>WNFL01294288.1_pt1 | contig 13353 bp, 13 predicted proteins | sample 5400361 | NCBI WGS metagenome assembly WNFL01 (sample SAMN13153351, study PRJNA577476) | soil metagenome | isolation source: 40 cm soil on Douglas fir-dominated hillslope | place: USA:California | collected 2013-09-17
GAGCCCGAAACCACCACAACAACGAGCCAGATGCCGACCAGGGAGCCGCAGCCCGCGTAGCCTCCTTCACGACGCGCTGTCCACCGGCCGGTCACACCGGCCGGCCGGTGGACGCAAGAGCAAGGGGAAGGTGCCGTCATGGTCAGTAAGCGCGCGGACGAGGTGAAGCTCGTCGTATTCGTCTGCGAAGCCGGCATGGGGTCGAGCCTCATCGGCGCCAACCAGCTCAAGAAGAAGATCAAGGATGCCGGGCTCGATGTCCGCGTGGTTCACTCGCCGGTCAATGAGATACCGAACAACACGGACGTCGTGGTCGCGCACGAAGGCCTGGCGGACCGCGCGCGGAAGGTCGCGCCCAACGCGGTGGTGCTCACGTTCAAGAACTTCATGAACAACACGGCCTCCGACCGGTTGCTGCGCGGCCTCGTCGCGGGCGAAGAGATCTCGTCCGAAGCCGGAAAAGCATCGTGACGGTCGAGGTCCTGTCGCGGTCCGCGGTGGTGGTCGGCGCCACGGCGGCAGATCGCAAGAAGGCGATCGCCCTCGTCGGCTCCCTTCTCGTCGCGGAGGGCTGCGTGACGTCCGAGTACGTTACTCAGATGCAGGAGCGCGAAGAGATCGTTTCGACCTACCTCGGCAACGGGATCTCCCTGCCTCACGGCACGAACGAGTCGAAGGAGTTCGTGCTGCGGACGGGGCTCGCCGTCGCGCAGTTCCCTGACGGCGTCCCCTGGGGCGACGAGCCCGCGCATCTCGTCATCGGGCTCGCGGCGACCTCCGACGAACACCTCAAGGTGCTCGCGCGCCTCGGCACCATCCTTGGCGACGAGGAGCTCTGCCGCCGTCTCGGAAGCACCCAGGACGCAGCCGAAATCCACAGGGCGCTGACGGCGCCCGAGACCGACGCTCCATCCAGTAACGGGCACCCCGCCCGAAGCGACGAGATCGCCCGCGAGCTCAAGATCACGAACCCGCACGGGTTACATGCGCGGCCCGCGGCGACCGTGGTCGATCGGGTGCGGCCGTTCGGCGCCGAGGTCGTGATCCACGCGAACGGGCGGAAGGCGAACGCCCGAAGCATCACGGCGCTTCTCGGTCTCGGTGCGGCCATGGGTGACGACGTGCGCATCGTGGCTCGCGGCGCAGACGCCCAGAGCGCCACCGACGCTGTCGCTGCGATCCTGACCAGCACGACCGAAGGCTGAGATGGCTCGGCTCGACCGCGAGGCGCTCCTCACAGCGATCACCGCGGCGCTGAGCGCGACGCCGGATCCCGAGGGAGTGGCGGACCTCGTCGCATCGAAGGGGCGGATCAATGTCGCCGCGACCAGCGCCGAGATCGGCCCCGCGATAAAGCGGCTCACACCCCTTCAGGGATACCGCTGGCTCGCGATCAACGCGGGCGATCTCTTCACCGCGAGCCCGCTGACGATGTCGACGAAGGTGGGCATCCTCGACCCGACCGGCCGCGTGCTCAAAGCAGCCGACCTCCCACGAGCGAAGTGACCGAGCCCAACGAGGCGTACGCCGCATACGGCGCTCCGCCGACGGCCCCGACCCGCACGCTCGCGTGGAACGTCTATGGAAAGGGTGTCGAAAGCGTCGGCCGCGACGGGCAACCCGAATGGGTCGACGTTCCCGCGCCGGCGAAGGATCAGATCCTCGTGCGCGTCGACGCGGTGGGGCTTTGTTTTTCTGACGTGAAGCTCATTCGCCTCGGCGGCGAGCATCCGAAGCTCTACGGTCAGGACCTAGCGACACACCCGACGCGCCTTGGCCACGAGACCGCGGTGACAGTGGTCGCCGCCGGTAGCGATCTTGCCGACAGGTTCCATCCGGGGCAGCGCCTCGCCATTCAACCGGACATCTATTCCAATGGCCGGAGCACCGCGTACGGGTACACGATCCCGGGCGGCCTCATTGGCTATCACGTCATCGGTCCTGAGGTCCTCGCTGCCGACGATGGCGCGTACGTGACGGATGTCGGCGACCGGCTCGGCTATGCGGAAACAGCCCTGACGGAGCCGTGGGCGTGCGTGGAAGCGGCATACACGCAGCGGCGGAGGCTCACGCCGGCGGCCGGCGGGCGCGCCTGGGTCGTCGGTCGTGCGGATGACGATCACACCTACAACTTCGGTGCCGCTCTCGCAGGCGCGCGAGAGATCGTGTTGTCGGGGCTGCGCGACGACGTCGCGGCGGCGGTCCGGTCGAGCGCGCCCAAGGCCGCGATCTCCGTTGTCGACGAGACGGATGTCCGCGGTCCATTCGACGACATCATCGTGCTCGGCCCGAGGTCCGCAGCGCTTGTCTCTCGTGCGAGCGATGCCCTCGCGTTCCGCGGCCTCATGAACCTCATCGGAGATCAGCCGCTCGACGGGCCGGTCGACATCGACATCGGGCGCGTCCACTACCACTACACGGCGTATGTCGGCACCCGCGGTCCCAACGTATCCGCGTCGTACGGCGAAACGCGGAACCGCGCCGAGCTGCGCCCCGGAGGTGTGGCGCTCTTCGTGGGGGCCGCCGGGCCGATGGGGCAGATGCATCTCGAGCGCGCTCTGAAAATGCCGAACGGTCCGGCGACCCTCATCGCCGTCGATCTCGACCGTGAGCGACTGGCGACGGCGCGAACTCGTTTCGAGCCTCTCGCCGCGGCCCTCGGCCGGCGGCTCGTCGTGACCACCACCGCGACCGAGGAGGACCTCGCGATGCTCGTCGCGCGGGAGACGAAGGGGCGCGGCGCCGACGACGTCATCGTGACCGCGCCGACGGCGGCGGCGGTCACCCAGGCGGCACGCGTCATGGCCGGCGATGCGATGCTCGTGCTCTTCGCAGGTCTTCCCGTCGGGACGCGCGCGACACTCGACATCTCGCGCGTCTTCCTGCACGGCGCGCAGTACACCGGCACGTCCGGCTCGCGGATCGCCGATCAAGCACTCGTCGTGAGCAAGACGCTGGCTGGCCAGGTGTCACCCGCTCATGCCGTCGCCGCCGTCGGTGGGATCGAGGCTGCGGCGGACGGACTCAGGTCGCTCATGGAGGGCCGCTTCCCGGGAAAGATCGTCATCTTCCCGCAGCTGCGCGGGCTTCCTTTGACCTCGCTCGAGGATCTGGCCATCCAGGATCCCGAGCTCGCGGCTGCGCTCGGCCCGGGCGGAACGTGGAGCACCGAGGCCGAAGCGGTCCTCTTCTCGAAGTACCTCGAGCCAACCGCGATCGCATCGAGGTGATCGTGACGGTGACCCCGAACCCGAGCATCGATCGAACGATCCAGATCGATCGCCTCGAACGTGGCGCGCTTATCCGGGCCACACGTTCGACCGCCGAAGCCGCCGGAAAGGGTGTCAACGTCTCATGCGCCCTCGGAGCGCAAGGCGTTGCGACCGTGGCGGTGCGGGTCCCGATCGCGGGCTCGACCAGATCAAACGTCAGCATCGTCGAGGCGGACGGCACGGTGACGAAACTGAATGAGCCTGGACCGGAGGTCACAGCCAACGACGTCGAAGCGATCCTCGCCGCCGCGACCGCGGTGCCCGGCGCCAGTTGGGTCGTCGGGTGTGGGTCGCTGCCACCAGGTGCGCCATCTGACTTCTATGCGCGGCTGGCTGCAGGCGCCTCAGCGGGCACGCGTGTCGCCATCGACACGAGCGGTCAACCATTGGACGCCGCCGTCTGCGCGGGGGTCGCGCTGGTCAAGCCGAACCTCGACGAGCTGAGTGCGCTCGTGGGCCGACCCGTCGCGAGTCTTGGCGACGTTGTCGCCGCAGCGCGCGAGGTCGTCGCGCGTGGATGCCACGCGGTCCTGGTCAGTCTTGGTGCGGATGGAGCGATGTACGTGGACGCGAACGGTTCATCGCACGCCGAGGCCGCCATCGACGACGTCGCGAATACGGTCGGCGCGGGCGATGCTCTGCTTGCCGGATTCCTCGCGGCGGGCGGCAACACCGCCGGGCTTGGCGAGGCGGTCGCGTGGTCGGTCGCGGCGATCCGCTCGCCCGGGACGAGAATGCGCGCGGTGAGGGCGGCCGACCGCGACCCGGTGATCGTTCACGAGCGGATCGATGCGTCGCGCCGGCTGCGACCGTGAAGACCGACGGCGCCGTCCTCGTCCGCGGGGTCGCCGCGTCGCCAGGCGTCGCGCATGGGCCGTGGGTGCGCTTCGAACGAACGACTCACGTCTCGCGAGCCGCGGTGACCGATCGCGAGGCCGAGGTCGCTCGGCTCATCGCGGCCTCTCTGGCCGTCGGCCGGGCGTCCGAGCGTCTCGCCGACCAGGTCCGCGGCGCCGGGCATGCGGAAGAGGCGGAGGTCTTCTCGGCCCATGCGATGATCGCGGGCGACCCCGACCTCCTGGATGCCGCGGCGGCTCGTATCCGAACAGATGGCGCGGATGCGATCGCCGCGATCAACGCCGCCGCCGCCGGCGTCGCCGATCAGCTTCAGGCGCTGGGCGACGAGCTGCTCGCCGGGCGTGCCGCCGATGTGATCGATGTCGGCGATCGGATCGCGCGCGAGCTGTCCGGGCTGTCCGAAGGAGACATGCGCCTGGTCGAGCCGTCGATCGTCGTCGCGCGGGATCTTCCGCCATCGTTGACCGCGACCCTGCCGCGCGATCGTCTTCTCGGTATCGCGCTCGAGGCATCCTCGCCCACGGCGCACGCGGCGATCCTCGCCCGCGCGTACGGGATCCCCGCGGTCGTGGGCGCGACCGGACTGCTCGCGACCCTCGATGCCTCCCCCTCCGGATCGCCGATCGCGCTCGATGGAGACAGCGGCGAGATCGTGGTCGCGCCCACGAAGGAGGACGTCGGGCGCTACGAGGCGCGCGCGGGTGCGATCGAGCGCGAGCGCGGTCGAGACGTCGAAGAGGCCGCGCTTCCCGGGGTGACGAAAGACGGGACGGGGGTCGACCTTCTCGCGAACATCGGCTCGCCCGGCGAAGCCGCCGGCGCCGTGGCCATGGGCGCGCGCGGCGTGGGCCTGTTCCGGACCGAATTCCTCTTCCTCGAGCGATCGAGCCCGCCCTCGGAGGACGAGCAGGCCGAGGCGTACGGCAAGGTGATCGCGGCATTCGCACCACATCCGGTGACGATCCGGCTCCTCGACGTGGGCGGCGACAAACCGATCCCGTATCTCCCGCTCGAGGCCGAGGACAACCCGTTCCTGGGAGTTCGCGCGCTTCGCCTGGCCGATCGTCGTCCCGACATATTCGTGACGCAGCTGCGCGCCTGCCTTCGCGCGGCGGCGAAGGGACGAGTCAAGGTGATGGCGCCGATGGTCGCGGACGCGGGCGACGTCGCGACGCTACGGCGACTGGCTGACCACGCCCGGGCCGAACTCGTCGCCGAGGGGCGGCCGATGGGCGAGATCGACCTTGGCGTCATGCTCGAGATCCCGTCCGCGATCCTCACCGCGGACACGTACGTTCGCGAGCTGAAATTTGTGAGCATCGGAACGAACGATCTGCTCCAGTACACGCTCGCGGCGGATCGCGGCAACCCGGCATTGGAGCGATACCGAGACTCTCTGCATCCCGCTCTTCTCCAACTCATACGGCGCGCTGTCGAAGCCGCCGAGCGCGCGGGCATCGAGCTATCGATATGCGGCGAGATGGCGGGTGACCCTGTGGCTGCGCTGTTCCTGATCGGGCTCGGTGTCCGCGTGTTGAGCGTCTCTCCGACGAGCATCGCCGCGGTACGGCGAGCGGTCCGCGGCGCCGTCCGGAGCGACCTCGAACGCATCGCGATGGCTGCGCTCGGTGACGCGTCCGCCGCCGACGTCCGGCGCCGACTGCGGACCTGACAGGGACTACGCTCGAAAGGCGATGTCCTTGAACGACTGGCCGCCGCTCGCGTATGACGAGTGGAAAGACACGCTCCACGCGATCCACATGTGGACGCAGATCGTCGGAAAGATCCGTCTCGCCTCGACTCCCCTGTTGAACCACTGGTGGAACTCGAGTCTCGCGGTGACGCCTCGCGGGCTGACCACGGGGACGATGCCGAGCGGCTCCGACGCCTTCCAGATCGACCTGGACTTCGTCGGACACGAGCTCACCATCGTGACGAGCCGCGGCGGGCGCATTGCTTTCCCACTGCGCTCCCTCTCCGTCGCGCAGTTTCATCGCGACGTGTTCGACTCGCTGGAACGGCTCGGGCTCGCCGCCCCGGTGATCAGCCTCGTGCCGTCCGAGGTCGCGGTGGCGGTCCCGTTTGCTGAGGACGTTGCGGTGCGCCCGTATGACCGCGACCAAGCGCGTCACTTCGCGACGACCCTTCTGCGAACGGACCTTGTCTTCGAACAATTCCGCGCGGGCTTTCTTGCCGCGCGGTTCAGCGGAAGGCGGTCACCCGCCTACACCGGAGGCAAACCGCCGAACGTGCATATCCACGTGATGCACGAGGCGTATTCGCACGAGCTCATATCGGCCGGCTTCTGGCCGGGCAGCGCGGACGTCCCACGGGCCGAGTACTACGCGTACGCCATGCCCGCGCTGGATGGGCTCGCCAAAGCAACAATCGAGCCCGAAGCGGCCGAGTGGAATGTCGCGCGCGGGGAGTTCCTCTTGCCCTACGAGGCCGTGCGAAGCTCGCCGGATCCGGACGCGACGCTCATGGCATTCCTCGAGAGCACCTACGACGCTGCGGCGGACCTCGCCGGATGGGATCGCGTTTTGCTCGAAGACCGCGTGGCTTGCTCGTGCGATCCGGTGCCCTTCGCGAAAGCGGCGCGGAGCAGGCGTCTCAAGGCAGGCTGAGCCGCATCCCTCGGCGCGCGCAAGCGGATGAAACGCGCATCTTTCCCCGAGCCTTCGAGAAGCCCGCTTCCGTCGTCGAGCTCGCGGCCGCGTGCAAAGAACATGGTCGCGTACGTCGAGAACGTTCCGATACCGACGACGTAGTCATCGCCCACCGCGTACCGCGCGAGCTTCCACATCGCACTGCGCGAGCGCGGCTTCCGGCTCTGATACGCGACTTCCTTCGCGTGCGGCGCCGCCGCCTTCACCGCTCGGCGCGCCGCCTGAACGATCGGCCGGACCCCAGGCGGAATCTTGGCGAGGTGCTCGGTGATGGTGACCACCTCGTGATTCTGATCGTCCGCGCGACCAAGTCGCGAGCAAGCGGCCCACGACTTCCCAGCTCGTTCGCCAATGGGGTCGGAGCTCCGGTAGCGACGCGGGCTCAACGGGCTCTGGCGGCTGCGCTTGTGACCAAAACGTCCGGTTCGGAACCTTTACCGAACAGTGGCGCGCCCAGAGACTTGTTCCAGAGATGCGTGTCCTCTGCCTGGTCCTCACCGCCGCCCTCGTTGGCTGCTCGTCCGTTGCGGCGCCGGCTCCTCCCTCGGTTCGGTTCACGCCGATCCCGACGGCAGTGGCAACCGCGGCCGCCACCGCATCCGTCCTTCCGACGGCCACGGCGACCCCAGCCCCCAACTACAACGCGCTTCCCGCGCCGGCCAATGACGCGGCCGCTCTCGCGATCCAGCTCGCGATGGTCGAGGCGGCGATCCGCGATCCGAATGTGAGCGCCCTCGAGCTCGACTGGATGGGTCATCTCCAGCAGCTCGACTACAGCAGGCTTCAGGACTACCCCGAGTGGAAGGACGCCGTGCTCGGAGCGCTACCCGAGAAGACGCGCGCGGCAGTGACCGGCAGCCTCGACGCGGGCAAGCAGCTGCGTCTGCTGAGCGGACCCGTTCCGAAGAGCCTCCCGGATTGGAAGATCGTCCAGGCTGCGGCGATCGACCAGCTCCTCGGCTTCTACAAGGAAGCGGAGGCAGAGTTCGGGGTGCCCTGGTACTACCTCGCGTCGATCCACCTCGTCGAGACGCGCATGGGCCGGATTCGCGGCCTCTCGAGCGCGGGCGCTCAGGGCCCGATGCAGTTCATTCCTTCAACGTGGGCGAGGTATGGCACCGGCGACATCAACAGCGACCATGACTCGATCCTCGCCGCAGCGCGCTATCTCAAGGCGGCCGGCGCTCCGGACGATATGTCGAGGGCGCTCTTCGCTTACAACCACTCGCAGGCGTACGTGAACGCGCTCACGCTTTACGCCGAGGTCATGAAGGGCGACGCCGCCGCCTACCGCGGTTATCACGGCTGGCAGGTCTACTACCCGACGATCGACGGACCGGTGCTCCTGCCGGTTGGGTGGATCAAGGAGTAGCTCGACCCTCGCGTCGGGGCGCCTTGCGTCCTGAGCCCGGGAGCGTCGCGCGCGCGCGCCGCAACAACGGCCGCAGCGGTCGTTCACTGTTCTCGCCGGCATACTCGCTGACGATCGCCTCGAGCGACTCACCCTTCGGGTGTGCGGCCTGGTGCAAGTACCAGTGGTGCTCCGTGGTCCAGAGGTAGAGATCCGCTTCGGTCCGGTTCGGGAAGTCGCGTAGTGCCCCGGTCTTCCGGATCGCTTCGACCGTCGGCAGGTAGACCCGGTCGTACCAGCTCGCGACCGCTTCGGGGTAGCTGACCTCGCGCTTCTGCTCGTTGCCGAGGTACCAGCGATGCGTCGAGATGTGCTCGAGGAGCTTGTCGTACTGGCCCGGAAGCGTCAGCTCGATCCGCGCGTCGGGCCGGAGACGCAGGAGATCGGTCGTCTCGTAGAACCTCAGTGCGTCGCGATCACGGATGTAGTCGAGCAGGTCCTCGACAGAGTCGACCGGCGCGGGCGCGGTCACCTGCGTCACGTGTGCATCGATGAACGCCTGCCCGCGCTCGCGAGCCACCGACACCCGATGGTTCCCGTCCTTCACGAAATAGACCTCGCCGATCTGGTAGAGCTCGATCGGCGGCACCTCGGTCCGTTCGCGGTGGGCGCGGTCGACGCTCTCCCAGCGGTCTCTCGTCCTCGCCTGCCGAGGGAGGAACGCGCGGTCGAAATCGCGGTAGCGGCCGACGCTTCCGACGATGCGATCGATCGGGACCTCCTGAAGGCCGCCGTCGCGCTGCGCCTGCGCATGAATTCCGCGCCGCACGTCCTCGAACGCGAGGAGCGCGTTATCGGACCGCCGCAGCCAGCTCGCGATCGCGCGGACGAAGGATTTTCTCCGCGCCCGCTCGTAGTCGCCGCGCACCAGGTCCGATTTCATGAGATGTCCAGGGTGCGCGCGCTGAACACGTTCATGACCGTCGTCCGACCGAACTGCGTCGTCGTGACCGTGCGCCGATCGTAGATGTGGGTGTGTCCATGCAGGTGATAGCGGGGCTGAAACCACTGAAGAAATGTGCGAACCGCAGCGAATCCGCGATGGGCGCGGTCGGGCCCCTCATGGATCCCGCGAGGCGGGGCGTGGGTCACGAGCACGTCGAGGAATCGACCGCGCCGCAGCCGGTTGAGGAAGAGGGAAGGGACCATTCGAAGGATCGCAAGCCAGACGTCCGACTCCGCGGATTGATAGGCACCCGAGCTGTAACGGGGCGACCCTTCGAGCCCGGCGAAGAGCAGGCCGTTGACCGACACGACCCGTCCGTGGAGGTCGATCCCACGCCACCACACGGCGATCTCGGGATCGTCGCTGTTCGCCGGAGGCATGTCGTGATTTCCATGCACCGCCCGCAGCGGCGCGCCAAGCGCGGTAGCCACGTAGTCGAGGTACTCGTAGCCCAGATCGCCGCAGCCGATGACCAGATCGATCGTCCCGACCTTCGAATCCGCATCGCCTTTTCCCTACGTGAGCTCGACTGTCTCGCGCCAGTCCGGAACTGAAGTCGCAAACCCGAGCGCCCGAACTTTCGGTTCGAACGCGGCCTGTGCGGCTGGGTCGCCGTGCACGATGAAGGTCGTACGCGGCTTTTTCGTGAAGTTACCCAGCCAGGCGAGGAGCTCGGGCTCGTCGGCGTGTGCCGAGAATCCGCTGATGGAGCGAACCTGGCAATGGACCTCGACGTCTTGTCCGTCGATCCGCACCTGTTTCGCGCCCTGCTGCAAATGTGCGCCGAGCGTGCCGTCACCCTGATATCCGACGAAGAGCAGCGTCATCCCGGGATCGCCGACGAGTGCCTTGACGTGCTGGACGATCCGGCCGCCGGTGATCATTCCATTTGAGGCGACGACCATCAGCGGTCGCGCTGCCTGCTCAATAGCGAGGGAGTCCTTGGCGCTGGTCGTCACGATGGCATCGGGATAGTCGATCGGCGGGTTTGGCCCCGCGATCAGCGCCCGCGCGTTGTCATCGAAGTAGTCGAGGTATGCCCGGTACACATCGCTGGCCTTCTGGGCCATCGGCGAATCGAGGTACAGCGGTACGTGCGGGATCGTTCCGGCACTGAGGAGCCGATCGAGCTCGTAGACGATCTCCTGGGTGCGGCCGATCGCGAACGAAGGCATCAGGAGCACGCCCTTCGCGTCACCCGTCAGCTTCACCGCTTCGCCCAGCAGTCGGATGGCCTCTTCCTGAGGCTCGTGTGTCCTGCCGCCGTACGTCGACTCGATCAGCAACCAATCCGCCGCCGTGACGGGTGTGGGGTCGCGGATGATCGGCGAGCCGGGCCGGCCTAGGTCCCCGCTGAACACGATGGTGCGCTCCTGGTCGCCCTCAATGACGCGGACGCGGATGATCGCCGAGCCCAGAATGTGGCCCGCGTCCAGATACGTCGCGGTGATCCCCGGCGCGACCTGGACCTCGGCCCCGTAGTCGATGCCGTGAAAGAGCGCGAGCGCGGCGTTGGTGTCGTTCACCGTGTACAGCGGCTCCCGGAGCTCGGTTATGGCGGCGGGAGGTGCCTCGCGCGTTGCGGCAGCGGGGTCTTGCTTGGCCGCGGCCGCGAGCTCGGCCATGGTCTCTTCGTCCTCGACCGCCGCACGATCGGGATTCCGCTCGGCGAAGCGCTGATGGCTGTGCGCGAATTCCTCCTGGAGCTTGGCGGAATCCAGAAGCACCAGTCGGGTGAGGTCGACGGTCCCCTTCGTCGCGTAGATCGGCTTGCCGAACCCGGATGCCGACAGATGTGGGATGAGCCCGCAGTGATCGAGGTGCGCGTGCGTAAGCAGGAGCGCGTCGATCTCGGCCGGCTGGTACGCGAAGGGCACGCGATTACGGATCACGTCGTTCGGACTACCTTGGAACATGCCGCAGTCGATGACCACGCGCGCCCGGTCCGTCTCGAGCAGATATTGCGAACCCGTCACGGTGCGTGTCGCGCCGAGAAAGTGCAGACGCATCTCCGCCATCATGGCACTGCCATGCCGCCGCCTCCGCGACCGGAGCCCTTCGATCCATTACGCAAAGGTCTCTACACAGGCGACGAGCTCATGCAGGGCTACACGCGGTCGAACCCGGAGGCGTCGCTCGATCGGAGGATCGCCCGACACTTCGTGGCCGCCGGCGGACGCAATCCACCCTCTGCGGCCGAGGCGATCGCTCAGCGGCTCCACGACTTCGGAATTGACCGCGCACTGACCGCGTGGCTCGAAGGCAACGGCGGCGCCCCGCCGAAGGTCGTTGGGGTCATGGGCAGCCACTTCACGCGTCGCGACGACCCGCAATACAGGATGATCGCGGACCTCGGCTGGCGGCTCACGCGCGCTGGCTTTCTCGTGGCGACGGGCGGCGGGCCCGGACTCATGGAAGCCGCGAACCTCGGCGCCTACCTTTCGAAACATGACGACCACGGCGCTCTGGATCACGCGCTCTTGATCTTGAAGCAGGCGCCGGCGTTCGACTCCGACCACGCCCGGTACGTCGAAGCCACGCGCAAGGTCCTTGCCGATCTACCGAATGGCGGAGCGAGCCTCGGCGTTCCGACGTGGGTCTATCCGGATGAGCCGGTGAACCTGTTCAGCACCCATATCGCCAAGTACTTCTCCAACAGCATGCGCGAGGAAGGCCTCATCGCGATCGGCAGCCACGGCGTCGTCGTCGCGAGCGACACGCCCGGCACCGTACGGGAAGTCTTCCAGGCGGCGGAGCAGAACAGCTACTGGGTGGGCGAACGCCGCAGTCCGATGGTCCTGCTCGGTGCGCAGAGCTCCTCGGCCTTCGAGCTCTTGATCGCATACGCGCGCCGGGACGGCTATGCGGGCCTTGTCAGGTCCTTCCAGGATCCGGGAGAAGTCGTCGACTTCATCGTCCGCACGCCTCCTCTCACTCGGCCCTCGCCCGAGCCAGCAAGACCCGGTGCGGGAGTGCGGCGGATGCGTTACCGGCAGACGGATTGATCGCCCACCGATGACCGAAGCGACAAGTCCTCTGACGCACGTGCACAGACTGGTGCTGAGTGAGCAGGTTCACTCTCGCGTGCATGGCACCGGCCCGATGGGCCGTTTCAACGCCGCTGTAGCGGTCCGGATCACAAAGATCGTCGGGACGATGTATTGCGCATACGTCTTCACGCTCGTCGCGCTGGTCGCGTTGCCGGCGGCGATCCAGCAGGGCTCGGTGACCGTCCTGGTGAACTGGCTCTCGTCGAACTTCCTGCAGCTCGTCCTGCTGCCGATCATCATCGTCGGGCAGAACGTGATCTCGGCCGCGCAGGACGCGCGCGCCGAAGCCGACCACGAGACGTTGATGGTGCTCCATAAGATGTCGGTACAGCAGATCCAGATCCTGAACGGACAGAACGAGATACTGGATCTGCTGAGGAAGAAAGCGGGCTGAACCTCAGCCGGCGCGCGGCAGGGGAACGTTGGGGATGCCGGGCTCCTCGGCGGCGAGCTGGCGTCGCAGCACTTTGCCGATGAGCGTCTTCGGCAGCTCCGCGCGGAAGACGATGTCGACCGGGACCTTGTACGGCGCGAGATTGGCGCGGCAGTGGTCCATGAGCTCCTGCGCCGTCGCCTTCGCGCCCGGCCGCAGTACGACGAACGCCTTCACCACCTCGCCCTTCGAGGGATGCGCCACGCCGACGGCCGCGGCTTCCAAAACCGCTGGATGCGCGTAGAGGACCTCGTCAACCTCGCGCGGGTACACCTTGAAGCCGGAGACGATGATCATCTCCTTCTTGCGGTCGACCACAAAGAGGTAGCCGTCCTCGTCCATGCGCACGATGTCGCCGGTGTAGAGCCAACCGTCGCGGATGACTGCTGCGGTCTCCTCCGGCCTCTGCCAGTACCCGTCCATGAGATTCGGCCCGCGCAAACAGAGCTCCCCCGCCTCGCCCGCGGGCACCTCGCGCGTTCCGCTTTCGATATCGACGATCCTGCAGTCGATGTCGGGCATGGGGAGCCCGACCGATCCCGGCTTGCGAATTCCCTCGCGCGGGTTCGAGTGCGTCACGGGCGCAGCCTCGGTGAGACCGTAGCCCTCGAGCACCTTCCCACCGGTGAGCTCCTCGAACCGCTTCATGACCTCGACAGCGAGCGGCGCCGAGCCGGACATGAACCACTCGATCGATCGCAGGTCGTACTTGGC
>WNFL01344933.1_pt1 | contig 13353 bp, 11 predicted proteins | sample 5400361 | NCBI WGS metagenome assembly WNFL01 (sample SAMN13153351, study PRJNA577476) | soil metagenome | isolation source: 40 cm soil on Douglas fir-dominated hillslope | place: USA:California | collected 2013-09-17
GATCGCAACGTCCGCGACGGCGAGATCGTGACCGCCTGCCAGCAGGCTTGCCCGACTCAGGCGATCGTCTTCGGCGATCTCAATCAACCGGACAGCGCGGTCGCCAAATTAAAAGCGCAGCCGCTCAATTACAGTTTGCTGGCCGAGTTAAACACCAAACCGCGCACCACCTATCAGGCCAAGCTCAAGAATCCCAATCCGGAGATCGACAAAGGCTAGGGAATGGCAGGCGATCAACCCAATCAAGCCCCAGGGCCAGCCGATTCCTCACCGGTGATCGAACCGGGCTACACCTTCGGCTCGATCACCGACAAGATCAGCGCCATCGTGCTCACCGGCCGCACGCCGAGGTTTTGGTACATTGGCGTGGGCATTTCTTTCCTGCTGGTTTTGCTCTTGCTCTTTTGCATTGCCGCCGTGATTACCGTCGGCGTCGGTCTGTTCGGCATCATGATCCCGGTGGCATGGGGATTCGATATCGTCAATTTCGTCTGGTGGATCGGCATTGGCCATGCGGGAACCTTGATCTCCGCGATACTGCTGTTGCTGCGGCAAAAGTGGCGCCAGTCGATCAATCGCTTCGCCGAGGCGATGACGCTATTCGCGGTCGCCTGCGCCGGGTTATTTCCACTGCTGCACCTGGGGCGCCCGTGGTTTTTTTATTGGCTGATGCCTTATCCCAGCACGATGGGGATTCAGCCGCAGTTTCGCAGCCCCTTGGTCTGGGACGTCTTTGCGGTGTCAACTTATTTCACCGTTTCATTATTGTTTTGGTTTCTCGGCCTGATTCCCGATCTCGCCACGCTGCGCGACCGGTCGCGCAAGCGGTTCCCGCGTTTCATTTACGGCATGCTGGCGATGGGCTGGCGCGGTTCGGCGCTGCATTGGCACCGCTACGAGATGGCCTACTTGCTCCTTGCCGGCCTGGCGACGCCGCTGGTGGTTTCAGTTCATACCGTGGTCAGTTTCGATTTTGCCGTGGCGATGGTGCCGGGTTGGCACTCGACGGTGTTTCCGCCTTATTTCGTCGCCGGGGCGATTTACTCCGGCTTCGCGATGGTGATGACCATCGCCATTCCGCTGCGCAAGCTCTACAACCTCGAAGACTTCATCACCATGCGCCATTTAAAAAACATGGCGATGGTCATGCTCGCCACCGGTATGATCGTCGCCTACGGTTACTTGATCGAAACCTTCATGGCCTGGTACAGCGGCGACATTTTCGAAAAATACCTGATGATGAACCGCATGTTCGGTCCCTACGGCTGGATGTACTGGCTGCTGATTCTCTTCAACATCGTCATACCGCAGGCGCTTTGGCTGCGCCGTTTGCACACCAACGTGCCGGTTCTCTTTGTCATCGCCGTGGCCATCAATATCGGCATGTGGCTCGAACGATACGTCATCGTGGTGGTCAGTTTGCACCGTGACTTTATGCCTTCGGCTTGGGGCATGTATTCGGGCACGATCTTCGATTACGGCGTGTTCGCCGGCACCATCGGTCTGTTCGTCGCGCTGTTGTTTCTGTTTATCCGGGTGCTGCCGATGCTGTCGATTTTTGAAATGCGCGAATTGGTCCACGAGGAAGAGGCCAGAAACGATTAATGGAAGATAGCGCGCTGACGAGTCAGTGATGAATAATTTTCCGCTCTACGGCGTGATGGCCGAGTTCGAAAGTCCGGAAGCGCTGGTCGAAGCGGCGCGGGGTGCCTTTGCCCGAGGGTTCCGTCGCATGGATGGATATTCGCCTTTTCCAGTCGACGGTCTGGCTGAAGCGCTTGGGATTCACGGTTCACGGGTGCCGTTGATCGTGCTGATCGGCGGCATCCTTGGCTGCCTCGGCGGCTTCTTCTTACAATACTGGGCGGCGGTCATCGATTATCCGATCAACATCGGCGGCCGGCCGCTCAACAGCTGGCCTTCGTTTATTCCCGTGACCTTCGAGGTGACGATTCTGCTCGCCGCGCTGTCGGCGGTATTCGGCGTGTTGGCGCTCAACCGCCTGCCGATGCCTTACCATCCGGTGTTCAACGTCGAGCGCTTTGAGTTGGCCAGCCGCAACCGATTTTTTCTCTGCATCGAAGCGGCGGATCCCAAGTTCGAACTGACAAGTGTGAAAAATTTCTTCGAGTCGGTCGGCGCCCAGGGCATCTACGAAGTCGAGCCGTGACGGCAATGAAACCAAATTTGGCGAAAAAGTTCTGGCGCTTGGCGATCCTCGGTATCGTCTTGGGCGCGTGTCAGCAGAAGATGGCCGATCAGCCGCGCTACAAACCGCTGCAAAAAAGCGCTCTCTTCGACGATCAGCGCGCCTCTCGTCCGCTCGTCGAAGGCACCGTGGCGCACGGTCATCTCGATGACGATGAACAGCTTTACAGCGGCAAACTTGGCGGCGAGTTGGCGACGACGTTTCCTTTTTCCATCGATGGGCGCGCGCTGCAGCGCGGCCGCGAACGCTACGATATTTTCTGTTCGCCGTGCCATGACCGGCTCGGCATGGGGCAGGGGATGATCGTGCGGCGCGGCTATCGGCCGCCGCCGTCATTTCACATCGAGCGCCTGCGCGCCGCGCCGCCGGGCCACTTCTTCGATGTCATGTCGCACGGCTTTGGCGCCATGCCGGACTATGCCGCGCAGATTCCAGCGCGCGATCGCTGGCTGATCGCCGCTTACATCCGCACTTTGCAGTTGAGTCAAAACGCGGCGATCGCCGACGTGCCGGATGCCGAGCGGGGCAAATTCCTCGAGAGCCAACCATGACTGATGCGGAAATCACCCTGAGCGCGGAATTGGCGCCGCCGTTGCGCCGCTGCATCGTCGTCGGCGCAATCGGGTTTTTACTTTGTCTCGTCGGCGCTTTTTTTGACCGGCAGCAATTTTTTCAAGCCTATCTGGTTGCTTATATGTTTTGGCTCGGCGTGCCGCTGGGCTGCCTGGGCATCCTGATGATTCATCATCTGGTGGGTGGAACCTGGGGCTTTGTCATGCAACGCGCGCTCGAGTCGGCGGTGCGGACGTTTCCAGTTTTGGCGTTGCTGTTCGTGCCGCTGCTGTTCGGTTTGCCCGATTTGTTTCTGTGGGCGCAACCGAACGTGGTCGCGCACGATCCAGTGCTGCAACAAAAAGCCGCCTACCTCAACATTCCGGCTTTTATCGTGCGCGCGGTTTTATATTTCGCGCTGTGGAGCGCGCTGGGGTTTTTGCTGGCGCGTTGGTCGGCGCAACAGGATCGCTCGGCTGATCCGGCGCTGACGCAAAAGCTGCAAACGCTCAGCGGTCCCGGCTTGGTCATCTATGGCTTGACCGTGACCTTTTCCGCCATCGATTGGCTGATGTCGCTGGAGCCGCGCTGGTATTCCACCATGTTCGGCATGATGTTCATGGTCAGCCACGGCTTGATCGGTTTGGCGTTCGTCATCGTTGTCAGCTATTTTTTGTCGCGCCGGGCAACGCTCGAAAGATTTCTCGCGCCCTGGGTATTCCATGATTTGGGTAATCTGCTGTTGGCGTTCGTGATGCTCTGGGCCTATCTGTCGTTCTCGCAATTTTTGCTCATCTGGGTGGAAAATCTTCAACAGGAAATTCCCTGGTATCTCCATCGCATGAACGGCGGCTGGAGCGTGATCGCCGTGGCGCTGATCGGGTTGAAGTTTGCCCTGCCGTTCTTTCTGCTTTTGTCGCGCGCGGTGAAACGCCGCGCCGCGACGCTTTGCGGCGTTGCCGTCGGCATCGCCGTGATGCATCAGATCGAGCTCTATTGGTTTGTCGTGCCGAGTTTCCATCCGGACGGTTTCACTATGCATTGGACATCGCTCTTGGCGCCGCTCGGCGTCGGCGGGATTTGGCTCGCGGCATTTTTGTCGCAACTGAAAAACCGGCCGTTGCTGCCGCTGCGCGATCCGCGTTTCATCGCGATCATCGAAGAACATGGGCTGGTGCAAAATGGCTGATCCCACTCCGCCGCTCAGCAACGCCGCCGCCGGCCACGAACTCAGCGATTTAGATCCCAAGAAGATCGGCTGGTTCGGCGTGGCGCTGACCTTGCTCATCATCGGCGCGCTGCTGGCGAGTTACCTTTTATTTAACTGGTTTTACGCGTCGGTGAGCCGCGCCCGGCCGCAACCGAGCCCGCTGTCGTTTAACCGCGAACCGACTCCCGAGCCGCGTTTGTCGGTCAAGCCCGGAGACGATTTGCAGGCGCTGCGCGCGGAGGAGGACAAGATCCTCAACAGTTACGAATGGGTCGATCGGGATCATGGCATCGTGCGAATTCCAATCGACCGCGCAATCGAGATTCTCGCCGAGCGTGGACTTCCCGTGCGCAGCGAGAAAAGCAATGCCGCAGCCGGCGCGAAGCCGGCACCACGGCGAAAGGAGACGGCGAAACGCTAACGCGACGCAAACATATGCAGCGCGGTGTCGAGGCAAGTGACGACGCAGCCGTGTCGCCGGCCTGGTTGCGATTGGAGCTGCGAAACTGGTTACGAGCCAGCGCCATCGCGTTGCTGCTTGTGGCCGTATCTGCAGTTGCCCAAGCCCATGATAACTCCCGGCCCGAGGCGCTCCGCGACGTCGCCTTCGAGCAGAAATTGAATCAGCCGATTCCGCTCGATCTTAAGTTCCGCGATGAAACCGGAACGACGGTCGAGCTCAAGCAATATTTTGGCCGCCGGTCGGTGCTGCTCAATTTCGTTTATTACAAATGCCGCGACCTTTGCCCTTTGCTCCTGGACGGCATGGTTCGTACCATGCGCGCGCTCTCCTTCGAGATCGGCAACCAGTTCGAGGTCGTGACCGTCAGTTTCGATCCTCGCGACGATGCCAAACTGGCAGCGGCAAAAAAATCGGAATTCAGCCAACGCTATGGCCGGCGCGGCGCGCAGTCCGGCTGGCATTTTCTCACCGGCGACGCAGCGGCGATTGAAAAACTCACCCGCGCGGTGGGCTTTCAATTCCATTACATTGCCGAGAGCGGCGAGTTTGGCCACGCCACGGGAATCGTCGTGCTGACGCCTGGAGGCATGACTTCGCGTTATTATTATGGCATCGACTTTTCGCCCCGCGATTTGCGCTTGGGACTGATCGAAGCCGCCGCCGGCAAGATCGGTTCGCCGATCGATCAGCTGCTGCTGTTTTGTTTTCATTACAACCCGATCACCGGAAAGTACGGCCTGTTGATCAGCAACGTGATCAAGCTTGCCGGCGGTCTCACGGTGCTTCTTCTGGCCGGATTCGTGGTCGCGATGCTGCGCCGTGAGCGTGCTCGCGCATCGGTTGGCGGGGGAGCGGCGTAACCGTCATGGCGACGTTGGGCTTTCCGCTCTTTCCCGAGCAAGCATCGACCGTGGCCGGGCGCATCGACGAGCTGTTCTTTTTTCTCGTCATCGTCAGTCTGTTCTTCGCGACGTTGATTTGTGTTTTGATCATCACCTTCGCGATCAAATACCGGCGGCGTCGGGACGACGAACGGCCGCCGGCGATTCTCGGCAACCTGCGGCTGGAAATTTTGTGGACGACGATTCCACTGGCGCTGACCATGGTGATGTTCGTCTGGGGCGCCAGGCTCTATTTCGTGATCAATGCGCCGCCCAACGACGCGCTGGAGATTGCCGTCGTCGCCAAGCAGTGGATGTGGAAGGTGCAGCATCCCGAAGGACAGTCGGAGATCGACGAATTGCATATCCCGGCCGGGCGGCCGATCAAGCTGATGATGACTTCCCAGGACGTCATTCACGATTTTTTCGTGCCCGCCTTCCGAGTCAAGAAGGACGTGCTGCCGGGACGTTACACGACGGTCTGGTTCGAAGCGACCAAACCGGGCTCCTATCAATTGTTTTGCTCGCAGTATTGCGGCACGCAGCATTCCGGCATGATCGGCCACATTATCGTCATGGCGCCGGCGGAATTTGCCAGTTGGCTCGGCGGCGGCGCTAGCACCGAATCGATGGCCGGCGCCGGCGAAAAACTTTTCCAGCGGTTGGGCTGCATCACCTGCCACCAGGCCAACGACTCGGGCCGCGGTCCGTCGCTGGTCGGCTTGATCGGTTCGCAGGTGCACGTGCAAGGCGGCCGGTCAGTGACCGCGGACGAGTCCTATATCCGCGAATCGATTTTGAATCCGCAAGCCAAAATCGTCGCCGGCTTTGCGCCGATCATGCCGACTTTCAAGGGGCTCGTCAGCGAAGACGGCATCACCCAGATCCTTGCCTATCTCAAAACTCTCAAGCGGGAACCAAGGGCGCAGGGAAAACCATGAGTGACGCAATCGCCGAACGGCAGCTGCATTATTTGAACGTCAACTACGGACTCAAGTCGTGGCTACTCACCACCGACCACAAACGGATCGCCTGGCTGTATCTGATCTCCGTGACCTTTTTCTTTTTCGTCGGCGGGCTGTTCGCGACGTTGATCCGGTTGGAATTGCTGACGCCGCAGGGCGACCTGGTGCAGGCGGAGACGTATAATAAATTATTCACCATGCACGGCGTGACGATGATTTTCTTTTTTCTCATCCCGTCGATTCCCGCGGTGCTGGGAAATTTTCTGATTCCGATCATGATCGGCGCGCGCGACCTGGCGTTTCCGCGCCTCAATCTGGCGAGCTGGTATATTTACGCGCTGGGCGGCCTCTTCACCCTCATCGCCGCGGCGGCGGGCGGCGTCGACACCGGCTGGACTTTTTACACGCCCTACAGCAGCATCTATTCCAATACCCACGTCGCGTTGACCGTCGTCGGCATTTTCATCACCGGCTTTTCATCGATTCTCACCGGCCTTAACTTTATCGTGACGATTCACACCATGCGCGCGCCGGGCATGACCTGGTTCCGCATGCCGTTGTTCGTCTGGGCGCATTACGCCACCAGCATCATTTTTATTTTGGGCACGCCGGTCATCGCCATCACGTTGGCGCTGGTGGCCCTGGAGCGGCTGTTTCACCTGGGGATTTTCAATCCAGACCTCGGCGGCGATCCATTGTTGTTCCAACATCTCTTCTGGTTTTATTCCCATCCGGCGGTTTACATCATGATCCTGCCGGGCATGGGCGTCATCAGCGAGTTGATCACCTGTTTTTCGCGCAAGCGAATCTTCGGTTACGACTTTATCGTCTTCTCCAGCCTAGCGATCGCGGTGCTGGGCTTCCTGGTTTGGGGCCATCACATGTTTGTCAGCGGCCAGTCGGTTTATGCCAGCATGATTTTTTCGCTGCTCAGCATGCTGGTGGCGATCCCGTCGGCGGTGAAAGTGTTTAACTGGACGGCGACGCTGTACAAAGGCTCGATCTCTTTCGACGCGCCGATGCTCTATGCGCTGGGCTTCATCGGCTTGTTTACCATCGGCGGTTTGACCGGGCTTTTTCTTGCGACCCTGGGCGTCGATATTCACGTGCACGACACCTACTTCGTGATCGCCCATTTTCATTACATCATGGTCGGCAGCGCGGTGATGGCGTATCTCGGCGGGATGCATTTCTGGTGGCCTAAGATGACCGGCAGAAAATATCCTGAGCGGCTGGCGCGGCTCGCGGCGGTGATCATATTTCTCGGCTTCAATCTGACTTTTTTTCCACAGTTCGTCCTCGGTTATCTCGGCATGCCGCGCCGCTATCATGTCTATCCGCCGGAGTTTCAGGTGCTCAACGTGCTGTCGTCCGCCGGCGCGTCGATTCTCGCCGTCGGCTACGTCCTGCCGCTGGTATATCTGATTTGGTCCTTGCGCTACGGCGCCATCGCCGGAATGAACCCGTGGCAGGCGCGCGGCTTGGAATGGCAAACCGAATCGCCGCCGCCGACAAACAACTTCGACGTCACGCCGACGGTGGTATGTGACCCCTATGCCTATGAAAGCGCCGAGCCGGAAATTATTTACCCACCGGGGAGGCCGGCCGATGTCTGAAACAGTGTCGGCGCACGCCCATCAGTTCGACGATAGCGTCCAGCAACACGAAGCTTCATGGCTCGGCATGTGGATATTCCTGGCCACCGAAGTGATGTTTTTCGGCGGCATGTTTTTGGGCTACACGATCTACCGCAGCGTCAATCCGCAAGCGTTCGCCCACGCGAGCAACCAATTGGATGTCTGGCTCGGCTCGATCAACACCGCGGTGTTGATTTGCAGCAGCTTTACCATGGCGTTGGCGGTGCGCGCCGCGCAGCTCGGCCAACGCAAGTCGGTGATGATATTCTTGCTGCTGACGATTGTCCTTGGGGCGATTTTTCTCGGCATAAAATTCACTGAGTATTACGCCAAATTTGCCGAGCATCTGGTGCCGGGCAGCACGTTTGCCTTTGCCGCGGAGTATAAAGACGCCGCGCAAATCTTTTTCTCGTTCTACTTTGCCATGACCGGCATGCACGCGTTGCACATGATCATCGGCCTCGGTCTGCTCACCGCCATGATCGTCAAGTCGGAGCGCGGCCGTTTTTCGGCGAGCTATTACACGCCGGTGGAGATCGTTGGGTTGTATTGGCATTTCGTCGACATTGTTTGGATATTCCTGTTTCCGCTGCTGTATCTGATCGGGAGGCATGTAGGATGAACTCGCCGCACGTCGTTTCGATCAACCTCTACGCGACCATCTTCGGCACGTTACTGCTGCTGACCTTGGCAACCGCCGGCGCCGCTTTTATCGATCTCGGCGGCGAACTGAACAGCATCGTCGCCCTGACCATTGCGCTAATCAAAGCGTTGTTGGTGCTGCTGTTTTTTATGCACCTGCGTTACAGCAGCCGCCTCACCTGGGTGTTCGCGGGCGCGGGATTGTTTTGGCTGCTGATCTTGGTCACTCTCACGATAAGCGACGTGCTCACGCGCGAAGCGATCAGTCCGCTTATCCACTAAGCTTGCGGGGCGTGTTCGGAATTGCAGCTGAACAATAGTGAAAAAGCCGCTGAAAAAATTCTCGCTCACGTTTCTTCGTATGCGCTGGCGCATGATGATTTTGTTGTCGTCTTGAAAACCGGAATGAGGAGGAATCGATCATGGCAAGCAAAGTCGCAGTTTTTGTCGGCAGCCTACGCAAGGCCGCTTGGAGCGGGAAAGTCGCGCAAACATTAATCGCGCTAGCGCCCAGCTCATTGCAGCTGGAAATTGTCGAGATCGGCCAGTTGCCGCTTTATAACCAGGATTCCGACGACGGCGGTAATCCGCCGAGCGCATTCACAGCGTTTCGCCAAGAGGTAAGAAAGTTCGATGCGCTGCTGTTCGTGACGCCCGAGCACAACCGCTCGGTGCCCGCGGCGCTCAAAAACGCCCTCGACGTCGGCTCGCGTCCCTACGGGCAAAGCGTATGGGATGGCACGCCGGGGGCCGTGGTCAGCGTTTCGCCGGGACCGATCGGCGGATTCGGCGCCAACCATCACCTGCGCCAATCGCTAGTTTTCCTCAACGTGCCTTGCCTGCAAATGCCGGAGGCCTATATCAGCGCTGTCGCCGATAAATTCGATGAGCAGGGCGCGCTCACGGATAACCGTACTCGGGAATTTCTTCAGAAGTTCATGACGACTTACGCCGGCTGGGTCGAGAGAAATGCAAAAAAGTACTAGATGGCTGTTATCGAGATCGGAACATTCGTCGACAAGCTCCGCATTCATCTTGCGGTACTCCGCCGAACCGCTTGTGCTCGTCGAAGAAAATTTTCCTCAGCGACAACCTGGCCGCGCCGAGTTGCTGATTCAAGTTCGCGCAGCCGGCGTAAAGTTTTCGTTAATTATACTGCGATAATCGGCCGCCCCGATTGACCGGTTGTTTTGGTGATAGTACGTTTGATGAAACAGCTCAGACTATGCTTGGTTAGAACCGCTCGGTTGGGGATATCCGATGAAAGCCGATTTGCAAGAACTTGAAGAGACGGCGCCGCGCAGTGAATCCAGTGAAATCCAGCTGGCGCGGCTGCAGCGCGAGCTCGACGAGTGCCGTCTGCGTTTGGCGCAGGCGCAGAGTCTGCTTGCGAATGTTCCGGCGGCTCTCCTGATCGCTGATCCTGAAGCGCGGATTGTTGACGCGAATCTCGCCGTGTGCGCGCTGCTCGGTTACGAAAAGAATGAGCTGCTCGCCATGGAACCTTGGGCTTTCGTGACCAATCCGGCGCGCCAAGAATTCGTCACACTCATTTCGAGTGAAATATTCGATGAGCAAGCCACGCTGCAAGTTGTTTGCTCGCGTAAGGACGGTCGCGAACTCACCGTTGAACTCCTCGTCGCAGAGCTCAATCTATCAGGTCGGGATCTGTTGACGGTTTCGTGTCGCGACGTCACCGCGCAGAAGCAATCCCAGCTGGCGCTGGAGAAAGCGCTGCAAGAATCGCAAGCCTTGAAAGATCAGTTTCGCCTCGCGGTTGATACCAGTCCCGCTCTGGTTTGGACCGCGTTGCCGGACGGTTCCCGTGATTTCCACAATCAGCGCTGGCTCGAGTTTACCGGATTGTCGTTCGAGGAAGGGTTAGGTTGGGGTTGGCAGCGCGCGTTTCATCCCCAAGACCTCATCAGGTTCGAGAATCATTGGCGCGAGGCGGTTAGCTTGAGCCAGCCGCTCGAGGCTGAAATTCGTCTGCGCAGCGCCAGTGGGGAATATCGCTGGTTCTTGTTGCGCGCGCGGCCGCTGCACGACGATTCGGGAAACCTTCTCAAGTGGTATGGAACCACCACCGATATTCACGACCGGAAGCAGGCGGAAACTTTGCTTGCCGGTGAGAATCGCGTTCTTGAGTTGATCACCAAGGGAAGTGTGCTGGCGCCGATCCTCGAAGAGTTATGTCGCCTCGTCGAGGAGATTCTCAGCGATGCCCTGGCTTCGATTCTGCTCTTGGATCGGACTGAGAACCGCCTTTGGCACGGCGCCGCGCCCAGTCTGCCGACGAGTTACACCAAGGCCATAGATGGCGCCGCCATCGGTCCCGCGGCGGGCTCCTGCGGCACTGCCGCTTTCCGTGGTGAGCCGGTTTTTGTCTCGGATATTGCGACGGACGCGCTGTGGACTGATTATCGTGAATTAGCGTTGCCGCACGGGCTTAGAGCGTGCTGGTCCACGCCGATATTTTCCACCGACCGAAACGTCTTGGGCACCTTCGCGATCTATTCGCGCGAGCCCGGCAACCCAACGCCACAGCATTCTCACATCATCGAACAAATTACCCATCTGGCCGCGCTTGCCATCGAGCGCCAGCGCATTCAGAGCGCGCTGCAGACCAGCGAAGAACGTTTCCGTCAGATGGCCGATGCCATCGCTGAAGTGATTTGGATCACAGCTCTAGAACCGGAGAAAGTCTTGTATGCGAGCCCTAGCTTTGAACGCATCTGGGGCAGGCCCGTTCACGAGCTCTATCAAAACCCGCGGCTGTGGAGCGAAACCATCCATCCGGACGACCGCGAACGGGTAACCGATATCTTCAAACGCTGGATCGCCGGCGCAAGCGTTGATTGTCACGATATCGAGTTCCGCATCGTTCAGCCCAACGGTTCCATCCGCTGGATTCACGAGCGCGGCGTGCTGCGTTGCCACGATCAGGGCAAACCGTTTCTCGCGAGCGGAATCTCGACGGACATTACCGAAAGCAAGGATGCTCACGATGCCCTGCGGCGCAGCGAGTCTTATTTAGCCGAAGCGCAAAGATTGAGCTGCACGGGCAGTTTTGGCTGGAACGTTGCGAGCGGAAAGTTGTTCTGGTCCAAGGAAACCTTTTGCATCGTTGGCTATGATCCGGCCACGGAGCCGACGGTGGAGCTCGTGTTGCGACGCGTCCATCCGGAAGACCTCGAGCTCGTGCAACGAGCCCTCGATCAGGCATCCCGTGACGGCACCGATATGGATTTTGAACATCGATTGTTATTTCCGGACGGCTCGATCAAATACCTCCACGTCCTGGCCCGTGCCGTGCGCGATGAACTCGGTCACTTCGAATATTTCGGCGCGGTCATGGACGTCACCGAACAGCACCAGGCGCGCGCCGCATTGGAAACCGCCCACGCGGAAATCAGAAAATCGGAAGATCAACTGCGCACGATCATCGATCGGATTCCCACCCTGGCGTGGTGCTGCTGGCCGGACGGCACGACCGAATTTCTCAACCAACGTTGGCTCGAGTACACCGGTTTTTCGATGCCAGAGGCGCTCGGTTGGGGTTGGCAAAATGCCATTCATCATGAAGATCTGCCGAACTTGATGGGCACATGGCTGCGCATCCTCGATGCCGGCGAGCCCGGCGAGGCAGAAGCGCGGCTGCGGCGCTTCGATGGCGAATATCGCTGGTTCCTGTTCCGCGCTCTGCCGGTGCGCGACGAGTCGGGGAAAATCGTCCGCTGGTACGGCACCAACACGGACATCGAAGAGCTAAAACAAGCGGAAGCCAAGCTCCGGCGCGATGAGCGGGAGTTGCGCCGGATCACCGACGCGATTCCCCAGGCGATCAGCGTGCTGGCGCCGGATGGAACGATGCTTTACGCCAATGAAGTTGTCTTGGACTATACCGGTCTAAGGCTGGACGACGTGACGGCGGATGACTTTCGCGCAAAATTATTCCATCCCGACGATCTCGAGCGGCTCGAAGTCAGACGTGGACAGGCGCTGGCACGCGGTGAAGCCTTTGAAGTGGAATTGCGAGCGCATCGCAAAGACGGTCAGTATCGGTGGTTTCTGGTCCGCTATAATCCGCTGCGCGATGAGGACGGACGGATCATTCGCTGGTACGCGACCGGAGTGGATATCGAGGATCGCAAGCAAGCCGAAGAGCGAGTTCAGAAGGAGAACATCGCGCTGCGCGAGGAGATCGATTATTCGTCGATGTTCGAAGAGATCGTCGGTTCCTCGGCGCCGCTGCGCCGCGTGTTGACGCAAGTCGCAAGGGTGGCGCCGGTGGATTCGACGGTGCTGATTCTCGGTGAGACCGGCACGGGAAAAGAACTTATCGCCCGCGCGATTCACAAGCGCTCGAAGCGCGCCGCGCGGGCGTTCATTCGCGTCAATTGCGCGGCGATCCCGGCCTCGCTCATGGCTTCCGAGCTGTTCGGACACGAGAAAGGCGCATTTACCGGCGCGTTGCAAAAGCGTCTGGGACGCTTCGAGCTGGCCGACGGCGGGACGATTTTTCTCGATGAAATCGGTGAACTGCCCGGCGAAACTCAGATCGCTTTGTTGCGCGTGCTGCAGGAGCGAGAATTCGAGCGGGTCGGCGGGACTCAGACGATTGCCGTCGACGTGCGGGTGCTCGCCGCGACCAACCGCGATTTGAAAGCCGCCGTGGCGGCGGGAAATTTCCGTCAGGATCTCTTTTACCGGCTCAATGTGTTTCCGATTCAGATGCCGTCGTTGCGCGAGCGGGCGGATGACATTCCATTGCTCGTCGAGTACTTGATCGAG
>WNFL01225739.1_pt3 | contig 13350 bp, 13 predicted proteins | sample 5400361 | NCBI WGS metagenome assembly WNFL01 (sample SAMN13153351, study PRJNA577476) | soil metagenome | isolation source: 40 cm soil on Douglas fir-dominated hillslope | place: USA:California | collected 2013-09-17
CAGTCATGCTGGATCATGAACAGACGCAAGAGAAAGCCACCAGCCGGAACGGCGAGCAGCAATGCGGGCCAATAGCCGTGATCGAGTGCGACCCACATGACCAGCCATAATGTTACGAACGGTGCAGCCGTGATCACGATTTCGAAGAGGCTACGGAGAAGGTCGGGCTCGCGATAGCGTGCCAGAATTCTAGTCCAATCTCCCGCCGGTGCCGAAGCCGATGCAGGTTGCGCAGGGATTTCGTCGATGTCCATATCACCTTCAATTCCAAGGTAAGTGCCGCGGCCATTCGCCGGCACCCGTTTCGGGTCCGATTGCGACAGTTCAGAGGCTTCTCGCCCAAGCCTTCTACAAGCGCACATCACAATTGCGAAGTCACGGCGAGGTGTTCTTGATCATCGAGCCGTGCATAAATCACCGGACGTCCGCTTGACAGATGAGCTTTGCAGAGGGCATGAGCGTTCGATGAACGAAACGGCCCTGCCGTCCCACTTCACCTCGGCCGATCCACAAACTCCGCGGCTATCGCGACGGTTGCGCCATTATTTGGAGGCGGCATTTTTCTTTTCGGGGATGGCTTTCTTTCGTCTCTTCGGCGTCGAGCGAGCATCGAGCATCGGAGGCTGGATCGGCCGCGTTCTGATCTCGCCCAGCCGGGCCTCCCGTCGCGCACGGGCCAATCTCACGCTCGCATTTCCCGAGAAGAGCCCGGCGGAGATCGAAGGCATCATACGGGCGATGTGGAGCAATCTTGGCAGCGTCGGCGGGGAATATGCCTATTTGCCGCTCATGCACTCCGTTGGCCCCAATCCGCGGATCAAGATCAGCGGGTTCGAAAATGTCGAGGCGGCGCTCGCGCGCGGCAAGGGCATCATTCCGTTCTCCGGCCATTTCGCGAATTGGGAGGTCTTGGCATATGCCGTGCGGGATAGCGGCATCATCGGCGGCACGATCGTCAGGCCGACCAACAACCCTCATGTCAATCGCTGGCTTGAAAAGGTGCGCGCCGAAAACGGCATGCCGGACCAGATTCCCAAGGGGCCGCGCGGGACGCGCCGAGTCTTCGCATTGCTGCGCAATCGCGGACACGTCTGCATGATGGTCGATCAGCGCGCGAGCGAAGGCATCCCGGCTCTGTTCTTCGGGCATGAGGTGATGACGACGCCTCTCCCGGCCGCGCTCGCCCTGAAATTGGGCGTGGCATTGCTACCCGTTTCCAACGAGAGGCTGCCGGGCGCACGCTTCCACGTACGTTTTCATCCGTTGATCGAACTTCCCAACACCGGTGATTACCGGAGGGACCTCTTGGTTCTGACCGCCAAGCTCACCGAATTCATCGAGTCGCGCGTACGCGAACGGCCCGAGCAATGGTTGTGGATTCACAAGCGTTGGCAAGCCAAAGGCGCGACATTGCGCAAACGCGCCCAGGCGCTGGCGTCGTGGGAAAGCGAAAGCGTCGGCGATACGACAGATCCATGATCGGCGCGTCTGCGGTGGGGCGATCACCCGCAGATTCAGCTCAGTGATGGGTTCCGATTTTGTCAGTCGACTGGGCAGACCGCTCCATATCATCGGCGAGCCGGAGCCACGCTATCGCGATCTCCAAATAGTACTCGCGATAATGTTGCGCCTTCTTCCCGTCAGCTATCTCTTCCGCGCGCGCCGCAAGACGTCTGCACTCGCGGACGCGGTCTTCGACCGGCAGCGCAAGAAATTTTTCGCGGTTGAAATCAAGCTCGTCTGTCATGCCTAGCCCCCGCCAGACGGCGACAGGCTAAGCCGCCGAATCGACCGGCGTCGAATCACAATTCAGCTTTTCCCGTATTACCAGGTAAACAATACGTACCCGGTCCAGCGGTAGCTGGGGTTCTGAGCCGCGCTACGTCGCCGAGCGCAGCGGTGCGGGCACGGCGGCGATGTCCGATGTCACAGGCGACTCGGCATTCGCCGCCATCCGCCGCTGCGGCCGATCGAGCGCAAGGCACACGCCGGCGACGACGATATAGGGCGCGGCGATAGAGGCGAGCACGGCCTCCAAAGGGAGCTTCGCCGCGAGGAGATAGCCTGCGGCACGGCCCATTCCGGACGCATAGCCGACGCCATTGCCGCGCACGATGGTGGGATAGAATCCGCTGACAATTCCGTTCACGGTTGAGCGTTCAAGCCGCACCACCCTGCCCGTCCTCGGCTCTCGGCCTGTTTCTGCATGGCCGGCTGGCTCCCCTTGCGTGGGAGAGACCGATTGGGTATCGCCTCCCCGCGGAACGCCGACGGGAGAACGACCATGGCCGATCCGGTCCCCTACGCGCCTGAAGAAACCGGCGCCCAGCCGCCCTCGCTTTCGCCGCCGTTCAGAGCATCGATCTCGCGCGCGCCGACGAAGCCGCTGGTGCACATCCCGCAGACCTTGACCGAAGCGACGGGACCATCGGGCGACGGCATCTGGGATCGTTTGCTGGGACCGGCGATCACCGACCTCACGCGCCAGCATTCGGGTCAGCCGATCGGCGAACGCATCATCCTTTCGGGGCGTGTGCTGGATGAGAACAAGCGCCCCGTTGCCGGCACGGTCGTGGAAATGGTGCAGGCGAATTCCTGCGGACGCTATGCCCACGGTTACGATCAGCACGACGCGCCCCTCGATCCGAACTTCACCGGCGTCGGCCGCGCCGTCACGGATGCGGAAGGCCGCTATCGTTTCGTCACGGTGAAACCGGGCGCGTATCCGTGGGCGAACGGCCGCAACACGTGGCGGCCCTCGCATATTCATTTTTCGCTGATGGGCCCCGCCTTCGCCGCGCGCCTCGTCACACAGATGTACTTCCCTGGCGATCCGCTGTTTCCTTTGGACGCGATCGCTTGCTCGGTGCCCGAGCCTGCGCGCCACCGCATCGTCTGCCGCTTCGATCCCGAAACGACCGAGCCTTATTGGGCGCTCTCCTATCTCTTCGACTTCGTCTTGCGCGGGCGCGACGCGACGCCGATGGAGTCTTAATCATGGCCGGGCAGACACCCTGGCAGACGACCGGCCCGTTCTTCCATTTCGGCTTGGCACTCAAAGGCGGCGCCGATCTCGCCGGCGACAGCGCGCTGGGCGCGAGGCCGGATTTGAGCGTGCCGGGCCATGAAGTGCTCGTCGAGCGCAAGACCGATCGTCATCTGACGAAGGGCGCAAGGATCGAGCTCACCGGCAATATTTTCGAAAATACGGGAGCGCCGGCGAACGATGCGCTCATTGAGATCTGGCAGGCAAATGCCGCCGGACGTTACGCGCATCCCGAAGATCAGCGCCGGGATTTGGAGCTCGATCCCGCTTTCGTCGGGTTCGGCCGCTCGGCGACCGACAAGGAAGGCGGCTTCCGCTTCCGGACGGTGAGGCCGGGGCGCGTACCGGGACCCGGCAACACGCTGCAGGCGCCCCATATCGCGCTCGGAATCGTGGGCCCCGGATTCCTCAAGCGCCTCGTCACGCGCGTCTATTTCAGCGACGCACCCGGGAACGACGAAGATCCGATTCTGCACCTCGTAGCGCCAACGCGCCGCTCGACGCTGATCGCCGAAAAGCAGCCGGGAGCCCCCGATATATATCGCTTCGACATCCATCTCGGCGGAGCGAAAGAGACCGTGTTCTTCGATTTCTGAATACCAAACGATTGCGAACGGAGACTGACATGGAAGTGACCCGCACGCTTGCGCGCTACGTGGTGGATTCGCGTCTCGCCGATATCCCGAAATCGCCTCGGGCCGAAGCCGTGCGCTCGATCGTGAACTACATCGGCTGCGCGGTCCGGGCCTGTCATCACGAGGCGGTCGATTGCGCGCTCGCGGCGATGGCGCCTTTTCAAGGCCCCAAACAGGCCTCGGTACTCGGACGCAAGGACAAGACCGATATCCTGAACGCCGCGCTGATGAACGGGATCACCAGCCACGTGTTCGATTTCGACGACACGCATCTGCCCACGATCATCCATCCCGCGGGCCCGGTCGCATCGGCGCTTTTTGCCTTGGCCGAGTACAAGCCGATGAGCGGAGCCGAGCTGCTGCATGCCTTCATCTTGGGCGTCGAGGTCGAATGCCGGATCGGCAATGCGGTATGCCCCACCCATTACGAGGTCGGCTGGCACATCCCCGGCACCGCCGGCGTGTTCGGTTCGGCCGCGGCCTGCGGCAAGGCGTTGGGCCTCGACGAGCAGCGGCTCACTTGGGCGCTCGGCATCGCCGGGACGCAGTCTTCGGGTTTCCGCGAGATGTTCGGGACCCATTGCAAGAGCTTCCACCCGGGACGTGCGGCACAGAATGGGCTTCTTTCCGCTCTCCTGGCCGAGAAGAACTTCACCAGCTCCAACCAGGTGCTCGAAGCCAAACGCGGCTTTGCGAACGTGATGTCGACCAAGCAGGATTATTCTCGGATCACCGAGGGCTTGGGCAAAAGCTTCGAAATATCGCTCAATTCGTACAAGCCGTTCGCCTGCGGCATCGTCATCCATCCCTCGATCGATGCCTGCGTGCAGCTGAAGCAGGACAACAGCCTCACCGGCGCCGAAATCGAGAAGATCGAGCTCTTCGTCGCGCCACTCGTGCTCGAGCTCACCGGCAAGCGCACGCCGCAAGTGGGCCTCGAGGGGAAGTTCAGCGTCTTTCATTCCTGCGCGGTCGCTATGCTCGACGGCGAGGCGGGCGAAAAGCAATACAGCGACGCGCGCGTGCGCGATCCGCAAGTCGTCGCGCTGCGCGATCGCGTGGATGCGATCATCGACAAGAAGATGCGCGACGACGAGGCGCGCGTGCGAGTGACGCTCAAAGACGGACGCGTGCTGGAGAAGCATGTCGCGCACGCAGTCGGGAGCGCGGAAGTGCCGATGACCAACGCGCAGCTCGAAGCAAAATTCCACGGGCTCTGCGACGATATCCTGGGCCGCGAGCGCGCGGCACGGCTTCTGGCGCTCGCCTGGTCGATCGAGGAGCTCAAGGACGCGGCCGAGCTCTGTCGCTCTTCTACGCCTTAATGTCCGTCGACAACGACGCGCTCGAGATCAATCTTGCTGGTTTCGATCTTCTGAACAGGCCCTTGCTGAACAAGGGAACGGCTTTCACGGAAGAAGAGCGCGAGATTTTTCATCTCCACGGCCTGTTGCCGCCGCATGTCGGCACGCTGGACGAGCAGGTCACGCGCCGCTTGAAGGCGCTGCGCGCGATCGAGACCGATTTCGGCCGCTACGCCTTTCTGCGCGATCTGCAGGATACCAACGAGACGCTGTTCTACGCGCTTCTCGTGCGCAACATCGAGGAGCTGATGCCGCTCGTTTATACGCCGACGGTCGGCGAGGGCTGCCAGCGATTCAGCGAGATCTGGCGCAAGGCCCGCGGCGTTTTCCTGAGCTATCCGAACAAGGCGCGCATTCCGGAAATCCTCGCCAATCCTCATTTCGACCGTGTGCGCGTGGTCGTGGTGAGCGACGGCGAGCGGATCTTGGGACTCGGCGACCAGGGCGCGGGCGGCATGGGTATCCCTATCGGCAAGCTGTCGCTTTATACGGCGTGCGCCGGAATCCATCCCGCCGAAGCGCTTCCGGTGCTCTTGGATGTCGGCACCAACAATCCGGAGCGCCTCGCCGATCCGCTCTATATCGGCTGGCGTCACGAGCGCATCCGCGGCGCGGAATACGACGCGTTTGTCGAGGCCTTCGTGGAGGCAGTCGCCAAACGCTGGCCGAATGTGCTTCTGCAATGGGAAGATTTCGCCGGCTCGAATGCGGCACGGCTCCTGGAGCGTTACCGCGAGCGGCTCTGCACTTTCAACGACGATATCCAGGGAACGGCGGCTGTTACGGCTGCGACGTTGATGGCCGCCGCCGAGGTGACGGGCGCGCCGCTCGCAGCGCAGCGGATCGTGCTTTTGGGCGCCGGCTCGGCCGGCTGCGGCATCGGCTCGCTCTTGTTGAACGCGATGCGCGAGAACGGGCTGAACGAGAAAGAAACGCAGCAGCGCTTCTTTGCGGTCGATCGCGATGGATTGCTCGTCGAGGGAATGGAGGTGCAGCCGGCGCAATGTCCATTCGTGCAGCCGCGCGCGAGTTTGGCGCGGTGGAAGCTCCGTGATCCCGCCCGCATCGAGCTCCTCGATGTGGTGAACAATGCGCGGCCAACGGTGCTGATCGCGGCGTCGGGTCAGCCCGGCGCGATCACGGAGCCGGTGGTGCGCGCGATGGCCGAGCATGTCGAGCGGCCGATCATCTTTCCGCTCTCCAATCCGACCTCGCGAGCGGAAGCAACGCCCGAAGAGCTGATGCGCTGGAGCGATGGCCGCGCGATCATAGGGACAGGGAGCCCGTTCGCGCCGGTCAAATGGAAGAACAAGCTCTTCCCCATCGATCAGACGAACAACTCGTACGTATTCCCGGGGCTCGGCTTGGGTGTGCTCGCGGTCAATGCGCGGCGCGTCACCGATGCGATGTTCATGGCCGCGGCGAAAGCGCTGGCGGCTCTCTCCCCGGTCAAGCGCAATCCGGCGGGCCGGCTCTTGCCGCCGGTGAACGAGCTTCGCGCGGTGGCGTTTGCGGTTGCGACGGCGGTCGGGCGGCAGGCACAGAAGGACGGAGTCGCGAAAGCGATCGACGATGCCGCGCTTGCCGACGCCATCCGGGCCCAGATCTGGGAGCCGGTGTATCGTCCCTATCGGCGGCCCTCTTAGCTTTGTCGCGCAATCTGCGGTGAACCGCGATAGGCACTTCGCCGGATTGCGCTCGAGGGTTGACGCCGCCCGATCCGTTCGCGACAAGTCGCCAAACCCTGCCCTTTATGTCATGGCCCGCGAAAGCGGGCCACCCAGGAGGGCATAGAGCTCATTCGCGGCGCAGACGCGCCGCGGCTGGGTGGCCCGGTCAAGCCGGGCCATGACAATGAGGGAGAGGGGCGACCTGTGGTTTGGAGCGGTTATGGCGCGTCTGACGGCAGCCTTTGGGTCTTCCCACAGCATCATGCTGACGGCCGAGCGCGAGGATTGGCTCGGCGCCTTCCGCGAATCCGACCAACGGATGCCGCTGTTCGATAAGACGGGCGCCTCGCGCAGCTATGCCGAGCTTCTGGCGGCAGCGCCGAAAGATTCCGAGGACATGGTGACGCGGGACAAGCTTGTCCGCGCCCATGATCTCACCTTCAAAGCGATCGCAGAACTGAAGCGCCAGATCGAGGCGACGCCGCTGGATGCGCTGATCGTCATCGGCGACGACCAGCACGAGCTGTTCCAGGACGCGATGATGCCGGCGCTCGGGATCTATTACGGCGAAACCATCCGCAATGCCGCGCAAGGCGAGTTCGACGCAACGAGCTGGTACAAGCGCGCACAGCGGCGCCGCCTCGAGCCCGAAGCGGAGACGAATTATCCCGTGCACGCTTCCCTCGCGCTGCATCTGATCCTCGAACTGACGAGACGCGAATTCGACGTCTGCGCGGTGCGCGAGCTGAAGCCAGAGCAGTATGAGGGCCACGCCTATTCCTATATCCACCGCACCTATCTCGAGGGGCGAAACTTGCCGGTGGTTCCGATCATGCTCAACACGTATTATCCGCCCAATCCGGTGACGCCGAAGCGCTGCGTGCAGTTGGGAAGCGCGCTCAAAGAGCTGATCGCATCTTATCCTGACGATATGCGCGTCGGCATTCTCGCTTCGGGCGGACTGTCGCATTTCGTCGTCGACGAAGAGCTTGATCGCGGCGTGATCGAGGCGCTGCGCAAGAAGGATATCGCCAGTCTTGCCGCGCTCGATCCCAAACGCCTTCAGGCCGGGAGCTCCGAGATCCGGAGCTGGATCGTGACAGCGGCGGCGGCGACCGATCTCGAGCTGAATTGGATGGAATATATTCCCGCGTATCGTACGCCCGCGCTCACTGGTACCGGATTGGGCTTCGCGCGCTGGTCATCTGTTTGACACGCATTGGGCTCTAGACTGGAGGAACGTTTGAGACAGAAAAGCATCGAGGTCGAAGGCCTATCCCATCATGGCGCGCCCATTCCGACCGCGTGCCGCGTGGGTCCGATCCTCGTCACATCGCGCATCATGGGCAAGGACCCCGAGACCGGACACATGCCGACGGATCCGGAGTCACAGGCCGTGCTGTGCTTCAAGAATCTGAAGCGCGTGCTGGCGGCGGGCGGAATGGATTTGGGCGACGTGGTGAAGTTGACGGTGTATCTCGTCAGCGATTCCTATCGCACCGCTGTGAACAAGCCCTGGAACGAATATTATCCCGATCCTAAGCATCGCCCGACGCGCGATTCGCTCGTCATGCCCTTGCGCGGCGGCAACCTCATCCAGATCGAAGCCTGGGCGGTGGACAAGCGGCTCGGGGATTAGAGGAAGTGAATCCAGAAGCGTCTGGGTCCCCGTCCCTCGCCGCCCCGGATTCAATCCGGCGCGGCTCGCCGGGGATGACAATGAATGCCACCATCAATCTCTACGCCGTGACGGTGCTGATCTGGGGCTCGACTTGGCTCGCCATCCACTATCAGCTCGGTATCGTACCCCCGATGGTTTCGATCGTGTGGCGGTTCGTGCTCGCGAGCGCGATCCTTTTCGCCTACGCGTTATGGAAAGGGATGAAGCTCAAATTCGAGCCGCGCGAGCACGCCTGGATCGCGCTCCAGGGCGTGCTCCTTGTCGGGCTGAACTACGTCGGCGCGTACACCGCGGAGATCTATCTCCCCTCCGGCCTCGTCGCGGTGGCCTTCTCCCTGATCGTCTTCTTCAATATTGCCGGAATGCATGTGTTCTTCGGCGCGCCGGTGAATCTCGTGCGCTGGTTCGCGGCCGGGTTGGGGGTCACCGGCGTCACGCTCCTGTTCTGGCCGGAGCTCGCCGATTTCTCGGCTTCAGGAACGGGCTTGCTTGGATTAGGCATCGCGATCGCCGGAACGGCGTCTGCGTCGCTCGGCAGCATCGTGGCCTCGAGAAATCAAAGCTGCGGATTGCAGGTTGTCCCTCTGAACGCCTGGTCGATGCTGTACGGCACCGCCTTCATGGCGATCTTGGCGGCCGTTGCCGGAAATCGATTCGTCTTCGACTTCTCATTCTCCTATGTCGCGTCTCTGCTCTATCTCGCGATACCGGGCTCGGTGATCGCCTTCGGCACGTTTCTCACCGTCTTGAAGCGCATCGGACCAGACCGCGCGGGCTACATCAGCGTGCTCATTCCGGTGGTCGCGCTTATCCTCTCGACTCTGTTCGAGCATCTTCAGTGGCAGATGCCGATGTTCCTGGGCCTCGCGCTATGTCTGATCGGGAACGTCCTGATGTTGGCACGGCGGAAGAGCCCGGCCGGATTGACGCCTCCTGAGCCCGCAGTGCTAGATGCACCGCGTCCGGAAACACCGATCTAGTTCGCGAGGAAAAAATCCCATGGACTCCAAGGAGACCGTCACCATCCCGGCGCTGCAGCAGATGAAGCGCGACGGGAAGAAGATCGTCGGCGTGGTCGCCTGGGATTACCAGATGGCGCAAATCGTCGACCGCGCCGGCGTCGACATCATCTCGGTCGGGGATACCGTCGGGATCAATCTCTGGGGGCACCCCAACCCCCTCGAAGTCACGATGGACGAGATGGTCGTCGTCTGCAAAGCGGTGCGACGCGGGACGAAGCGCGCGCTGGTGAGCTGCGACTTCCCTTTCGGGCCGTTGCAGGAAGGCGTCGACAGCGCCGTCAAGGCCGCCATCCGGCTCGTCAAGGAAGCGGGCGCCGACATAATCAAGCTCGATGGGGCGGCGGATTTCCCCGAAGCCGTTCGGGCACTGTCGCGGGCGGGAATTCCCGTCTTCGCGCAGTTCGGCATCACGCCACAGACCGCGCTTGCCTACGGCATCCCGTACAGCGCCATGAACAAGGCCGGCGCCGAAGTGCCCCCGGCGATGACGGAGCGCCTCGTCGAGGAAGCGCGGCGTCTGGAGGGCGCCGGCGCGTCGCTGCTCGATTTCACGAATTCAGGCCCGGTCGTCGGACCCGAAGTCGTGCGCGCGGTCTCGATCCCGGTGATCGGCGGCTTCGGCGGCGGGCCGTGGCTCGACGGGCGGATGCGCATGGCGCACGCGGCGATCGGCTATGCCGTCAGCGCGCTCGAATCGAAAGTGGAGAACTATGCCAATGTGGCGAAGATCACGCTCGATGCGATCTCGGCTTACGCAACCGACGTGCGCGCCGGGCGGCAGATCAAGGGCGCGGTCCCCGCGAAGCCGGGGCCGTAGCACGCCATGGCTTTCGCCACCATCGACGGCATCAAGACGCGCTACGAGGTGATCGGTTCGGGGCCGCCGCTCCTGATGTATGCGCCGGCCGGCTTCGACGCGACGCTCGAGAAGTGGACGACGCAAGGCGTCTACACCAAAATCAAGCTGCTCGAGCATCTACCGAAGAGATATTCCTGCATCGTTTTCGACCGCCGTGAATGCGGACAATCGGGCGGGCGCGTCGAGCGCGTCACCTGGGCCGACTACGTGCGTCAGGGGAAAGGCCTGCTCGAGCATCTGGGGCACGAGCGCGCGCATATCATGGGCGGCTGCATGGGGTGCTGCCCGGTGATGGCCTTCGGCGTCCTTCATCCGGAGATGGTCATCAGCATGGTGCTGTTCTGGCCCGTAGGCGGCGCCAAGTACCGCATGAACACGAATCAGCGCTTCATGACGCACTTGGCCTTCGTTCAGGAGCAGGGCTTGGCGAAAGTCGTCGAGATCGTGACGGCGTCGGGCAAGAGCTTCGGCGAAGACCCGCGCGGTGGGCCGTGGGCCGCGGTGATCCGGAGCGACCTTCAGTTCGCGGCGTCTTATGCAAAGCTCAACGTCGAACCGTACAAACTGATCGTCACGGGCATGATGCGGGGCCTGTTCGACCGCGACACCTCGCCGGGTGCCGAACCAGAAGACTTGCTGCGCGTCGAAATTCCGGCGCTCGTCGTGCCCGGCCGCGATGCGTTCCATGCGACATCGGCCGCGCGCTATCTCGAAGAGTGTCTGCCCAAAGCCGAGTATTGGGACGTGCCGGTCGCGGGTCAGACCGAAGAAACCGTCGCGCCGCGGATCATGGCGTTTCTGGATAAGGCCGACGCGAGCGCGCCTTAACCCGCGCCCGCCATCACCAAATCAAATTTGTCATCGCCCGCGAAAGCGGGCGACCCAGGCGATCGTAGATATTTTGTCGCCGCGCGGACGCGCGGCGGCTGGGTGGCCCGGTCCCTTTCAGGGCCGGGCCATGACAACGGGGGACATGGTGGTAAGATTAGCGCCAGTCTCAAACGGGAGGGTTTCATGAAGCGCAGATTGCTCGCCGGCGCCGTCGCGATGGCGTTCGGCGGATTGTTCACCCAAGTGCAGGCGCAATCCGACTTCAAGCCCGTCACCGATGCGATGCTGCAGAACCCCGATCCCTCCGAGTGGCTCGGCTGGCGGCGTACGCAGGACGCCCAAGGCTACAGCCCGCTCAACCAGATCAATCGGGACAATGTCGGACGGCTTCAGCTCGCCTGGTCGTGGGCGCTCAATTCCGGCGCGAGCGAGCCGGCGCCGATCGTGCATGACGGCATCATGTACATCCCCTCGCCCGGCGGCGGCGTGACCGCGCTCGATGCGACGAACGGCGACTTCTTGTGGGAATACCGGAAGAAGCAGGATGTGCCCGAGCTTTATCAGCGGCCGATGCGCTCGATCGCGATCTATGGCGACAAGGTCTTCGGCACGACCGCGGATGCGCACATCGTAGCGCTGAATGCCAAGACCGGCGCGGTCGTTTGGGACCATACGGTCGCCGATCACAAGCTCGGCTACTCCTACACCAGCGGTCCGATCGCGGCCAAAGGGCACATCATCGCGGGCATAACCGGCTGCACGCGCTACAAGAACGATGTCTGCTTCATCTCGGCCTACGATCCCAACACCGGCCGCGAGCTGTGGCGCACCTCGACCATCGCGCGGCCGGGCGAGCCCGGCGGCGACACCTGGGGCGACTTGCCGCTCACCTATCGCGCGGGGAGCGATGCGTGGATTCCGGGAAGCTACGATCCGGCGACAAATCTCGTCTACTGGTCCACGGCGCAGGCCAAACCCTGGGCGCGCGCCGTGCGCGGCACCGATGGCGATGCGCTCTACACCAACTCGACGCTCGCGCTCGATCCCGATACGGGCAAGATCAACTGGTACTACCAGTTCCTGCCGGGCGAGACGCAGGACATGGACGAAGTGTTCGAGAGCGTGCTCGTCGACCATGACGGCAAGCCGTCGCTGTTCAAGATGGGCAAGCTCGGCATCCTGTGGGAGCTCGATCGCAAGACCGGCAAGTTCATTGCCGCGCACGATCTGGGCTACCAGAACATCCTCGATCTCGACGGCCGCACGGGAAAGACGACCTACCGGCCGGGCATGATCCCGCAGATCGGGGTCGAGCTCACCTTCTGTCCCAGCACCGCTGGCTTCAAGGACTGGCGCGCGATGGCGTATCTGCCGCAGACGCAGGCGTTCTACATCCCGATGGCGCTCACCTGCGAGAAGGCGGTGTTCGAGGAAGTGCCGCGCGCGGAAGGGAGCGGCGGCGTCGGGCCCGTCAAGCGCACGAACATGTTCTATCCAGGCAGCCCGCAAGGATTGGGCGAATTCGTGGCGATGGACGTCAACGGCAAAGTGCTGTGGCGCTATCGCAGCCGCACGCCGATGAACACGGCGGCGCTGACAACGGCGGGCGGACTCGCGATCGCGGGCGATTGGGACCGCAATCTCTATGTGTTCGACGCGGGGCGATTGGGACCGCAATCTCTATGTGTTCGACGCGGCTACGGGCAAGGTCCTGTACCAGACGCGGATGCCGACCTCGGTGCAGGGCTTCCCGATCAGCTATGCGGTGAAGGGCAAGCAGTATCTGGCGATTCCCGTTGGTAGCGGCGGCGGCAGCTGGAGCTCGCAGATCCCGGGAGAGCTAACACCCGATCGCCAGAACCGCGACAACGCGAATGCGATCTACGTCTTCGCGCTGGGGGAGAGGTAATTTCACCCTGTCACCATGGCCGCCCTCCGAGGCGGCCACCCAGCCGCCGCGCGTCCGCGCCGCGAGTAAGTCACGTCATAGATTTGGATTCAGAAGTCGCTTGCGCGCGTGGACACGCGCGCGCTGGGTGGGCGGCTCAAGGCCGCCCATGGTGAAATAGGGATGCGGCTGGACTGAAACACGGCGCGGGAGGTGAGGCCCGCGCCGTGCGTAAGCAAGAATTCTAAAGCCAGCTTATTTCAGCAGCGTTGCGACCTTGTCGATGCCGGCTTTGGCGCAGGCTTCGTCCTTATCGCCGCCGGGAGCACCCGAAACGCCGACCGCTCCGACGAT
>WNFL01308706.1_pt3 | contig 13348 bp, 17 predicted proteins | sample 5400361 | NCBI WGS metagenome assembly WNFL01 (sample SAMN13153351, study PRJNA577476) | soil metagenome | isolation source: 40 cm soil on Douglas fir-dominated hillslope | place: USA:California | collected 2013-09-17
CCGTGAGTCGGTTTGCGAGGGTAAGACCGGCTGCGCCACCGCCGATAATGATGAAATCGAAGGTTTGTTCTACTCGGCGATGTGAGAGAGGAAATGGAAGATATGATAGGGTACGATACTAACCACTCATCTTGCTAGAATCATTACCGAGTGCTCCACGGCGATAGATAGGGCTAGTTGAATGGCTCTCGACAGCAGCTGCGGCGATAAGAGTGGCGAATAAGACGGGGAATGCTTGAAAACGTGTAAGCATGGCGATGGTGAAGATGGAGATGAAGAAAGTGAAGAGAGCAGGTAGGAGGAAGTAGGGGTTGGAGGAGTCCAAGGAGAATTATTAGGCTTGGCACGAGGCGACAGGCGGTGGGACGAGAGTGGGCCGAGCCGCGCGCCATGGAACAGTAATGACAGCGATGACGAGAGCGAAAGTAAGCAAGCAAAGACACAGGTAAAATAGGACACGACCCCCCACGCGTCATCGATCACTCGCCCCTAAAATCGGCACTAGTCTCATACATCTGCACCTTGCATCTTTGCACCTCTTCTTTGCACCTCTTCATCTCAACTTTTGCTACCAACCACAAATCTGCCCGCATCGATGCACACCGCCCCTACCAGAATAGTTTCTCATGGTTCCCATGGTTCTCGTGATCATGTTATGCTCTAGGTTTGCGCCGTTTCCCCACCTCCATGCGCCTTTGGTCCCCTCCGTGTATTGCAGCTCGCGCATTAAACGCCTCGGCCATGAGGCCATCCGCCCCTCAACTGGTCTTCTCACGGAGGAGGTATGTATTGTCTCAGTGAAACGCCACCCTCGCAAAGTACTTTTGCGCTCGCCGCATCCCTGTTCAATATGTCAGTTCCCAATATCGAGACAACGCGGACCCTATCCATCCTCCGCCCCGTCGAGGGTTTGCTCCAAAAGTCGGATGTCTCGACCAGGACCTCTTTCTGCCACCAGAGACAGCCATTGCAGCCGTTTTGATTGCTGTGGAACAAGCCGCACATCTTACCCTGGCTTCTCTGCTCCGCACTACGAATATGAAACCAGCCTGAAGAGCTTACATGAAATATGTCAAATTGTAAACTACCTCCCGGACCCCTGTTTGCACGATCTTGACGGAGCATCGCAAGCAAGGACACCTGTAGCATGAATGAATGTCAGGAAGTCGTCATTTTGCGAGAACGTCAGTTATGTTGCTACGAAACGCGCTTGGCCAAATCTTGTGGTTACCACTCGGCAGGTCCCCACGACATTGAAAATATGTCAGCAAGTTGTTCTCGTCTCGTCTTCGTCATATCAGCCAATCGGCCTCGCTTCTAGACTCCTATCCCTGCCTTGGTTCTTGGCTTTACACAATAGTGATGCCAGAAATGTAATTTTCCTGACACCGTGGCTGGGACCTGGCCCATGGGGCGGCCTTCTCAGGTAGTATGAGTGACCCCTACAAGAGAATGGCGAGCGTGCACAGCTAACGTGAAGAACTTCGACATGATGCCGTGTTGCAATGCACAGCGCAACAATTATTGACTATCCGAGCTCCTCAAGCTCCTGTCCCCGCGTAGCCCAATATACTTGGTCACGACCTATTTTGGGGCTGAAGGCACCTACAATTGATCACCCCGAAGCATAGACGGGAGTCCTAGGAGGCGAAGCGGGCATACCCGCTGAGGAAATGAAAACATATGGCTCAATACCTGTGCCTGTCAGGCCATCTGTAGGCCAGCAATTTCAGAAATGGTATTCTCCGCGCGCACCCATGTGGGCCTCCCCGCTGCCACTCATTCCGCGGGAATGACAATTCTTCGTCCACATGAAGCCTCATGCGATCTCCCCAGAACATAATAAAATAGGTTATAGAGAATCGCGAGACTCACGTATTGCAATAGATGACTGCGCCGTCGTCGCCGATTCGTTGTCTGCCGGCTTCCAGGAGAGCGTTTTCCTCCGCATGTAGACATAGACACTCATCAAGAGCCTGACCTGATCCTGCACAGCCATTGCACCGAGCACAACCTCCTTCGTTACAGTTCGTCAGACCTCGTGGAGTACCGTTGTACCTATCCAGTCAGAGGCGAATAAGAGAGCTATAACAACACCAAATCATTGCAGTTCGTACCCGGTGGATATGATTCGATTATTCTTCACAAGTATCGCCCCCACTCTCCGCTTCATACAATTCGAGCGCCTGGCAGCCAAGGACGCCAAAGTCTTCCATCAAATCAGCAAACGAAGATTTTGGAAGTACTAATAGAGATTTACCATAAAATATGAGTCCCAGCTTGGTCTCAGTCGTTCGCTATTGAGCAAGTCGAGTTCGGATAGATGCTGCCACAACTGTTCCACACTTGGGAAGTTGTTGATAACCGTTACATTCACGAACGGTTGGAGATCATGCAACGAGGTAGTGGGATTGTTAATTTGAGAAGTCAAAGGACTAGAAGTCCAGGTCAAGAAGTCATGCTCCTCGATGAAGCTCTTAAGCTCTAGTTCAGGCTGCACGCTAGATGTTCGTCATAATGAATATCTATTAGATAGCCAACGATGTAGAAGGACACACGAGTTTCGGCGGAGGAACCGAGTACTGATCGGAGCCTCAACGTTTATCAAGAGGAAGAACGGTCGTTTCGAGAAGGCATCAATAACCTCTCGGGTGACGAGATCCTCAGTGACGAAGTGTTCGCGCCAGTGACCAGTTGCAAATTTGAGCAGCGTGTCGGCCCCAGAGAATACGCGGTCTCGACTGGGCAGGTGATCAAGGTCTGCGCTGGCAGATATAGCCTGTTAACATACGTAACAATAAAGACAGGTGCGTTTAGATGTGCATCGGGTGAAGAAACAACCGACCACGCGAACCTCGTCGGGACTGGAGACACGGACATGGCGAAATCCTTTTGTTTCGAGGTACTTCCTAACGCTTGTCTTGCCTGCAGCACGCGAGCCGATGATTGCAATGAACATGTCGATGTGGTCCCGTTGAAGTGTTTTGCTTTGTTCAAGGTCGAAATAAACTAGTTAGTCGCCTGACCAGCGCGCAGATACAAACATAACACAGTAACGCTAAAATATGTGACTCTACGCCTTCTTCGGCTATGGTGTGGAGTCGTTTGAACCTTTAACGCGAGCAAGAGAACGGAAGTGTGGTTGCCAAGGTTGGTTCCAAGGCCGAATTCTGCTGTGCCATATGGTGAGAGCGGTGCTATGGGTGATGCAGAGTGCTTGTCCAGCAACGGCGAAGGCGAGGCAGCCCAGGAAAGGGGAGATCAAAGTTATGGGCTAAATAAAGCCTCTTTGGCAGTTTCATAGTCATAGTCAAATCCTCGCAACCTGTGGCCAGAACCACCACCATATTACGACAGATAATATTGGGTCATGGACGAGCATAAGATGCAAATGCCGAGGTTTACCAGGGTTACAGCCACCATCCCCGAAGCCCGAAGCCCGAGGGCATTCAGAACCAGGCGGAAACCTGGGCTGTGGCACAGGCAAAAGCGCCACAAACCAGTTCCAGGTGTTCGTGATTTGAGGTCACCCGCAGGAGAGGGAGCTAGGTACAAAGCCTAAGACATTGTTCATTCTGTTACTCGGACATATCTGGACATATGTTGTTTCCGCACGCAGTACAAACGTATTTAACTGCCGTTCTCTTACTCGGCATCAAGCTCCGGATAATGCCTAAGGAGCAAGTCTCCAGTCCAGATATTCCCTACGATCCAGTGAAGTGAGCTCACCTGAAGATCCCCGTCCTATACGGCACCCTCCTGTTGCTCCTCAGATACTCAGCAATTCTGTTGTCTGCAGCCACCTTATCGTGGAGCTCAAACACCTTCGTATACTTTGGATCCGCTTTCATCGTCGCCATCCTCCTTGGAAACGCGTACACCATCCCATTGACAAGGTGGAAGAGCACCAAGTCGGCAGTAGTCATCTTACTTCCGATTACGTGCTTCCCTTCTCCTTCGACATTGCTCTCGATGGCCAAGGCAAAATGTCTCAAGAATTTGGGAATTCCATTCGTCCGCACGTCATGCGCTTTGCGTTTGGCCTCGGTAACTTGGTCTTCAAAGTACAACCCTGCTCCGATAGGGTGGTGCGTATCGTGCACTTGGTTATTCAAGTCCAATGCGGTGAGCACCAGCTGGTTGACATGGGCGCGACGGAGGGCGATCTGTTCTGGATCGGCGAGACCTTCCGTTCCATCCAAACCAAGGATTGGAGCAAGGTAACTGAGGATATTGGACGTTTGAGATATGAAACTACCGTTGACTTCAAGGATTGGGGGTGCAAGGTGCGGAGGATAAGACGTCACGGCGATTTCGTTCAGCAGATTGTACGGATTCCTCGGGTCCTATCCAGGGGGATAAAGACATGTGAGTAAGTCCGATGAAGGAGCTGAAGACATCCGTACTCTATAAGGAGTCCCCGTGTACTCGAAGGCAAGGCGCACGAATTCCCCACGTCCTGGAATACCGCCATGATAGTGCAACGTGTATTCGTTGCGTGACATCTTGCTCTCAGTATGGTCCAATCTCACCGCCCTTACAAGATGGCTGGGTGGCGTCGGTCGAAAGATCGCGAACGCTCCGCTTTGTCCACTAAATCTTGTGCTGCCAGCCAGCACGTACTTGTGACAAATATTGGAATCTTACTCTCCTCTCTCCTCCGTTCTATAATTCTGGTTTGGTATCAACCTGCGCTACCTACATGTTGTGCTTCTTTCGTGCAGGGATTCCGACTGCGTCTTGGTCACATAGATCTGACCCTAGTCGACCTTGTTTTCCGCAGCCACTCCAAAGGGGCGTTCCTTCGCGTCTTACGATTCGAGTGTGGGCCTTCGCTCATCTGGTATCAAGAGCGAGTGTCAAAGAACGAAATGAGTCCACACAACTTCTCAAATTACATGGGGACTCAGACTGAATAATCTATCACAACACCAGCGAACGGGCGCTGGCCTGATCCGAGGCAGTTTCCCACAGCCCTATATCAGAGAGCTGCGGGACCTCGCAGATGCCCCCAGCGCGTGGTTTTTTACTAGGGAATCAGGCATAATTGTCTGGCAGTCGACCCCGTTGGACGGTCGCATATTTGCCCTCGAATTGATGTTCACATGGTGATTCACTGTTGGGATCGACGAACATAACAGTGCTCATCAATGCGATAATCGAACATTGTATTCGACAGTACCTTCCGATCAGTCCGCTGGAACACTGTGCATGTGTGTACCGCTTTAAAAAAACTGTTGTTGGTGAATAGTCTTGACCTGCGCATCGCCTTTCCTGCTAAGCACTTTAGGAACCTCAGTTTCGACATTGGGCACCCCACGAGTGCATCTATACAAGCAACATCTACAGGAATTCATCCTTCTCATCTCTGGTACTAAGTTTTGCACCTCACCATAAATCTCACCGACACACTGGAGAGGTTGTTGCTCGATTTCTTCAGGGCAGCTCAAGAATAATCCCCGTTTCTTTGCCGCCAGTGTCCATATTACGAGTCTAGTGAGTGACCCACTCGTAAAACCAAATCAAGCTGAACTCTCCTTTCACACTTTACTTACTTCGGCAATTGGGCATCGAAAGTTGAAATATCCCAAAATATTGAACATATGCCACCTTTCCTCCATGGTGTTCAGGTTGAGTCAGGCCTCCGTATCTCCAAGAGCATGGATGACGCTGCGGATATTCTCTCTCATTGAGTGGCTTCAGGTGGCTGCACTTCCGCTACAGCCGGACCCGATAGACTTGTTGGACGCCAAGAGCTGTGCGTAAGTTCCTTCATTGTGGTAATAGAACCACTCTAAAGTATCGTCGTCTGCATCGCGATGCTTAATTTGACCAAGGAGGCGCATGACGCCAAACCAAGTTGACGCCTTGGCACTTATGTGATCCGCCAAATCCCTGCGTCAGGTAAACGAGCACCGTACATATGCGTGCCGATCCCCTCTCGTATCGCCCGAACCAAAAGTCTGCTAATTAGGACCGTCCCAGGCTCAATCACTTTGTTCTGGACATTGTACTGAATATCCGATGGCCAATTAGACATGCCAACGTCTACTCTCTCCATTTGGGTAGTTTCAAGCACATCTTTGCGCGAGTGTAGAGCCGCTTTCGGGCCAATCACTGCCGGAGACGCTGAGGTCAAATAATTTCCACTGATGAGACACCTTTTCATCGAGCCAACAAGTGGTTCATTACTACTCCAAAGGGTTCAGTCGTGTCGCTATTGGGGAATACATACCCTGTCATCCTTATGACAGCAAATATACGAGAAAATACCGGGAAAGTGACTCTCAATCAGGCGCCAGAAAACGAAATTGGAGATGTCGGGGATGAATGGGAGGATGAAGCCAATTTAAACGAAACTGCTACCGGTGTATCCAAAAAGATACTCCAGATAACGAGGACGGTATGCGGTGTTCAGATATCAATCAAGTTTTCTGTCGGGGCACGGCGCGCTAACTTGTCCCTCACAGACGGTACCAAGCCTTTGAGGCGTTTGGTACCCCCACTCAACAAAGCATACGCACTTGAGGGCGTCGCCAGAAGGAGCAGACCCCATGCTAGACACAGGGCCCCCCAGCTCCCATGGGCGTGATACCAACTTCTGGAATCGGGATCACTCGGGAAAGGCCACTCAATGCCAACCATTTCTGCCCAGCTCCCCTCTCCCCTTCGGACAGAATAATGTCCCTTCCCCACCACGCCGCTCAAGCCCCCTTCACCACCGTCACACCACAACAGGATTGCATCGACCTCGTCGGCGCGCATTTTAGCTTGCTCGTACATCGCCCTCCCGACATGCAAGTCCCAAGTTCGCGCGGGGGCGAGGATCACTGCTGGTTTTGATTCCGTGGTGGGAAAGGGATGCGAGAAATCCAAACAAATGCTTGTGGTGACTGCCAGTACTTGCTTGTTCTTTCGGTTTCTCGTGGTCCCGGGGATGGTAATGTTCGTAAGAGAGGGGGCTTCGACGCCAGGAGTTTGAGAAAACCCTTCCACAACTACCGCGAATCAGCAGAAACTCCACAAACACGAATAGTAATTGACGTACCTGGGACTAGATTCCTCTTGTAGTATTCGTACACAGATCCCGTTGCATTCACCAGCACCATCCCATTCCTCATCTTGCGTCGTGCATCATGACTTTCCATAGGCTCAGGCACGGGCTCGGTGAAGGAAACACCGATAAAGATTCCATTGTGTAAGGCAACTTTCCTTACTTCTTCGAGTTTGTCCTTCCGATCTTGCAGGGAATCAAACGCGACGGCGCCCTCCGGCCAGAGCACAATTTTCGCCAATGGGGCCAGCCGGAGTGATTCCTTGAGGTAGGAGAAAATGGGTTGCGTTTCGGAGGTAATTGTGGGCAAGGCGCATGCAAGCCCAAGGGGGATTGTGTCATCGGAAGAGATGGGGAGAGGAAGGACATCGGTCGAGAATGAAGGTATTGATCCCGCACAGACAATTGCGAAGAGAATTGGAAAGGTGAAAGAGGTGTTCCTTCGGCTGTGCCGAGATTGGTTCGGTTGCTGGAAGCCGTTGGACTGATCTCCATTGTTAGAAGAGGGTGAATTTTGAGTTTGATCCTCTAGAGGTTGGAATTCCGACGACTCTCCGCCCCACAAGAACACAGTGAATATCGTTCCCACTATCTCCGCCCACGCTGCAAGTATCCAATCCAACCCCACCGCCCCCAAATAGGGTAGAGTCCATGAGTACCCTCCTACACTAAGCAGTGGACTCCATGCGCCGAGGCGCCCTACTGGGCTCAAACTAGATACCAAGCACCACACGGAGGCCCATATTGCAGGGAAAACAAAGGGGTTCTGATGCACATCGAATGTTGAAGCAACTACGAAGGGGAGAATGGTAACGCTCGAGAACCCGGCGGACAATCCCACGAGGGCGGCGAGGGAGCCAGCCATTGAAGAGAGGGCGGTTAGACCTTCAGCACCATATGAAATGGATGTGCCTAAGGTGATAAAAGCGGTAAGGATGGCGAGGCGTCGCTTGGCGTGAGGGCGGGGAAGGATCAGTCGCGTCCCGACCCGAAGAACAGCCACCAGACAGGCAAGTGGAATAAAACTGGGGGTAGGACCAAGTGCAATTGCACTGAGAACGCACACAATTGAGCTGGTGATGGCCAATGGGTGTTCTTGGAGTATCGTGGTGGCCATGCTCGACGTGGAGGCGAGCAACCTTTTCGTCAGGCTCCTTGACGTCTTAGAACAAAAGAACGAGGGTCAGGTCATATGTGTCTTGGTAATACATAAGAATACTATAGTAGGTACAGGCTCAATCGGAACAATTATACTTCATTTGACCAATTCAGCAGGTCGGAATCTGAGACAGCGATGAATCCATCCACTAACGACTCCTTTTGCAGTGGAATTCCAGGTCCAACAGGTAAAGATTTGACGGACGTTGGTGACTCCATGATAGACTTGAGGGATGGTCAGTAAGTGTGGTGTAGTGATTAGCGACAACTCACATCCTCTTTCTGATTCAAATCATCCTAGCACCCAAAAAGCTGAATAAGAAACACCTAAGTAAAGAAAATAGACCGACCGCTCGTGAAGTGATAACACCCGCTCTAGTGCGTAGCTCTTGGAGAGACTTCTCCAAAGCATTGCATTTTCTGGAGGACATCAGTTGCTTGGTTTGACTGTGCACAGAGCGACTACCTACTCGTGAATTGCCTTTGTTTCGCTGCGCCTAATATTAATCTGTCGCCGCACCATGCTCTCCAAGGCCAGGCGAGCCTATGAAATGGGACTTTAAAACATGCAGAACAGGAGGGGATTTTAATTCACCTGTACAGGGCGCAATTCGTTGATAGTAAATATGAAGTTCATGCTCAGACCCTCAAGCCAGGCCATAGGGAACTCCCAATTCGGGGCCGGTGCCGGGTCCCCATGATAATAACCGACAGGGAGGGGTTCAAGAAGAACTCCCAGGAGTTTGTGATATGTTTGGAGCATGCTCAACAGGAAGTTGCGTAGAAGTGGACGCGGATCTGACTTAGGGTCAGGCCGGTGCTTTGTCCAACAGTTTAGGCTCTTACCTGACTGTCCACCTAGCTCTGAAAATTGCTTAATGTCAGAAGGGTATGGCGTCGTTTGGTCTGTCGTCTTCGTATCATGGTCAATGGGGCCGTACGAGTCGACTTTGGCCGGGCTGGCTTACAGAGTGAGATTCTCCGAAGGTAGTATATTCCCCTTTCTCGTAAATCCAATCCAAGTGCGGTGGCTCAAGTTCCCGCAATGAAATGGATGGCAAAGACGGTTCGTCATGGAGCAAAGCCACTTGATCCACTTGGAGAGTAGCATCGGTTATATCCTTTTCAGATTGCTTTTCTTGTAGCCTATGTTTCAATAATTCGAGTAGCCGTAGGTTCTCGTTTGTGTAGAGCGTCCAATGGGTCGGAGGCTTTGGAAAAGGATTCTTAAGTGTTTGATTCCTCTCTGCCGCTTCGGCGTCATCCATTTTGAGTGTTTTTGGGAAGTCCTTGGCTGACGGCCCAGTTCAAGAGCCTGTTTTATTTGGTCGCAGGTCCTTCAAACCCAGACTGTCACCCATTTCAAAATATTTGACGATTGTGCTGCTAGAATGCCTAACGGTGATCCAAGCAACAGCACAGATGGACCCTCGTTGCTCGAGCTGCTCGCAGACGTGGCGCTGGCGGGTTCAGCTCAGTCTTTGGCATATTTGAACGACATTCCGACACTCTCCCTCCAGGATCTCGTACGAGAGCCCTCTGTGCTTGCTTCTGAAGCTGCGCTACTCACCACTGAACTGACAAGTCTCTGCCATCGCGAATATCCAACCTTCCTGCATGTCCATTCGACTGCCAAAACCCTCGCAGCATCCTTCGACTCACTCTCATCCTCACAGTCATCCTTCCTCTCCATACTCCCTGACCTAGACGCATCGTGTCGCACTTTCACTGTCACGGCCCGTCCAATTTTGGCCGAGCGGAGTCAGGCAGCCCTCGTCCTCGAAAACCATGACAAGCTCATGGACATCCTCGAGATACCTCAACTCATTGATACGTGCGTACGCAACGGCCAGGCGGTTTCTGGATGTCCCTATTATCCGAAGTGTGGAAGAGGAGGTCAAACACTCTATTCGTACGATGATGGCGCAGCTTCTCACTGTCCTCCGTGAACCTGTCAAGCTGCCGGCATTGCATACAGCCGTCAAATTCTTGAGGAAGATGGGCCCCTGGACAGAAGAGGAACTAGCAGTCATATTCCTAGCTAGCCGTAATGCCCACTTAGACTCAGCCTTTGTCACCCTCGAAAGGGATCTAGCAGACCCCTCGCGATACATTCGCAAATATGTCGAGGCTTTCCGCGAGAATGTGCATGACGTAGTGAATCAATACTCTACTATTTTCCTCGACCCTTCTAGCCCGAGTCAAGACGCCCGCAAGCTACGGCAATTCCTCTTGCTTTTTGCACAGGACAGGATCGACATCCTATTGCACCGACTGGATACACACCTCCCCCAGGTCGAAGACGCTACATCCCTCACATCCCTCTTGACCCAGTTAACATATTGTTCCCAGTCATTTAGCCGTATTGGACTCGATTTCCGTTCCCTCCTCACCACGCCCTTTAGCACCGCCGTCCTTACGTCTTCACGAAGTGCGTTCGACGCAGCAGCAATGCACTTGCAGAATTCGATCTCAGAAGCGGAACGGATCAATAAGGTTCCTTCGTCTTGGCTCCTGTCCGGGAGTTCAGCCTCGGTTCCTTCGGTTCCCAACATCGTTGAACTTAACGGTTCGACACACGTCCCACCTCTAATTCTTGCCTCCTTCCCTCCATTGGCCATCTACCTCAACGCACTCCTTACTACCTTTAATACGATCCGACTTCTCCCTCCATCGCACCTTCTTGGAGATCTCTTAGCAGCATTGTCAGCGTCCCTCGCTATGAGCCTTGAAGCCTTACTATTTTACTCAATGAACGTGACATCCTCACACACTTCGCCATTGTTGCGACGTAGTTTCGATGGCGATGATACGAAAGAAAACCGGGACAAGGAAAAGAACGTTGTGTTGGCAGCAGGGGGTGCAATGGTGAAGGTGCTAGTGCCCTTCGTGCAACGTGCCTTAATTGAAGGAATATATGGCGTTCCAATCGAAGGAATGCCTCGTATAGAAGACGAAAAATTGAGTCGTTTATTGAAAGATTGGGAGACTTGGTTGAAGGAAAACGACGAACCTCGGATTAATGGCACAGGAAGCGCCAATGGGACCGTAAAACCATGAAACTTTCTTTGTTATCGAGTCTACTCTACGGAATTCCCCTGTAACCAATCTGCCATATATCCGCCTTTTGCCAGGTGCACCCACTCATGTCTCCCAACTGATTTATTATAAGCGCTCTTCGTTCTTGAGTGAGACCCCCTCGGTGTTCCTTCGAGGATCGCGGCCTTGCCGACAATAGGAGGTTTGATTCCTAAGTGACTACATCGTCCGGCCATTTTTGTATCCTCCACTCGCGGCCAGGAGCTGTGTGTCAGATCGTCATACTGGGGAGAATAACCGTAGAAATGGGGCCTCGATGCTCGATGCTGTGACCTGCTATGTACATGAGCCTCTTGGCATACGAAGACGCCCGATCTTCGCGAGATTTGCGCATGAGGGCAGAGGCTCAGGAACCCACCAAGTCTTCAAAAGGTGCGAGAAACCAGGAATTGACTACGGATCGAGTTTGGTCCTCGAGAGCCCCAAGAAGGGCTTCAAGCAGGTCTTGCACTAGCATGCAACCTCGAACGTTTGTACCGGGTGAGTGCACAATATTCAACCACCACCTCGATGGCGGCGACGAAACCGATATATTTGTCATTGTGATCGATGTGTATACTCATTGAATGAGGGTAATTTGATAGATGGTAGGTGTTGTCCAGAGGACGCTGGTATGTAGAGTGCAGCGGCGAGGACGAAGCCACCCAATCGCTGCTTAGAAGTGCGATCGGAGGGATTGGCGAGGGTGTACAAATGCCGGTGGTGGGAGAACGGATATGGGTCAAGAGTTGCTCGAGAAACATTTGGCGTTGGCACGACCACCTTGACGCTCCGTAGAAAAGGATTACTGAATAGATCGCCATGAGACAAGAGATTAATTGCAGGAGTGGCTGTTTCCGATGAAAATCGTCCCCTAAACGAGGAAGATGACACCACTCGTCCTTGGATTCATCCCTTCTGATGGCTCAGAGTGGGGCTCCTAATGGAGGGAATTCGGGACGGGACTCAGGAGGACAGAGGATGGAGCACGGAAGGGCATAGTAACCGCTTAAGAAATAGACCCATCAAGAGATCACGGCCGGCCTACTACCAAGACCCATAAATAGCTTGTTTGGTAAAGCACAAAAAGCACAAAGGGAATTAAATTGTGGGTGGGTTGGATTAGGCTGATATGGGATTTTTGCAAACGCATTGAACAACTCATAAGTAGTAGAGGTGGGGCCTTCCCGGGCTTCCTGCTCAGCTGGTTTGCCCAAACTTTGGAGTGAGCGCTGAAGCAATTTTGGTGTGGGCCTCGTGATCGTCGTTCTGAGATTAGACGTGCCGTACTGCGGACCCTTCGCGAAGCCGAACCGGCCCAAAGCGGCGTGTCCAGGCTGGTAGACGAGCAGCGTGGCTGGGGTACGTCCTTTCGAGAGGCGGGTACACCAGTGCTGGTGCTGGCACCCGTGCGACAACCTGGTGTGCTTTGGGTTCAAGGGTGCGGTTTGTGTGATCAACTGATTAGATAATATTAATTAATCGATTAATCGATTAATCAATCAAATATTACAGTATAATGATGATGGTGATAATAATTATAATAATTATATTATCATTATTTAAATAATGCTAGCGGTCCGAACATTGTGGCGGTTGGCGGTTCGGTTGTTCAGTTGAGTTGAGAGCTGCGTCCTTTCTTTTTGCAACTCGCAGCCTTCCGCTGTGGGCGAATTACTCACATCAAAAAATGGCCACAAATTCTATATTCGGCGTGCAACCATTCGAGGAGCTTGTAAGTCCCTTTCACCGTTCTTGCCACGTATCTTGCCGTGTTTCTTCCTTTGACGAGGTTGCCGGGGCTCACTCATGCGCGTTGTGGTTCTAGGCGCAGGAAGAGCCGCCAGCGTCGCCCACATCGCTCGAAGATTTCTATCGGGAGCAAGAAAGAAAAGATCTCGAGCGAAGAATCTCGAGGATTCGACGCCGCCGACGGGGATCCTCCAGAGCGGGCGAGCCAGAGCAGCCACCGGCACCGCTGCCCCCAGCATACCAGGGCCAGCCGCGACAGCAACAGCAGCAACAGCAACAGCAGCAACAGCAACAGCAGTGGCAGGA
>WNFL01407990.1_pt1 | contig 13348 bp, 11 predicted proteins | sample 5400361 | NCBI WGS metagenome assembly WNFL01 (sample SAMN13153351, study PRJNA577476) | soil metagenome | isolation source: 40 cm soil on Douglas fir-dominated hillslope | place: USA:California | collected 2013-09-17
TTGCAAGCCAGTATGATATTTCACTTACCGATTTGATGAACTGGAATGGATTGAACAGCACCTCGGTCATTCATCCCGATCAGAAGCTGCTCCTGCTCATCACGCCTCCTGCAACGTTCACACTGACTCCCGCACCGTCAACGACCACGCCTTCGCCACAACCATCCATTACACAATCATTGCCAACAGCAACTCCGTCTGATGCTGCCACAGAGTCTCCAGCACGTGGTTCTAACTTGGGTTTGATTCTGGGAATGATCCTTATCGTTGTTGCAATAGGCGGGCTGCTTTTGTGGAGGCTTTCCCACAGAATGTAAAGAGGCTAGGCAAGGATAATCTTAGCGTATGCCTGCCCGAGCTTCCATATTCACTTGGGCGAGCAGGTGCCAGGCGGGGGAGGCGCGCGAAGCGTCTGTCAGCACCTCCACCAACACCCGTCCGTGTTGAATGCTTTCGTTATAAAAATATGTATCCTCATCTTTCACGCCCAGCCCCAAAAAGAACCCAATGCTTCCGCCAATGAAAATGCCAGCGGCGCTGAGTCCCAGCATAGCTACGATCGCAAGCTGAAAGGGGCTGAACGGGCTGGGTACCAGAACTGTCTGCCCATAGCGCGCGAGCTCAAGCATCGTCCCAGCCGAGAGCAGTCCGCTAAGGCCGCCCCAGATCACGCCTCCTACCGCGCCGGAGAGGACCGTCTCAATTACTTTGGATCCGCTGCCCGTATAGATTTCAAGCGCCATCGCCGACTGCTTTTTGATCGACTCAGGCGGATACTCAGACGCCATCAATCTGCGGATGGCTTCATCGGCATCCTGTTTCGTATCATACATACGTACCACGAGCCTTTTCCCATTTTTCCCGAACATATTCTGCACCTGTTCCATTAGGCGCAGAATTTCCTCATATTGACGTTGCACCATGGCGCGGGTTTCATCGGGCAAACGACGCCGTAAGATTCCCTCATAGGTGAGTTTGGCAACACGCTCGCCAAATAGCACTTCCTTCAACACCACGCGCTCTATATTTTCTTCACCGATCGTCATGGCGGCAAAGATTGTCACGCGTCCGCGATGGATGGCGCCCAGAATACTGCCGGGCGGTCTGGTGGTAGCGCCCCAATGTTGCATTTCAACGAAGATCTCTTCTTTGAATTCTGCCCGCTTCTGGGCATAGGATTTGAACAGCATTTTGACAGCCCGGTTTTTTACACCAGCAGCTGCGCTCACATACCCCCGCTCACCCGCTTCGACAATTTTATACAAATGACCCAACGCACGGATCACGCTTTTATCGGTTGCGATCATGGTCACCTCACATCTCTAAGAAAGACCTGAGTCAAAAACAGTCTGCCATTTGCATGGCCATATTACTTTTCCCCACTGCAAACGGCAAAATCATTTTTTCTATAAAAATTATAGCATTTGGCAAACGCCAGGGAATGAGTGTGGCATTAGAAATAAATAAACATGCGCTTAGTTTCCCCCACGCAAAAGCCGCGCTCACTCTTCCTTTTACGCCCTTCATAGTAAAAAATTCGGCTACAATTGCGCCTTCAAAGGATAATTATCACATGGCATTGATCAGTCTACAGGACGTTTCCATCGGTTTCGGTGGACCGCGCCTGTTGGAAGAAATAAACCTACAGATCGAAAGCGGAGAATGGGTGGGCCTGCTCGGGCGCAACGGCATGGGCAAGTCCACGCTCTTGAAACTCATCAATGGTGACATTGAACCGCACAGTGGCATCATCGCCCGCCAGCAGAATATCCGCATGGCATATCTACCGCAGGAAGTGCCGCAAGGTCTCAGCGGACGTGTCGCCGATATTGTTGAAAGCGGCTTGGAAGCAATCAATACAAAGTTGGACGATGAGCATCAATGGCAACGTCAGCATCAAGTGGAGAAGATTCTCTCCCGCATGGAGCTTGATTCCGAAGCCAGATTTGAAGTGTTATCCGCCGGATTAAAACGCCGTGTCTATCTTGCCCGTGGCTTAGTCCGCAACCCCGATCTTTTACTTCTTGACGAACCGACCAACCACCTCGACATCCAAGCCATTGACTGGCTGGAAGATTTTCTCAAACGCTGGGGCGGTACGTTGTTGTTTGTCACACATGACCGCCTCGACCGCGGTAAACTCTTCGATTGGGATTGCGACTATCCCACCTTCGTGAAGCGCAAAGAAGAGATGCTCTCTGCCGAGCAACAACAAAATGCACTCTTTGATAAAAAGCTCGCCCAAGAAGAAGTCTGGATTCGCAAAGGCATCGAAGCACGCCGTACCCGCAACGAAGGACGTGTCCGTGCCTTGAAGCGTCTGCGTGAACAACGCCGTGAACGACGTGAACTCTCTGGTAAAGTCCGCATGACGGTCTCCGCTGAGAATCGGTCGGGCAGGCTGGTTATCGAAACGGAGAATGTCAGTTATTCGTATGGCGATAAAACCATTATCAAAGATTTCACGGCAACCATTCAACGTGGCGATAAGATCGGCATCGTGGGTCCGAATGGTTCAGGTAAGACCACGCTTCTCAAACTGCTCATAGGTCAACTATCGCCTACGCAGGGTGAAGTCCGTCACGGCACAAATGTGGAAATGGCGTATTTCGATCAACTTCGCTCACAGCTCGACGAGTCCAAATCTATTCTCGATAATATCGGTCAGGGACGTGATGTCATCACGATCAACGGGCGCTCTCGCAATCTCATGGGCTATCTTGAAGATTTTCTTTTCACGCGTGAACGTGCCCGTGCGCACATCAGCGCGCTTTCGGGCGGCGAGCGCAATCGTCTCTTGCTCGCGCGTCTCTTCACCCAGCCGGCCAACCTCCTCATCCTCGATGAACCCACCAACGACCTCGATATCGAAACCCTCGAAGTCCTCGAAGACCTGCTCCTCGAATACGATGGCACGTTACTGCTCGTCAGTCACGACCGCGCCTTTCTCAACAACATCGTCACCAGCACTTTTATTTTGGATGACGGCAACGTCACCGAATATATCGGCGGATACGATGATTGGCACAAACAAGTGGACACGACTCCCGCTTCTGATTCACCCAAGCCTGCTTCAAAACCCCAAGCCGTTGCCAACACTGACAACAAATCCGCTCCGCGCAAATTAAGCTACAACGAAAAACGCGAACTCGACCAACTCCCCAAACAAATCGAAACCCTCGAAGCCGAACAACATGAATTGAATAAGAAAATAGAATCCCCCGAGTTCTATATGCAAGATGGCGCCCTCATCACCCAGGCCGTCAACCGCTTACAAGAACTACACGATGAACTTTCCCGCCTCTATCATCGTTGGGGGGAATTGGAATCTTGATTCTGTAAGCGCAACGTTACTTTTTAAAAGCTTGTATCATTAGAAGAACGAGACCAATAATCGAAATGATTAGGAAATTCCGGTTGCTTGTAGTGAAGCCATCGGAAATAATGAAGAATAGACTTATTGCCATTAGCGCGATGACTGCAAAAAATCCCTGCATCCATCGCGCTGATTTGACTCTATTGGCTATCTCCTGCGGGTTTGTGGTCTTTGTTCTATTATTCATTCTGTAATTGAAATCTTAATCATCCCAATCAGACAGATCGTCCTCGCCGCTTTCGATCACTGGAGGTGCGGTGTCCAAGGTGTATGCCCATGTGCCGGTTTCGTTCATCATGGTGGCGGTTTCGTAGGGGGTGAGAAGAACTTCAAGGTTTTGTAATTCGATAAATTCCAGAATTAATTTATGGGGTGGTCTTTCAGTCTTGAAACTTTGCTGAACATGATTCAAAAAATATTTCGCGGTTTCTTTTGAAACCTGAAATTTTGAGGCGATCTTTTCATACGGTTTGATTTTGTCCATTTGATCTTTCTGTTTACTTTAAATTTTCCAAACATCGCTTAGCCAGCGTCGACGCGACATCCACGCGATATTCAGCGGATGCCCATTCGTCAGTCGCTTCGTGGTAGGTGTTGCGGGCGGCGGCGTCCACACCTTCGGCCTCCGTGCCATCCATTGCCAGCATGGGACTCTTGCCATAGCCGCCGAGTACGAGACGAGTGCGACCAGAGTTCCATTGTGCGAGTGCGGCGCAGACGATGGGCTTATCGGCGGGAGTCCGCGCAACGGATTCAAAAGCGAGTTTTACATTCAAAGGAATAATGATCCTTGTGATGAGCTTTCCGCGCACTTGTTCGCGCAATGGAAGCAGATCGCCGATGTTGATCGTCTCTTCTGCTTTCTGTTTACTGGTCACTGTTATTTTCGCATCCATTGCCAGCAACATACTCGCAAATGTGGAGCGTCCATCACAAGCGACGAGCGTTCCTGCTACGGTGGCTGCATTTCGAATATTCAACGGCGCTTCCAGTTTCAGTGCAGATTTCAACGCCGCTGGGCAATATTCTGATACGAGTAGGGCTTGCAAAGTGAGCGTTGCGCCGAGTTCGAGATTGTTGCCGTTCTTGGTTAGTGAGTCCAAGCCTAAAGCTTGCAGGTCAACTGCTTGGACAGAATCAGATGTCGGATGAGAAAGAAGCGTGCCGCCTCCGAGGGGCAGGGTGTTCGGTTGAGTCAGAAGGGTCAGAGCTTCATCCAAAGTTTTAGGACGGTGATAGGCAGTTATCATTTTGAATCTCCGTGGGTTTGATTATACAGGACTATGGCGCGGGAAGAGTGACTTTGAAGCGAATGGCAAGCAGGCGCATGAGGAAGATAACGATCGCGCCTATGATGGATGCGATGAGTGCGTTGAGGTGCAGCCATTTGAGAATGACAAATATCCATGTGCCGATGAAGGAGCAGGTGGCGTAGAGTTCGGTGCTTTGGCGAAAAACATTGGGAATGCGGTTGCACAAGAGGTCGCGTAGAACGCCACCAAAGATGCCAGTGATAACGCCCATTAAGACTGCCACGATGGCTGAAAGATTTAATTGAAGTGCATAGGTTGCACCGAGAATGCTAAATAGCCCCAAGCCGATTGCATCTGGAATGGCGAGCAATCTGTTTGAGATGGTGTTGAGTCGATAAAAGGACAGGATCGCGATGCCGAATGTGACGATGGAAAGCCATGGGTCAACCACCCAGAAGATTGGTGTGCGACCTAATAAAAGGTCACGTACGGTTCCGCCACCAAATGCAGTGACAAAGGCAATGGTCACTGCACCAACAATATCCATTTCATGTTTGCGTGCTTCGAGAGAACCCGAAATCGCAGAGGCTGCAACCGCGATGTAGGTGAGAACCAACAGAATGTTTTCCATAAAAAAATCAGGTGACAGATCGATCTGTCACCTGATTTTACTTGATTGTGTTTGTTAGCCGGGTGTGAGGTATGGCACTAGCTCAGGCGTGAGATATTCCTGTTTGAGTGCCTGAATGAGCACATCGAAGAGGCTACCATCTGAGTAGTGACCGTGGAAATGCCATACAGGCTGAAGAGTAGTGGAACGGAACACGGCGGCTGGGTCATTAACTTGAAAATGCGGATGACTGACATAATAAGCGAGTTCCACGTTCTCAATGTTCAGTATTGGTGTTGTTGACGTTGGCGCAACTGGCGCTGTTTGGGGCTGCTCATCGAAAGTGCGGATTTGATTTGCAGTCACTGTGAGTGTGATGGGGTCGCCATTTTTAGGATTTGTTGCCATTGCGCTGGAAAATACTCGTATAACCGGGTAACCGCCAAATTTTTCATCAGGCACGATGAGGGCTTCTTCCAGAATCTTATCACCCTTGATTCCAGTGACCGTATTGTTGGGCTGATTGGAATTCGCCATGAACTCAAGATAGGATTTGCCATCTTCTGTTGTAAAGATCGTGGCAAGCTGACCGCTGACCTCTTTTACATCCTGTGTGCCCTTTACGACCTGGAATTGCAGATCAGGATAAGGGATCGTGTAATGTTCGACTGAGATTCTGGTCGCCCCAGCATTGGTGTGAGCGGTGCCTGAAATATTGATCGGGAGTCCGTTATATGCATTTAGTTCGTTGAGGTTCGGTCCATCCAATGGATATAAGAAATCTGCATTGTTTTGGTCGGTCCCATTTAGGCTGTATTCAGTCGTTTGTGAACCATCGGCTTTTTTGCGAATGGCTATAAATAAGAAACCGCGCAGGTTATCAATTTTTTGGTCAGAAGATGCTGGTACGCCAGGGATGATGAGTTTTTGACCGAGATTGATAAAAAGTGCGTTGCCTAAATCATTTGCTTGAGCTAATTCAGCAATGCTGATGCCAAATTTAGCTGCAATGGCAGCCAAGGTGTCATTTGCCTGAACAATATATTCAATGCTTCCTTGGGTATCGATAGGCTGTGTCGTTGCTGTCAGCGTTGGGAAAGGCACGGGTGTTCCGCTCAAGTTGAGTTTGTAGAAACCGAGTCCGCCTCCGCCGCCTCCACCACCATGACTCATATTTTCAAAATATTGGAGATAAGTCCAATCGATTTGACCGTTCACAATCACGCCTGTTACCGAGAACATCGAATCTGGTTTGGTATTTAAGGGCAGATCGGCATGCGGATCAACCAATGGATACTGTTTGTTAGTGCCATCATCACTGGTAATGATGATCTGATCGCCTTCCTGATGCAAAACTCCAGAGACGTAGGTTGAGACAACATTTGTTTTCCATGCATCCACCTTGAACTTGCGGATTCCATTTTCAATCACATATTGACCCGTGGCTTGGATGAAGTTGTAGTTATCCAGTTTTTCCATGCCGGTGGTATTGCCAATGGCTGGCACGCCGTCGATCAAGACGAGCGCGGGTTTGCTTGCGTCCAGGTTCGGGTGGGATGATACGTTGCCATAGATCATGATGGGTTGAGTATCTGGATGATCACGATACCATTCCTTTGGCATGTTGCCGCTTGTACTCATGGATGCCTCCATTTTTCCAGCGGGCTGGCTGTCATCGAGTAATTCTTGTAAAGCCTCCTGCGCTGTGATAATGCCATACGTGCCGAGAGGTGTTGGTTCAAAATCGATCAAGGTAGCATCGAAGCTAAGTACATTTCCCTGCTCGTCCAGTTTCACCAGCATTCCGGGGTAACTCAGTGGTTCGTATTGAATCGGCAATCCGTCTGGTGCGAGCCGTTCCACTGTATATCCACCAGAGACTTCAGGAGCCGTTATACGGATCGGAAAGTCAAATCCGTGTGCTTTGAAAAAATCGCTGATGATGATATTCGCGTTGGGGTTGACCCAGCCCTGAAAGTTGCGCCTGCTTTTGACGGTATCTGCTGTATAGGAGAAATAAAAATTCGATGTGACCTGGAGCGATTGTTTGCCGTCGCTAATGATGTAAGCAGTGCTGTCTGCAGTTTCTCCGGGCGTGGTATAGAGATCGCCTTGAATACCAAAGCGATTAGCGAGGGCGCGCGCCTCTTCAGGGGTAACATGATGATCGGGGTTTGATTGAAAGACACTTGCCTGAGCCGGTGACTCGGGCAGGCTACCAATAAAAAGTTTCGTGCCGCGGAAGTCATAGCCAATGTTGTTTGCAACAGAAGTTGCCATGGGTGTGGCGGTCGTGGCGATGGTGGTGAGATCTGGTGTAGGCGTTGCTTCACCAAATACAACTTCAGTGACGAAAGTCAATGAAGCATCTCCAACACGCCCGGTCACTTCCCAGCAACCGGTGCTGGGAAAGATCAGTCCTAACACTTGGAAGCCCGTATCGCCATAGCCATCGGGAATGTCTGCGCGTAATGGTTCTGCTTCTGCATCCAAACGATGACCTTCAACTGTGAGCGTCCCATGCACGCCGCGGTCAAATCCCCATTTCACATCGAAAGAACCGTCCGGCATTTTGTCGGTTGGCAACAAATAAATCTTGCCGTTGGGCCAAAGGGTTGTCCAAAGTTTACCATTGCCATAATAAAACCCCTCTTGCGCTATTTCATGTGGAGGAATACTATCGTTTGGTTGGGTCACAGGGCAAACAAATTTTCCTGGCGTTGTGTTCGCTCCGGGCTGATGTGCTGGAATTAAATTGCGAATGCTCCAGCTCAACACAAATCCAAATACGATCACAAAGACAGCCCAGCCAAGAACTGGTGTTATTTTTTTAAATGCAGGCATGGACCAGCTTGCTTTTTGTTGGTGTGCTGCTTTGAGTTTATTTTCCAACTCAGCCATGAACTGCGCATTGACATCCGTGCCCTCAGCTACTTCATGTAGTTTATGGGCGAACTCGTCTTCTTGATTTTGGTTATTGGTAAATTGATCGTTCATAGTTCCACCTCCAAGGCAAGGGAGGTACGCTCGCGCAGGTCTTGCAATCCGCGTGAGATAGCATCTTTACCGCGGCTTCGCTTTTGTTCAGCACGCGGCTGACTTCGATGTTGGAGAGTCCACCGAAGAAGGATAGGGTGATCGCTTCAGCCCGATCGCTGGATATTTGTCGGAGGGCGCGGGCGATGGATTCAAGTCTCAGCCGCTGAGCAGCTTGTTTGTCAGTGGGCAGGCTTGGGCTGGGATAATGAAGCGCCGCGTCCAACGGGATCTCGGGCCTGCTCCCGCGAAAGAACATGAGTCTCTTCTTTGAAGCGATTCCCATGATCCACGCTGCGAAGGAACTTGATCCGCGAAATGACTTGATGCCCTCCAGCGCCGCCATAAACGTTTGTGATGTGAGGTCTTCGGCATCTTTCACGTTGCCAGTATACGCCATGTGATAACGATACACACGCGTGATATGCAAGCGATAAAGTTCTGCAAACGCGTTCACATTTGAAACCGCATCGCGCGCAAGTTGAATTTCATCCATGAACGGGCTTTCAGATTGCGTTGTCATTAAGGTAGTCATAAACCTCCTGTGTGAAGTGCGCACAGTATTAAGTTGCAGGAGGCGGTGAAAAGTAACAGGGAAATATTTGGCAGAGCTGGGTTTCCCGCATTGGGAATTGCTGAGTTTGTCAGTCGGATGGGGTGGAGGTTGCCGTAATAGGAATAACAAGTGTTTGATCGATAAAGATATCGCAGGAACTATTCAAGTTGTTTAGAAGAATCAACTGCTCAATCGTCACAGCATAATGATCGGCGATGTATGTGCAGGTGTCACCCGCTTGAACGATATATTCAAAAGTTGGAATATGGGTGGCTGTGGGTCTTCTGGTCGGGGATGGTCTGGATGTAACTTCACCCGATACAGCCGCTGTTAACGCAGTGGACTTTATATTGGCGATCGTTGGCTTTATGAATGTGGAGGTGGGTATGACCCTCCAATTTAGGAGGAAAACTCCCATCCCGATAAGCAGCGCCCAGCCTGCCAAAGACGCAATCTGTTGCAGAGAAAATGTCGATTTTGTTTTGGGCACGTGCTTTGCCACCAGAGCCTGTTCGAGTTCAGAGATGAAATTTGGATCGGGCGTGATCTGATTGGCGATAGCCGTCAGTTTTTCGGCGAGGTCCGCGACCTCTGCATCGGCATCAATCGTTCTTGAATCCTCGCCTGGGGCCAGGGAGGAGCGCATACGTAAATCCTGAATGCTTTGTCCGATGAGCATCGTGGTTGTGCCAGTGCTTCGTTTGAGAACCTGGCTGACTTCTGAACTGGTTAAGTCGCCGAAGATCATTAGGATGATCGCTTCTGCGTGATCCGGAGAAATCTGTTTCAGCGTGCGCGTCGTTGCTTCCATTTCCTTGCGCTGCGTGGCGGCCCTGTCAGTAGGTAGGCTCGAACTTTGATAGTAAAGTATGGCATCATCGGGCAGTTCGCGCCTGCTCCCTCGAATATCATTGAGCCGTTTTTTGGAAGCGATAGCCATCAGCCATGGAGCAAACGAACCGCTTCCACGAAAAGAGCGAGCCGTTTTTTGGAAGCGATAGCCATCAGCCATGGAGCAAACGAACCGCTTCCACGAAAAGAGCGGAACTCATCCAGTGCCGTCATAAATGTTTGCGCGGTTAGATCTTCGGCATCTTTCATAATGCTGACGTATGCCATGTGATAGCGATATACGCGCGTTATATGCAGGCGAAATAACCCAGCAAACGCATTTGCGCTGGAAGCTGCGCCGCGCAGGAGTTCTATTTCATCCATAGGCAGGCTTTCTGACTAACCTGATTATTCAGGATATACTCTCCATCCCAATTCGTTCAATTTGGATCTATCAAACTGTTCATCTGGAACGTTGATCAACAACGTGTTGCCCTCTGCGAGCAATTCATTGGTTTCTGCATCGTAAATTCCCGCCCACGCTTCAGCCGATTTTGATTTTGACTTCCCGGCTTTGCCAACGATCTTTAGTAATTTTCCAGTCGGCACATTTTGGCGATACTTCACTTCCAGCTTTGCTGTAAACATGAAGCGCGGATCATTTGGATCGCTGCCCATCTGGGCGCGTGCCGAGATCTCGTCAATGAGTGCGCCGACAATGCCGCCGTGTAAAACGCCAGGGTATCCTTGAAAATGTTCAGGTGCGATGTAGGTGGTTTCGATCACACCGGGTTCCACTTCGTAAATGTGCAGGTGCAATCCAATTGGATTTTCAAGCCCGCAAAAAAAACACATTTTGGAATTTGGCTGTTTTGTTTTCATGCGATTAATTATACTATCCGCCTGTATGGATATTTTGACCACCCATTTGTCATACTAAAGTTTGAATTGAGTGCGGTAAAATCATCGTATGCGCAGCGGAGATTTTTATCGTCACGAAACAGTCATTCTTGAGAATGAGCATTTCCAATTGGAATGTCTCGCAACCGCTGGTCCGCGCATTGTACGGTTGATCCCAACCTGGCTGGGAGAGAATATTTTGGCAGAGACGCCCGATGCGACAGCCCGAACTGCACTGGGTCGATATCGTTATTATGGTGGGCATCGCCTTTGGTTTGCGCCCAAATTAGTATCCCAAACGTATTTTCCAGACAATCTTGGGACCACTGTAAGAGCAGACCAAAATGGTCTCACATTAATAGGAGGTGTTGAGCCAGAAACACATACCCGGAAAACGATCTCTATAAAGATCAGTCCTGAGCGTCCATTTATTGTGATCAAGCATATGATCAAAAATCATGGGTCTGAACCTATTCGCCTGGCTCCTTGTGCGATCACCATGTTGCGCCCAAATAGCATTGCCCTGTTGCCGCAATCTGTTGGAACAGTGGACAAGGACGGTTTTTTGCCGAACCGTAATTTTGCGCTTTGGTCGTATAGCAGTTGGGATGACGCACGCCTGAAACTTGGTCGCGAGCTTATTCAGATTTCATCCGATGATACAAAGCGTGCCTTTAAACTTGGGTACTTCAATACGCATGGCTGGCTGGGCTATATCTTCGAGGATGTGTTTTTTGTAAAACATTTTAGTGTGCACCGCGATGAAGAATATCCTGATCATGGATGTAATGCTGAAGTTTATACAACAAATCGCATGATCGAGTTGGAAAGTCTTGGCGCGCTTGTCGACCTTAAGCCAGAGGAAGAACTCGTCCACGCGGAAACGTGGGAAGTATATAAAACGAATGATATTCCAGGGGAATTATTTGGGGGGAGAACTTTAGCAGAAGTGTTGAAGTAACTTTGTTTTACGGCAGGATGGACATGTCAGCTATGTAGTAGGCGTGTTGATAAGCGGTGATGGATCCGCCTTCACCGGGAATCGGTTCGATGATTTCATTGCCGTTAATATCCACGCCATTTCTGATCTGGCTGGCAAGCGCTACTGCCTGACGAACAGTGCTTTCAATATCAATCCCTGCCGGGGCATTAAGAATCGAGATCAGTAAGGGTTGAAGTTGCGCAGCCCAATCACCAACATTGGTTGCAGCGATCTTAACATGCTCACCATGAACTTTCATGTTTTCTGTGGCATCTGGTGATGTCAATGATAAATTTGCGTGCGTAAACGTGCCCTGGATATAGCCCAGGTTGGAGCCATTTAGCAAAAGACCAAATCCATCGCCTGGGTCATCGGTCTTTCCATCTTTGTTCCAATCCAGATAATCAGAATTTTGATTGCCAACCAAAATATTCAGCATTTCCTCTGCTTGCAAACGGATGCCTGCTTCGTTTTTGGATTCAAGCGCTGAGAGCATTCTATTGGCAGAGTCGTTGATCAATTTTGTATCAGCATCCAGTCCGCGGATGAAGCCGGTCTTATTTGGGGTGCCGCTAAATTCAAACAATAAATGGCGCACGTGCATATATCCTTCATCTGGCAGGGTGACTGAGAAGGCGACCTGAGTAGATGGGTTGGGATTGTCATCCGGGTCGGTTTCGACTGTGATCTCCAGTGCGTGATAAATACCAACCAAATTTCTGCCTTGCGGATCTACAAAAGTCAACGCGCCTTTATTATCCGGATCGAACTTGATCACGCCGAGGCTGATGCGTTGTTCGCCGTCATCTTCGATCAGCCAGGCCTGATACTGACTGCCCTTTGGTGGCAGCGCCATTCCTGAAGTAGTGATAGTGACCTGGTCGGCATGGGCGGTTCCATCTTGAAAACGCAATAGCCCGACTGCCGTTATTCCGCCGGCAGCAACTGCGGATATGGATGCACCCATTGTCATATCCATTTGGCTTGTTGTGGCAATTGTGGATTGAGGTGACGTAGGTGGTGTTGTCTGGTTCCGTGAAACAAAAATGATTGCTACTAATAGAACGACGACGCTCATTGTGCCGATGACAATTGGTCGGTAGGATTTATTTTTCTGTTCAACAGTTATTTCAGGAATACGTGGTTGCGTATTTGTCTTAGAGAATGAACTGGGGAATAGAATGGTGGCTGCTTCCGTTGTCCCTAAGATAGCTTTTTCGAAAGCCTCAGCAAACTCAATCGGAGTCGCGAAGCGGTCATCTGCGTTTTTGGCTAAAGCGCGATTCATTACATCCTGTAGATCGGATGAAATCCCTTCGATTGGCGGAGGTGGATTATAGACTTGCATGTGAAGCAGGCTGAGCGTAGAGTCTGATTCGAATGGGACACGCCCTGCCAGCATTTCGTAAACTGTTACACCGAGGGAGTAAACATCAGTGCGCGCATCCACGCGATCACCGCGCGCCTGTTCGGGACTCATGTAAACGGGCGTGCCGGTAATGACGCCGGTGCTGGTTTGTTTAGTCGCCGATTGCGTGAAGCGGACTAAACCAAAATCGGTGATGATCGGTTCCACGTCTTCCGCGAGTGGTTTACCAGCTGCGATTGGATTTGCGCGGGAGGTTAGCAGAATGTTTGCTGGTTTGATGTCGCGATGGATCACATCGTTATCGTGGGCATATTTCAAAGCGCTTGCCAGTTTGCCCAGCAAATTATTGATCTGATTAATCTCAAGTCGCCCATTATTTTTGTGGAGTTCACGCAGGTAGGTACCCAGCGAGGTGCCAGGCACATATTCCATCAC
>WNFL01094230.1_pt3 | contig 13346 bp, 7 predicted proteins | sample 5400361 | NCBI WGS metagenome assembly WNFL01 (sample SAMN13153351, study PRJNA577476) | soil metagenome | isolation source: 40 cm soil on Douglas fir-dominated hillslope | place: USA:California | collected 2013-09-17
GCGAGCCACCGCTCGACTTCGGTGACCGGCATCCCCTTGCGACGCGCGTAGTCTTCGATCTGGTCGCGGCCGATGCGGCCGACGTTGAAGTACTTCGCCTGCGGGTGCGCGAAGTAGAGCCCGCTGACCGACGCCGCCGGCAGCATCGCGCCCGACTCGGTGAGCGACATGCCCGTCCGCTCCGCGCCGAGCAGCGCGAAGAGCTTCTTCTTCTCGCTGTGATCGGGGCAGGCCGGGTAGCCGAACGCCGGACGGATGCCGCGATAGCGTTCGTGAACGAGGTCGTCGCTGGACAACCGCTCGGCGGCGCCGTAGCCCCAGTCGCGGCGCGCACGCGCGTGCAGGTACTCGGCGAACGCCTCGGCAAGCCGGTCGGCGAGCGCCTTGACCATGATCGCCTGATAGTCGTCGTGGTCGGCCTCGTAGCGGGCGGCGAGCTCGTTCGCGCCGAGCCCCGCGGTCACGGCGAAGCCGCCGAGGTAATCGACGATGCCGCTCTCGGCGGGGGCGATGAAATCGGCGAGCGAACGATTCGGCTTGCCGTCGCCGATCTCCTCCTGCTGGCGGAGCATGTTGAACAGGAGGGGACGCGGGATCCGGCTTGCCCCGAGCGAAGTCGAGGGGGATCCGGGATCCGCAATCACGATGTCTTCGCCGGCCGTGTTCGCCTTCCAGAATCCGTAGACGCCACCAAGCGTGAGCAGCTTGTCCTTCACGATCCGATCGAGCAGCGCCTGCGCGTGCCCGTACAGCTCCCGCGCGGCGCCCCCATACTGCGGATGCTCGAGGATCGCCGGAAAGCGCCCCTTCAACTCCCACGCGGAGAAGAAGAACGTCCAGTCGATGTACGGCACGACGTCTTCCAGGCGCACGTCGTTCAGTTGGCGGACGCCGGTGAAGGCGGGCGTCGCGATGGCGTCCGCGCGCCAGTCGAGCCGGAGCCGGTTCGCCTTCGCCGCCTGCCAGGCGAGCAGCGGCCGCCGCCGGACGCCAGCGTGCTGCTCGCGCACGCGTTGCTGATCGGCGCGAGTGGCGTCGACAAACGCCGGGCGCTGCGCGGGGTTGAGCAGGCTCGAGACGACATCCACCGCGCGCGAGGCGTCGAGCACGTGCACTACCGGCTGGCTGTATTCGGGCGCGATCTTCACCGCCGTGTGCGGCTTGCTCGTCGTCGCGCCGCCGATGAGGAGCGGAAGCGTCATGCCGCGCCGCTCCATCTCGCGGGCGACGAACACCATCTCGTCGAGCGACGGCGTGATCAGCCCGCTGAGGCCAATCATGTCGGCCTTCTCGTCGATGGCGGTCTGCAGGATCCGGTCGGCCGGCACCATCACGCCGAGATCGACCACCTCGTAGTTGTTGCACCCGAGGACGACGGCGACGATGTTCTTGCCGATGTCGTGCACGTCGCCCTTGACGGTGGCCATGACGAGCTTGCCCTGGGTCCGGCGCGTGTCGCCCGTCCGCCGTTTTTCTTCCTCCATGTACGGAAGGAGATAGGCGACGGCCTTCTTCATGGCGCGCGCGCTCTTGACGACCTGCGGGAGGAACATCTTTCCGGCGCCGAACAGGTCGCCGACAGTCTTCATCCCGTCCATCAGCGGCCCTTCGATGACGTCGAGCGGCCGCGGCAGCTTCTGCCGCGCCTCCTCGACGTCGGCCTCGATGAAGTCCACGACGCCGTGCACGAGCGCGTGCGCGAGCCGCTGCTCGACCGTCGCGTCGCGCCAGGCGAGATCGATCGCCCTCTTCTTTCCGTCGCCCTTCACCGTTTCGGCGAACTGCACGAGGCGCTCGGTCGCGTCGGGCCGCCGGTTGAAGATAACGTCCTCGACGTGCTCGAGCAGATCCTTCGGGATGTCTTCGTAGACGACCAGCTGGCCGGCGTTGACGATCCCCATGTCGAGGCCCGCCTTGATGGCGTGGAACAGGAAGGCCGAGTGCATCGCCTCGCGCACCACGTCGTTGCCGCGGAACGAGAACGACAGGTTGCTGACGCCGCCGCTCACTTTCACGCCCGGGCAGGCGGCCTTGATGGCTGTCGTCGCCTCGATGAAGTTGATGGCGTACTCGTTGTGCTCCTCGAGGCCGGTGGCGATCGCGAGGATGTTCGGGTCGAAGATGATGTCGAGCGGATCGAAGCCGGCCTTCTCCGTCAACAGCGTGTAGGCACGCTGGCAGATCGACACCTTGCGCGCGATCGTGTCGGCCTGCCCCTGCTCGTCGAACGCCATGACGATCACGGCGGCGCCGTAGCGGTGGACCGCGCGCGCCTTGCGGAGGAAGTCGTCTTCGCCTTCCTTGAGGCTGATCGAGTTGACGACCCCCTTCACGCGCGCGATCTCGGGTTCGGTGGCGATCAGGTTGAGGAACGTCGTCATCGCCGCCTCGGAGTCGAGCATCCCCTCGTCCATGTTGACGTCGAGGATGTTCGCGCCGCCGCGGACCTGGTCGAGCGCGACGTGCGCGGCTTCGGCGAAATCGCCGCTGGTGACGAGACGGGCGAAGCGCTTGGAGCCGGTGACGTTCGTGCGCTCGCCGATCATGATGAAGTTGCTGTCGGGGCGGATGGTGAGCGTCTCGAGCCCGGAGAGCTGGGTGAAACCGGCCGGGATCCGGGATCCGGGATCCGGGATCCGTTCGGTTCGAGGTTCGTCGGATCCCGGATCCCCGATCCCGGATCCCGGCCTCGGGCGCGGCGCGAGCGCCGCGACCGTCGAATCGAGCGCCCGAATGTGATCGGGCGTCGTGCCGCAGCAGCCGCCGAGGATGTTCACGAACCCCGACTCGGCGAAATCGCGCAGCAGCGCCGCGGTTTCGTCCGGCAGCTCGTCGTATTCGCCGAAGGCGTTCGGCAGCCCCGCGTTCGGATAACAGGTGACATAGGTGTCCGCAATACGCGCGAGCTCGGCGAGGTGCGGACGCATCTCGCGCGCGCCGAGCGCGCAGTTCAACCCGATGCTGAACGGCTTCGCGTGGCGGACCGACGTGTAGAACGCGTCGAGCATCTGCCCCGAGAGCGTCCGGCCGCTGCGGTCGGTAATCGTCACCGAGATCATCAGCGGCAGCTCGACGCGCGTCTCCTCGAAGACGTCCAGCACCGCGGCGATGGCCGCCTTGGCGTTCAGCGTGTCGAAGATCGTCTCGAGCAGAAGCACATCGGCGCCTCCGTCGACGAGCCCGCGCACGTGGTCCGTATACGCGGCCACGACCTGGTCGAAGGTCACCGCGCGGAAGGCGGGGTTGCCGACATCGGGCGAAATCGAGAGCGTCCGGTTCGTCGGTCCGACCGCACCCGCGACGAAGCGCGGACGGTCAGGCGTCCTGCCGTTCCACTCGTCGGCCGCCGCGCGCGCGAGCCGCGCGCCCGCCACGCTGAGCTCGTAGGCGAGCGACTCGAGCCCGTAGTCCGACTGCGCGATCGCGGTCGAGGAAAACGTGTTGGTCTCGATGATGTCCGCACCCGCCGCGAGGTACGCGCGGTGGATCTCGCCGATCACGTCGGGGCGCGTCAGGACCAGCAGGTCGTTGTTGCCCTTGAGGTCCCGTCGATGGTCCCGGAACCGCTCGCCCCGGAAGTCCGCCTCCGTCAGCCGGTGCCGCTGGATCATCGTCCCCATCGCCCCGTCGAGGAGGAGGATGCGTTTCGCGAGGAGCTCGTGGAGGCGGTCGGCAGTCGTCATGCGATGGCGTTCCGTGGACGTTGGGAGGCCTTCAGCCCGCTTCCGATCAGGACCGCAAATGGATCGCCGGCCTTGCTCGCGCCGACCCTCACCGTGACGTCCGTCAAGCCGCCGCGACGCAGCAGCGTCTCGAGCCCGGCCGCGGAAAACCCGAGATGACGATCTCCGAGGCGGCTCCGCACCCACGTCTCGTCGTGTTCGCGCAAGTCCAGGATCACGACGCGGCCGCCGGGGCGCAGCACCCGCACGGTCTCGGCGATCGCGCGGCCGGGATCGATCGCATGGTGCAGCGACTGCGAGAGCAGCGCGACGTCCACGGATTGATCCTTCAGTGGCAGCTTCGCCAGCTCGCCCTTCTTCCACTCCACGTTCCGGACGTGCCGCCGCGCGGCGAGCGCCTTCGCGCGTTCCAGCACGTCCGCCGAGCGGTCGATGCCGACGACGCTGCGGGCCCAGCGTGCGGCTTCGAGCGTCAGGTACCCCTCGCCGCAGCCGATGTCCGCGACGTCGAGCGGTGGAATGAGGTGGCCGAGCGCGCGCGCCCACGCGGCCCAGCTCCGGCCCGGCACGAGCTGTCGCGCGTCGCCGTGCGTGTCGAAGTTCTCCTTGCGCAGCCGCAGCACTTCCTGCATCCGCGCCTGGTCCGCGCGCACCGCGCGGTCGGTCGCCGCCGACTCGAAGTGCGTGTCGAGCAGCGCCCAGAGCGTGCCCTGGCCGTTGGCCCGCGCGTCCTCGGCGACGCGGTAATAGACGAATCCCGCCTCGCGTTCCTCGGCGACGAGCCCGGCGTCCTTCAGCAGGCCGAGGTGCCGGGAGACGTTCGACTGCGCGACGCCCAGGATGCCGGTCAGCTCGGTGACGTTGAACCGATCCGTGGCGAGAATCCGGAGGAGCCGGAGCCGCGTGGAGTCCGACAGGAGCCGGAAGAGGGACGAGGCCTGCTGCACATCTATAAATCTACATATATAGATACGATCAGTCAATCAGGCCGAAAAAGGGGTTGCGGAGAGGCGACGGCGGGTCGGTCTTCGCGTAGCGCCGGTGCTCGACCGGACCCGCCCCACGTATGTAGGCCGGGTTCCGCGACGCGACCGATGCCGTCGCGAGCGGACCCGGCAGACCAGCTAATTGTCGTAATACAGGTAGAACTCGTACGGGTGCGGTCGCAGCCGCATCGGGTCGAGCTCCTTCGCGCGCTTGTAGTCGATCCAGGTGCTGATCAGGTCGTCGGTGAAGACGCCGCCCTTCGTCAGGAACGCGTGATCCGCCTCGAGCGCGTCGATCGCCTCCGACAGCGAGCCCGGCGTCGTCCGGATGCCCTCCTGCTTCATCTCTTCGCGCGTCATCTCGTAGATGTCGCGATCGAGCGGCTTGCCCGGATCGATCTTGTTCTGGATGCCGTCGAGCATGGCCATCAGCATCGCCGGCCACGCCAGGTAGCCGTTGGCGCTCGGGTCGGGACAGCGGAACTCGAGCCGCTTGGACTTGGGGCTCTTCGAATACATAGGGATGCGGATCGAGGCCGAGCGGTTGCGCGCGGAGATGGCCAAGTTGACGGGCGCTTCGAAGCCGGGGACGAGCCGGCGGTAGGAGTTCGTCGTCGGCGCCGCGAACGCGAGAATCGCGGGGGCATGCTTCAGCAGCCCGCCGGCTGCCCGCGAACAGCGGCTTGCCGCCCTTCCACAGCGACGTGTGGCTGTGCATGCCGCTGCCGTTGTCCTCGAAGATCGGCTTCGGCATGAACGTCACGGTCTTGCCGTTGCGCTTCGCGACGTTCTTGCAAACGTACTTGTACCACATGAACTGATCGGCCATCTTCAGCAGCGGCATGAACTGCATGTCGATCTCGCTCTGCCCGGCCGTCGCGACCTCGTGATGGTGCGCCTCGACGACGATGCCGAGCTTCCGCATTTCATAGACCATCTCGCCGCGCAGGTCGTGGAAGGTGTCGGTGGGGCTGACCGGGAAGTAGCCGCCCTTGAAGCTTGGCTTGTATCCGAGGTTCGGCTCCTCGTGGCGCGCGGTGTTCCACGCGCCTTCCGCCGAGTCGATCTCGTAATAGCCGCGATGCTGGTTCTGCTCGTAGCGGACCTCGTCGAAGATGAAGAACTCGGGTTCCGGTCCGATGAAGCACGTGTCGGCGACGCCGCTGTCCTTCAGGTACGCTTCCGCCTTGCGTGCGATGTTGCGAGGATCGCGCGAGAAATCCTTGCGCGTGATCGGATGACCGGCACGGCCATCATGTCGGATTCATGAATGCCCATCCAGCCTCGAATCGACGAGCCGTCGAAGCCGAGGCCTTCCTCGAACGTGCCTTCATCCAGGTGGTCGATCGGATACGAGCAATGCTGCCAGGAGCCGAGCATGTCGACGAATTTCAGGTCCACCATTTCTGCCTGGTTCTTCTTGGCGTAGTCGAAGAAATCGCGAGGGGTCTTCGGGAAGTCGTCCGAGGCCATCGATACACCTCACCTTCCATCAAGAACGTTTCTGTGGATGGGCCGGAAGGATAGCGCGGAAGAGGTGCGATCGAGCTGTTCTGACGATCAAGTAGGAGATTTCGCGTGCTGAGACATATTTGTTGGCAGCGAGCCATTGCGCCTCTCTCGTGGCGTCGGGCATAATTTCGATTCATCGGACTGGAGCTCGCGCACGAAGCCTCGCGCGTCGCGCGTCGGTCGTCTCCATCATTCAGCTGAAAAACCGGTATGAAAGGACCATTACCGCTATGGGATCTAGAGCGTTAGCCGAAGCCGCCAAGAGCATCCGCGACTGGTCGATCGAGAACCGCACGTCGGCGGCGCCGTCGAAGACGGCCGAGCTGTTCGGTAGCCTTGTGTTCACCGACAAGGAGCAGAAGGCGCGTCTGCCGAAGTCGGCGTACAACGCGCTGCGCGCGACCATCACGCGTGGCGAACCGCTCGACGTCTCCACGGCCGACGCGGTCGCCACCGCCTTGAAGGAATGGGCGGTCGAGCACGGAGCCACGCATTACACCCACTGGTTCCAGCCGCTCCCCGGAATCACCGCCGAGAAGCACGATTCCTTCCTCGCGCCGGCGAGCGACGGAACCGCGCTCGCGGAGTTCCGCGGCAAGGAACTGATCAAGGGCGAACCCGACGCATCGAGCTTTCCGTCGGGCGGCATGCGCTCCACATTCGAGGCGCGCGGCTATACGGCGTGGGATCCGACGAGCCCACCCTGGCTGCACGTCAACGGCAACGGCAGCAGCGTCACGCTGGTCATCCCGACCGCGTTCGTGAGCTGGACCGGCGAGGCGCTCGACAAGAAGACGCCGCTCCTGCGATCGATGGAAGCGGTCAGCAAGCAGGCCGTTCGCGTGCTGAAGCTGTTCGGATCGTCCGCCGAGCGCGTGTTCGCGACCTGCGGCCCCGAGCAGGAATACTTCCTCATCGATCGCAACTTCTACTTCGCGCGGCCCGACCTGATCAACGCCGGCCGCACCCTGTTCGGCGCGACGCCGCCGAAGGGCCAGGAGATGGAGGACCAGTACTTCGGCGCGATTCCGGAGCGCATCCTCGCGTGCATGTCCGAGGTGGAGCTCGAGCTGTACAAGACGGGCGTGCCGGTGAAGACGCGCCACAACGAGGTGGCGCCGAGTCAGTACGAGATTGCGCCGGTCTTCGAGAACGCCAACGTCGCCGCCGACCATCAGATGATGACGATGGAGACGCTGAAGAAAATTGCGCCCAAGTACGGCCTTGCGGCGCTGCTGCACGAGAAGCCGTTCGCGGGCGTCAACGGCTCCGGCAAGCACAACAACTGGTCGCTCTCCGACGAGTTCGGCAACAACCTGCTCAGCCCCGGCGACACGCCGCACGACAACATGCAGTTCCTCGTCTTCTGCGCCGCGGTGCTGCGCGCCGTCGATCGGTGGCAGGGGCTGCTCCGCGCCTCGATCGCCAGCGCCGGCAACGACCATCGCCTCGGCGCGAACGAGGCGCCGCCGGCCATCCTGTCGGTGTTCCTCGGCGACCAGCTGACCGACATCTTCGAGCAGCTGGAAAAGGAGGCACGCTCGACATAGGCGTCAGCGTGCTGCCGAAGCTGCCGCGCGACGCGGGCGACCGCAACCGCACGAGCCCGTTCGCCTTCACCGGCAACAAGTTCGAGTTCCGCGCGGTGTCGTCCGGGCAGAACATCGCGTTCCCGAATACGGCGCTCAACGCCGCCATGGCCGATGCCCTGGATGGCATCGCGACCGAGCTCGAGGCCGCGACGAAGAAGGGCGAGGATCTGAACAAGGCGGTCGCCAAGCTGCTCACCAAGGTGGTCAAGGAGCACAAGCGGATTGTCTTCAACGGCAACAACTACGCGCCCGAATGGGAGAAGGAGGCGGGCAAGCGGAAGCTCCTCAACCTGAAGAACACGGTGGACGCGCTGCCGGAGCTGATCTCGAAGCCGGCCGTCGCGCTGCTCGACAAGTACAAGATCCTCAACGAGCGCGAGATTCACGCGCGCTACGAAGTGTTCCTCGAGAACTACAACAAGACCGTCAACGTCGAAGGGCAGTTGATGGTGCTGATGGCGAACCGCTACATCCTGCCGGCGGCGCTCGAGTACCAGAAGCGCATCGCCCAGAGCGCGACGGCCGTCAAACAGGCGGGCGGATCGGCGAAGCAGACCAGGAACCTGCTGACCGCATACACCAAGCTCGTTGACCAGTTCAAGACGCTGTCGGACGCGCTTGCGGCGGCGCTCGAGAACCACGCCGCGGGATCGGCGGAGAAGCACGCCAAGTACATGCGGGACAAGATCGTCCCCGCGATGGCGAAGCTGCGCGCGGTCGGCGACCAGATCGAGGTGCTGACGCCGCACGAGATCTGGCCGCTGCCGACCTACCGCGAGATGCTCTTCGTCAAATAGCTGGCTGCCGGCAGCTGGCAGCTGGCAGTGGGCCGGCGGGAGTTCCCGCCGGCCCTTTTTTTTCGGCGCCTCGTCGAACGGTAGACGAGCAGTGTATGCGTTGCGAGCGCCCCCGACGCAGGTCGCGTCGCGACGCGACGCGACGCCACTAGCCAGCGCTGGCTAGACGGTCCGCGTGCGCGGACCGTCCCGATGTTCCTGCTCCGCGCCGACAAGATTCAGCGTCGGCGCGACGAAGCTCCACGACGCACCACTGGCCCGCCGCGGAAAAAAGAAGGCATGGTGGTAAAGCTGGTACCCATCCTGCACAGTAGCGCTGTCGACCTCGGCTGCCATCCGGCTCGCGTAAATAAACGGCCCGGAATCGATGGCCAGCTGCTCGCGGCGGTCACGGATTTCGGCTGGGGTCTTTCGTGACGTGGCGCCCTTACACCCCTGGGAGTAAACGCCGAGTTCGTGTTCGATGCTGCGCAGGCCCTTTTTGAGCGCGCCGGTCACGGTGGTCGTAACACTGCGACGCAGAAGCTCCTCCGGACCGCGATCGGCCACGACGTGGGTCGCAATGTCTCGGCGCGAGGCGAGTCATGCGCGCGAAAAAGGACGGTCCGCGTACGCGGGACCGTCCGGCCAGCGCTGCTTAGTCGGGTCGCTACGCGACCCGACGTGCGGGTGCCCGGCCCGGATGTAACAGAAGGTTGGCGAACCCGGCTCTACGGGGCATGTAAGCAGTTACGGAATTTTGCGGCGGAGATAGCGGAACGAACGGTCCGGGCTTCTGGATCCAATCCAAAGTTCCGGATGAACTAAGGCTAAACCAAGCGATCCGGCCGCCGTCGCGCCCAGCGCGCCGGCAAGCCTGCCGAGAGGCAGGCCACAACCGGTCGTGATTACCTGACGGTCAGAGGCCGATGGGCATTCTCGAAAAGCTTCGTCCCACCCCTCGCTGGAAGCACACGGACCCATCCGTGCGCGCGGCGGCTGTGTACGAATTAGGGCCGGAAGACGGCGAAGCGCTTCGCGCCCTTGCGCGTGAGGACGCCGACACGCGCGTGCGCCGCGCCGCGGTGACCCGGCTCGACGAAGCCGACGTGCTGGCCGACGTCGCGCGCACCGACCCGGACGAAGAGGTCCGCGGCGAAGCGGTTCGCGGGCTCGCGGGGCTGGCCGCCGAAGCCGACGACGTGTCCGCCGCGACCGATGCGGTGCGGCACCTGCTCGCGCTCGGCCGCGTGAAGGAAGTCGTCGTCGTCGCGCGTGCGAGCACCAGCAGCGCCGTGCGCGACGCGATCGTCGATCTGCTCGAGGATCAGAAGGCGCTCGGCTCGCTCAGCCGTCATGCCGCGGACAACTCGACGCGGCTCCGCGCGCTGGCGCGCGTGACCGATGCCGAGGAGCTGCTGAACGTCGCGTTGAAGTCGGAGCATACGGATGTCGCGGTGGCCGCGCTCGAGCGGATCGACGCGGCGGAGCCGCTCGGTGCCATCTCGCAGCGCGCGCGCAACAAGGTGGCGGCGCGCCGCGCCCGCACGAAGCTGCGCGCGATCGAGGAGCCGCCTCTGGCGCCGCAGGCCGACGCCGTCTCGATGAGCGCGACCGACCAGCAGCGCGCGAAGGAACTGCTGCAGCGCGCCGAGGCGCTCGTCACGATCGCGAATCCGGACGAGGCCGCCGCGAACCTCTCCGAGGTCCGCCTGGCCTGGGCCGAGTTCCAGGCCGACGTCGTCGTGGACGGGGCCCTCGCGCAGCAGTTCGAGTCGGCGTCCGACGCGGTGCGTGAAGCGATTGCCGAACGGCAGCAGGACCGTGCGGCGGAGCGGGAGCGCGCGGAAGCCGTCGCGCGGGAGCAGGCCGACCGCGTGGCCATCTGCCACGAGATCGAAGGTCTCGGCGGCGAGCCCGCCGCGATGGACCGCATCGCGGAGCTGAAGGTCCGGTGGGACGGGCTTCCGCCGATGCCGTCGGAGTACGCGGCGTCGCTCACGCGGCGCTTCCAGGACGCGTGCCGCGCCTTCGAGGCTCGCGAGCGGCGGCGGATGCTGGCGCAGGCGGCCGTGGGTCGTCTCGAGACGCTCGCCACGGAGCTCGAACAGCTGATCGCCTCGACGCAGCCGCTCGAAGAGATTGTCGCCCGGTGGCGCGGCCTCCGGCGCGACGCGGACGTGCTCCGGGAGCACGCCTCCGCCAATCCCGACGCGGGCGCGCGCCTCGAGCAGGCGGTCGCGACGCTCGAGCAGAAAGAGCAGGAGCACCAGCAGCACAGGACGAAGGTCGAGCAGGACAACCTGAAACGGCTCCAGCAGGTTGCGCGGCAGGTCGAGACGCTCGCCGCGGCCGAGCAGATGTCGCTGAAGGCTGGTGACCGCGCGTTGAGGGACATCAAGACCGCGATCGAGGATCGCGCGCCGCTGCCGTCGAAGAAGGACCGGCAGGAGCTGCAGGCGCGGCTCGAAGCCGCGCGCGCCACGCTCGGGCCGCGCGTGCAGGAACTGCGTGACGCCGACGAGTGGCAGCGCTGGGCGAACCTGCAGGTGCAGGAAGAGCTCTGCAAGGAGATGGAGGCGCTCAAGGCCGAGGAGAACCTCGAGACGGCGAGCCGGAGGATGCGCGAGCTGCAGGCCCGCTGGAAGCAGGTGGCGCTCGCGCCGCGCGCGCAGGGCGAGGCCATGTGGCGGCGGTTCAAGGCCGCGCAGGACGAGGTCTTCGCGCGGACATCCGCGCACCTGGCCGCGCAGAACGAGGAGCGCGCGGCGAACCTCGTCGCCAAGCTGGCGCTGTGCGAGCGCGCCGAGGCGCTGGCGGACTCGACCGATTGGGTGAAGACCGCGGCGGAAATCCAGGGGCTGCAGGCCGACTGGAAGAAGATTGGCCCCGTCAGCCGCGGGCACGAGAAGGCCGTGTGGGAGCGCTTCCGTGCGGCGTGCGACCGCTTCTTCACGCGGCGGCAGGACGACCTGAAGCATCGCAAGGAAGAGTGGGCGTCGAACCTCGCGAAGAAGGAAGCGCTCTGCGAGAAGGCCGAGGCGGTGGCCGATTCAACCGAATGGGAGAACGCGGCCTCGCAGCTGAAACGGCTGCAGGCCGAGTGGAAGAGCGTCGGCCCGGTCCGGAAGTCGAAGTCCGAAGCGGTGTGGCAGCGTTTCCGCGGCGCGTGCGATCGCTTCTTCGATCGCTACAAGCACCGCGACCAGGTGGAGCTGCAGGAGAAGGCGGCGGCGCGCGACCAGATCATCCGCGACCTCGAGGCGCTGCTCTCGCAGAACGGCAGCATCGGCGACGCTCCGGAGAACCTTTACGCCAGGGTGCACGACGCGCGGACCAAATGGCAGCAGGCGCCGGAAGTGCCGCGGCTGGTGCAGCAGGATCTCGCGGCGCGGTACCACCAGGCGATCGGACAGTTGATCGGGACGTGGCCGGGCGCGTTCGCCGGCACCGACCTCGATCCGGAGACGACCCGCAAGCGGATGGAGAAGCTGCTCACCAAGGTCGAGGAGCTCCTGCCCGCCGCGCAGCAGCGCGCGCAGACGCGTCAGCTGACGCCGACCGAGCTGCTGGCCGAGAAGTGGCGCGAACGGCTCGCGGCCAACACGATTGCCGGGAGCCGCGCGGCCGAGGAGAACGAGGAAATCCGCTGGCGCAACGCCGAGCAGGAAGTGCGGAGCGCGCAATCGCAGTGGACGCGCCTCGGGCCGGTGCCGGCGGAGGTGGCCGGGCCGCTCAACGAGCGGTTCCAGCGGGCCGTCCGTCGCTTCTACGACTCACGACGGAAAGTCTCCTAGACCTAAAGGCCCTACCCTTCGAGGTAGGTGTACCCGTGCAGGCAGGCCGTCCTCATAGAAGCGAAGGAGACGCCCCGCCCCCTCGTAGTCCATGCGCCCGGCGCGGACGGCCGTCTCGACGTCGGTGCGCAGCTTCGACATCAATGACTCCGCGTCGAACTCCACGTAGTCGAGCACTTCCTTGACCGTGTCCCCCTTGATCAGCGCGTCGAGCTTCGCGTTGCCATGCTCGTCGAGCGAGACGTGCACCGCGTGCGTGTCGCCGAACAGGTTGTGCAGGTCGCCGAGGATTTCCTGGTAGGCGCCGACGAGGAACACCCCGAGGTAGTAGTCGTCGGCGTTCAGCGTGTGGAGCGGCAGCGTCTTCTTCACGTCGCGACGATCGACGAAGCGATCCAGCTTGCCGTCGGAGTCGCACGTGATGTCGCCGAGCACCGCGTGGTTCTGCGGCTTCTCGTTCAGCCGGTGAATCGGCATCACCGGGAACAGCTGCTTGATCGCCCAGCTGTCGGGAATCGACTGGAACAGCGAGAAGTTGCAGAAATAGGTGTCCGACAGCTGCTCGTCGAGATCTTCTGGAGCTTGGTGCAGATCGCCCAGAACAGGTTCTCGGCCATGCTTCGCTGGTCCAGCGGCAGGTAGCCGCCGTTGAAGAGGCTGAGCGCCATGTCGAGCGCCTGCTGCGCGTCGTGGAACGCCTCCAGCGCGTTCCTCGCGGTGACGTTGTTATATGTGTCGATCAGATCCGCGATCGGCTGTTCCCAGTCGGGGTTGGCGGCCGTCGGGACCTTCTCGTCGCCGAAGCCGGAGACGCCCAGGACGTTGAACACCAGCACGCTGTGATACGCGACGACCGCCCGGCCGCTCTCGGAGAAGATGGTCGGGTGCGGCACCCCCGCTTCGTCGCACACGGTCTGGATGTGATAGACGACGTCGTTGGCGTACTCCTGGAGCGTGTAGTTCATGCTCGACTCGAAGTTCGTCTGCGACCCGTCGTAGT
>WNFL01024769.1_pt2 | contig 13345 bp, 14 predicted proteins | sample 5400361 | NCBI WGS metagenome assembly WNFL01 (sample SAMN13153351, study PRJNA577476) | soil metagenome | isolation source: 40 cm soil on Douglas fir-dominated hillslope | place: USA:California | collected 2013-09-17
CCCGTTGTATTCTGCCATGCCGCCCCGCCAGAAGAATAGCCACTGGTGTAGCTTAGATCGGAAAGCGTGTTGGACTTCTTCATCTTCCATATCGGGGCCTTCGAAGTCCTTTGCGATCAAGCGGCTGCCACCTAGAGGAAACAGAGTAATCTACACCAATCAAGGAAGAGATGAGAACAATGACTATGGGTGTAACATCTCTAGGAAGGCGAGCAGTTTAAGCGTACCATGAAGAAGACAACGACAACGGCAATATATGCAATCCCCTGATCAACGTCCTTCTGACCATGAAACGGAGTATCGGACATGATTGTGAGCATCGCAGCAATGGCTAAGAGTGGCGTAAACAGTTGGCGGATGAACGATTGGAGAAGATGGCGTACGAAGTTCGCCGTAATTACCCCATCCAGCAGCGACATAGATTCCATGTCGAAACCGATGGGGCACCCAGAAGATCTGCTTGATAGAGAATGCCAGAAGGAAGCCGTAGATTTGGTAAAGTGTCAAGATCAAGACGATCGGACCTGGCGAATTCCAAAAATAGCGGTGGCAGGTCATAAACGCGGCCAATTCGAGATAATTGTAGATGGCGAGTTGTCGAAAGGGGACATCAGCCACAGTAGAATGTGATGTGAGTGTCTTCACCTACCAAGAGGGGAAATATTAGAAGAATCGAATGAGGTTACCAGTTTAGAAAAGATCTGTGCAGGTAAAGCCACGTTCTATGTGAAAGCTTTAGTGCCAGATCGCCGGAAAGGATTATATCCGAGGACTGACCAGAATAATCTGCGACGCGCCTTTCGCCGTGAGGGAGGACAAAATATCCTGCCTCGCGAGCAAAAACCCTGCGAATGTGGAAATGCTCCTATTATGACCAGCAACATAGATGCAATCAATGACGGTGGGTTATCCTACTGAGTCGATGAGACATACATTTTGAGTACGGGGCGACACGCGATCCATGCCAGTGAGCCCGTTGCGAGCATCCGCCAAAGCCAAAGGGGAGGAAAGGGGAAGAAGGAGGGGAGGAAGGAGGGGATAGGGTTGGTTAGCCAGGTGCGCCTTAAAGCCATCGCATTTCGCTCGCTTCGTCCCTTCGTCCGACGAAATGAGGCGGTGTGGGCGTGCGGGCAAAGCCAACCGTTTTCCTGTCGGGCGATTTCCGATGTGGCTCTACAGCATCGATCGCTTAGTAGGAAAGGGTTGCACCTGAACTTGGGAACTTGGGAAGAAGGAGTGCTACCAATTGAATACGCTCAATGCGGTACTAGGTGCACGAAAAACCGCATCAAAGCGGTTTAAGCGGAATGGAAATGGTGAGGACAGGAAAAGACCAACCCTGAACCCAGACATGTGAGTGGCCTCCTAAAGCCAGGCATCGGCCCAATGGGTCTGGGACGCCTCTTGTTGCAACTGCATGAATATGGGTAGCTTTATTAAATTTGACAGTTCTGACGTACAGGAAATGAATGTGGTACCTAGCGGTGAATCATCCTTCAGGTCATGAGTCCACCACAGGATCCTAGTCCACGAGGGGTTCCTTTGGCCAGTCGCCGAGGCTCTCAGCCATCAATTCCAGCTTCTTAACTTCATCCACAATCTCATGTGGCCCATGCTTTTCGAGGGAGTAAATCTCTTTCTCGTACCTCTCGCCGAACATCTGCACCAGCACTCCCATCTCTTCAGTTACACTCAGATTCCTTTCTCGTTCTGAAGCGGCTGGCTTTGTCTCTGTGGTACTTTGGGCGCTCGCTGCCTGGACGCCCTCGAGTCCACAAGCGATGACACGGTCGAACCACGCAAGCGGCTCATTGGTGATGTTGACCGCAAATCCGTGGGAAGTCAGTCGATGTCTCACCTGCATGCCGATCGACGCCAGCTTCTCAGTAGGTGAGTGGAAGACACCGGTATGTTCGGATGTATGTAAAGAAATGTGGTGTCGTTTTGACAAGAAATCCTCCAAGAGCTTCTGAGTATTGCAAACATGTTGCCTTGTCCTTATCTATGAAGTGGTATCAGTAAGAGCTCTTGAATATGGGATGCGTTTCGGGAAACGTGTAAGGATACGCACACCCATCCGCTCAAGGTCAAATAATGGATATCCGACAATCTGGCCAGGTCCGTGGTATGTCGTTTCCCCTCCTCGTTGAGTGGCCACCCAGTCAGCACCGTATTTTTCTAGTCTGGTCTTTTCGTCGCACAAAGCGTCCTCGTTCTGTCGCCGGCCAGCTGTATATACCGGTCGATGCTCCAATAGCAACAAAACGTCTTGATAAGTGGTTATATTGGGCGGCTTGTCCACGTCCGCCGGGCTGGTGTCCAGTCTGCAGCTGCGTCGCAGCTGAAACGCGTGTATGAACTCCTGTAGAGCGAGAGTGGGGAGATATGGTAGTGGTTGCTTGAAAATATGATAAAGAATCGGGACCGGCATGTCCTGCGAAGTGTGAAGTTGTGAACAAAAAGCAAAAAAGCAAGTTCGGCAAACGCCGGTACTCTTTGGGCCTTCCACCAGGGTTCGACTTGAAATGTGGTCCAATTCCCACTATATTGACGCATCCCGTGGAACTGGTGTACAGCATGGTTGCGCCCTCTCATGTTCTTGTGATACGTGCTATTGCGTCCCGTGGATTGCTGTAATGCACCAATGACACCTCCTTCCACCCTGGTACTTTCCTTAATTTCTGCTACTGTCATTCACCACTTCTTGCACTTTCCGATTTGGCTCCCTTACCAGATGAGCCATAAGTATATTAAATTAATATAGAATGTAGATCAGTGTTGTCTTTGTACGAAAGTGCTAGAAGTACAGTAGAAAATGATCGTCATTATAAATACATATTAGAATGTTAATTCATTCATACAGTTGTGCTTTTTCAGCCCTGCACTTAGGCAGGGGCAGAGTTGTCCATGCCCAAACTGCAACGCTTTCATCCAAAGAAGCTGAAATTGTGATAGTAACGTGCCAACAAGGATATGAATGCGATTCTGCGGCATATAAATGAGATCTACAAGGAAAGGTCGTGCTCCTTCGTAAGATTTCTTGCCGATTTGAGGCCCCTATACTCCCAACAGGGTTCGACAATGACACAAAAATTTAGTTACTTAATAAATGTTATAACTAGAATCGAATTATTATTTTTGACGAAATTTCTGGCCAGTTCTACGCCGTCTGAAGTTGCTGCAAGGGGGGAGTATGCGCCAGGTTTGTCTCACTGTGCAATGGTCAGCAACTCAATCGACTTCGAAAATTTGTACGTCGTATATTAGACTATAACCCACACGTTATGACAATTACAGGGGTTTAGATGTGTATTTACTGGCTCAGGCGGGGTCACAAACTTTCGCGTGCAAGGAGTGGTTCATGACAATATGACCCTGCGGATCTATGGTTTTCAACACTTCGGGAGAGGAAAGCATGGAAGAGATAACAACAATGTATATATGAGAACTATATACTGAGGAGATGCTGTTAGGAGGAGAGAAAGGCTAGGGTTATGCACACTTGAAAATTTGCGCCCAAGAGTCTCCAAAAGCAAAATCCGCAAAGTCAAGAGAAACTGATCGAATATGAGATGTCAGGTGGATTGTCAAGAGGGCAGGCGAATGCAGGGCAGGACGATAGTCTGGGGGTACCCAGTACAGTAAACCGTGTTCTGAGTCTCTGACCCAACCATCTGGACCTGGTTGTGCACGAAGATTAGAATGGTTTGGTTTGGAAAGATGGGTGAGAACATGTGGATTCCACAAATGGATGGTGTTGTCACGAGATCCGGAGACGATGCGCTGGCCATCAGGAGAGGAGGCAACGGACACCACACTCCTGGTATGTCCGTTGAAGGGCCTGCCAATTGCAGCACCAGTCTTGGCATCCCAGATTCGAATAGTCATATCGTTGGATCCGGAGACGATGTGTTGCCCATTGGGAGTGTAAGTGACAGACCTCACAACCCCCGTATGCCCCTCTAGAGGTTTCCTGACTGCAGCACCTGTCTCGGCATCCCAGGTTCGAATAGTCATGTCATCGGAACCAGAGATGATGTGGCGCCCATCTGGAGAATAAGCAACGGACCACACACGTCCGATATGCCCCTCTAGAGGCTTTCCGACCATTTCACTGTTACTGCCGTCCCATATTCAAATGGTTTTGTCGCTGGATCCAGAGATGATGTGTCGCCCATCGGGCGAATGAGCAACAGACAACAAAGAGTCGGTATGCCCCTTCAGAGGTTCGCAGATTGTAGCACCAGTCTCGGCATCCCAGATTCGAATGGTCGTGTCATGGGACCCAGAGATAATATGTCGTCCGTCAGGGGAGCAAGAAATGGTCGATACACCCCCAGTGTGCCCCATTAGAGGCTTTCCAACCGCGGCGCCAGTCTCAGCATCCCAGATTATGATGGTCGTGTCATGGCTTCCAGCGATGATGTGGCGCCCATTGGGGGAATAAGCAACGGACCACACACTCCCAGCGTGCCCATCTAGAGGCTTGTAGACTGCAGCACCAGTCTCAGCATCCCAAATTCGAACGGTCCCATCGTGATGTCCAGAGAGGACGTGCTGCCCATCGGGTGAGTAAGCAACAGAGGATACACCCTCAGTACCTCCCTCTAGAGGCTTGCCAATTGCAGCACCAGTATTGGCATCCCAGGTTCGAATGGTCAGGTCAGTGGACCCTGAGATGATGTGGCGCCCATCCGGAGAGTACGCAATGGACCCCACACCTCCAGTATGCCCTGCTAGAGGCTTGCCAACTAAATCATTGGTCTCAGGATCCCAGATTCGGATGGTCTTGTCATCGGATCCAGAGATGATGGTCCGCCCATCGGGGGAGTATGCAACCGACGTCACCATCTTACTATGCCCCTCTAAAGGCTTGCCAACCGCAGTACCAGTATTAGCATCCCAGATTCGAACGGTCTTGTCATCGGACCCAGAGATGATATGCCGTCCATTGGGGGAGTAAGCAGTGGAACGCACACCACCTGTGTGCCCCTCAAAGGGCTTGCCAACTGTAACACCAGTCTCAGCATTCCAGATTCGAATGGTCTTGTCGATGGATCCGGAAGTGAAGTGCAACCCATCAGGGGAGTAAGCCACGGACCACACACCCCCAGTGTGTCCTTCTAGAGGCTTTCCGACTGCAGCACCAGTCTCGGCATTCCAGACTCGAACGGTCATGTCAATAGATCCGGAGACGATATTACGCCCATCGGGGGAGTACGCAATGGAAAACACAGCGCCGGTGTGCCCCTTTAGAGGCTTGCCAACTGCTGTACCAGTTTCGACATCCCATATTCGAATAGTACTGTCAACGGATGCAGAGATGATGTGTTTCCCATCTGGAGAATGCGCGATAGACCAAACAAACCCGGTATGCCCTTCTAATGGCTCACCCACAGTTGTACCAGTCTCAGCATCCCAGATCCGAATGGTCCTATCATAGGATCCAGTGGCAATGCAGAACCCGTTAGGAGAATAACTGACGCAACGGACAGTATCATTGTGTCCGAGCCATTCCAATGGCGGATGGCTCTAGTAAACCTTGAGCTGAAGGTGGTTGACAAAGGCGACTGTGAGGGTAGGAATGGTTGTGTTGAAATATAAGTGTGGGGAGCACTGGTAGAGATGGGGGTGTGGAAGGTGATGATGAAACGACAAACATCCCGAATTCTCTCAAGAAGGGTCGAATTGGCATCCTACAGCAAATTAGAATTACCCTTGAACACTACCTGCATGCATGAGTTGTGCTCACCTTGACCCATGATACCACTCTTCGGAGGCTTGGAGCAGCAATCGGGACTACTTCCAGAATGCTCAACACCTCAATCCAGAATAATGGATACAATCCTTCGAAGAATTCCGTCAAGCCTTCCAACATGCGCGAATCGCCATTGTCGGGAATAGAGCAGAGATGATTTGACCAATAGAGGGAACTATACTGCAAGGGGTCGGAAATGTGCTGTCGGATCCGGGATGGGAGATCTTTGATATCTGCATTAGCGAGTCGGGAGTCCTCGAGTTTGCAGATATTGAAACAAAGCTGTCCGGCCATCGTCTTCAGGCAAGCAATGCCCAACTGCACATTCATGTCTTGAAGGTTGACTTGATAGTCGCAGTAATGGCTGACAAAGAAATCGGAAATTGACAAATGCCGTACACGTACGCCTCCATTGGCTGCATCGTCTCGATATAGAAAAGAGCTGAGATCATCCACCCACGTTTTAACATAACTCGGGTCCACACCCGCCAGCTCTGCAATGGTCTCCTCACATAAGGGGCGGTACGGAGCTGTTGCAAGAAGCACTCCTATCATCTGACGAAACTTGGCATTGCTATGCACTATGCGTGCCTTTAGGATACTGGAATAAAGTTCGTATAGTGACTTCAAGCCTGTACTGGTCGAGTCTTGCAAGGTCGCCTTCAAAAACTCCGTGGGATCCTCACATCGCTCAAGGGCAAGGGCAACAGTCTTGATAAAGATGAACAGACCCGCCGCCCGAGATATAACTCTGTCGAAGAGTGATCGTTCTGGCCAAGGAGATTGGAGGTGCCGCTTTAATGCCACCCTACTGAATCGATCTTGGGCAAATATTCTGATATCGGAGGTGGCGTCTTCATCTGCGGCTAAATCGCATTGTAGATGCGTTGACAGGGCGAGAGCTTCAAAGAAAGTTTGGATATCGACTTCGGGTCTACTGGTGACGATGATTTTGAGCCATGGAACATGTGTGGCGGCATCGGTCAGAACCCTTAGGAGGAGTTGACGACTCTGATCATCGCCACATTCGTCGAGTGCGTCAATGACAAAGACGAGAGCATGTGTTGGGTTGCGAGGAAGGTTGTGGATGAAGTCAAGGAAGAGAGAGTACTTCATTGACTTTGATGTCAGGTTTGGGTCGTTACGGAGATACTCAGCCACAACGCTCCGAAAAGGAGGGAAGATTCCGGCGAGTTTGTTGACGAGACTTGGAAGGATATTTCTGGGCTCGCTCAAATTTGGGTCATCCCTCCGGCAAAAAAATGCTCCAGCAAGGTGGTTTTGATCGTGAAGCTTTTCACAGATCGAATGAGCTAACGATGTTTTGCCGATTCCGGGTGAGCCGTACAACCAATATGTATGTCTCCGTGGCGCATCGCAACCCTCCAGGGGATTGGTTACCCAGGCCATGATTTGATTCAGGATAGATTGGCGGGTGCCTTCCATACAGCCGGCGTCTAGGTCATACCCGGCTTCGACAGCTTTGAGCCGCCCAAGCAAAAGCTCTTGCTCTACAAGGAACCATTGAGAATGGAATTTTTGATTAAGACTGCGAGTGCTTACCGCTCATTTTGGCTAAGTAGAGAGCCTCGACATCAACTGCACGCATGAAGTCTTCAATGACCTTCGTCAACTCTCCGTCCATGTCCTCAATCATTTCCTTGACCTCCGAATTAATAAGCCCAATTTTTGTTCTCTCTGCGATCATTAGTATTTGCCAAGGCCAGAAAGCATGGTTGCCCACCGAAACGTCCACGCTTGATATAGTCACACGAAATTTTCACGGTCGTGTGCATCACTTCGGACATTCGCGGGATGACCTCCTTCAAGATTTCTGTATCCCTGGACATAATTTCATCTGTGACCTTATCCACCAAAGGCAAAATACGTTGCAATCGGTCAAAAAGGCCCAACGGCATTTGATCGTATTTGTTTTGTTCCTTCAAAAGCTAAAAGGTCGACCGTTACCACCACTTCTGATACGCCAATGGCAGGGACAAACCCCGAACATGACTTCGGCCACGCTAAATACAGCCTTTGCGATGTCATTTGACTGAAATTTGTCAACGTCTTACTGGTTTTGGTTTCCACATAAAAGAAACGAACCTCTGCGATTACAGCCCCGCATGCAATAACCTTCTCCAAAGCCCTCTCCGTGGATTTGTTCATTAGTGGTGAGTATTTATGTAACAATTCCTCGAGTTCATGGAGTGACGAGCGTAGAGATTCCGCCTATACCGACATGTGTCAGCTGCGATGGGCAGTGGCAAAGAGACAAACGGTAGTCTTTGCGGAGAATTGTAATTCCAGAGAAGAATAATGCTTTCCAACGACAATGACCTCTGCGCTTCTTCATCAAACATGAACGGACTGGTTGGGAATCATGACTGACCTGTTACCACCAACTCGTGCGCTTCGGGAGTCCCGCTATCAATGAAGAGTTTCTGAAGGTCGATCACTTTGCTAATCTGTTCATTCTTCGCCCATGGTCCATGACCGCTCTTCATTTGAATTTCAACACGCAACTGGGATGTCGAAAAAATATCTCTACATAAGGACAGAATTCAGCGAGTGTACACGGTGAGGAACAAGCGGCATACGGGCGTTGTGCTGGTGCCCAGGTCTGATTGTCTTTCCTCTGTAATTCAATCTCCTCATTTTCTACAAATAACTCCAGTTTATACTTCGATCGTGGGACATCTTGTAAAGTGATTTCTGTTTGTCGTCTTAAAAATCAGCAGTATGATTTTAAGTCAAAGTGACGCTCCGTACGGTCTAGATACAGGCTTGGAGTGTTATTAGCCACTGTTAGTAACACTATATCGCCATCGAGAGTGCTCACAAGTCGATTACGTTAGGTTCTTGAGTCGCCATATTAGAGGCTGGAAGCAAGATCGATCTGCAACGTGGGATCGGTGTGGACATGGCCTCGTGTGGACGGCCGAAATCTATCAAGCCAAAACCAGAGCTCCAACGAATAATGGATGTCTTTGGGTTGTGGCGACTCTGTCATATCAAATTTTGTCCAACCCCAGCCACGGACTGTTCTCAACAGATCCTGAGTATGATTTCTGTATTACATGGACTAAATGTCTTATTAGATACACATCAACCAAATGAAGCATGCGAACAAATGGTCATTGTCGTTTGGTCTGCTGCCCACACATCATACAAAATGACGTGAGGGTCCTATTGAGCAATATTCAAGCAGAGCTCCATCAGGGGCTAGTGACTAAAGATGTCCCAGAGTGCAAAATGGTTGCCTTTGAGATATGATCGAACACGTTGGGGAGCCACTTCAAAAATTTTGTCCAGGAAATTGTGACGTAACAGGTACGAAGCACACAATTCAGGGGCTATTGGAACTATCAGATCCAGTTGGACTAGGTGGAATGTCGTCCGCTGGCGTGGAGTCGCTCCTGAAATGTGTGTATGAGCCCTGGACAGGATGAACGGTGGTGCTTGAACGTGTGATAGAGAATTAGGATTGGCATATCCTGTGAAGTGTGTGCAAAGTAACTACAGGAAAGGGTTATTTCGGCAAATGCCGGCTCACTTTGAACTCCGCCATGTGGTGAGTTCTGCTTAAACGTTGCTCCATTGTCGATATATTGACGCATTCGATTAAACAGGTGTACAAGATGGTTACTACCGCTCATGTTTTTGCCGTACGTGCTGTTGTGCACCTTCACCATGTTGCGCCAACTAAAACTAAAGTCGTCCACTTCTGCAGTGTTCCAACGGCGCCGCCATACTTCCTAGGGCTTTTCTTAATCTCTGCCATATTTCACGCTCGACCATGGTGCGGAGCCGTCTTAGTATTATATGGAGCGAAGTGACTAATCTAACCTAATCATTTGCTCGCCTGTCTCTTCCCTGTTTGGACGCCACAAATCGAACGAACATATTCCTTACAATGCCTTACGTATCACAGCATGCATTGTATCATCGTTCTCGCCACGCTGTTCGTGACCTCCTGCTATTGGTCCGCCGTCCCAGCGAATACCATCTCTTCGGAAGTATTCGACCAACTCAATATTACTCTCACCAACTCGACTGATCCTCAGTGTGCCCCATTCAATGCTCCAAGGGAGTTAAAATGGGACCAGCCGATTCAGCTGCTCTCTCGGTGCTGGTGTGACTTCACCCGCAATCCGTTCTTCGACAACTTAGATGTTAGCGCATGGGAAAATTACAGTGTTCTTGCTCACCCAATACCCCTTGAACCGTCGTCGCCGCCACCTTCACAATCTGGTGGGGTGTCAAACGGGGATATCGACGTCGGTTCCGTACCAGTCGATAAATGCAGCAAAGGTGCCACTCTGGGCATAACACGAAGACTTCTAGGATACGTCGTTCCCAAGCGATTCCTTGGACAATCTCCGTCAACGTCCAGCGCTTCTACTTCCACCAGCGCTTCCACTTCCGCCGCGACGACAAGGCCTGCATCTGCAGCCAATTCCGCAAGAGGTGGAGGAGGGTTCGTGCAGTGGTGGCGTCAAAAAGGCGGCGGCACACCTGACAAACCAGCTGCAGCACCATCTCCACGCCAACCAGCACACGTTTCAAACATCAATCGCCCAACTGTGCCCCCGGTACCCCCTCCAATTGAGGTAGCATCGCCCCCGCCCTCGCCCCCGCCCCCGCCCAAGTCGATCTTTCGCCCTCTGTTTTTCCCCAGCATCCTCCTCCGCCCAATTACTCACTGGCGGTTCCAGAGGCCATCAATGGCTACAGGAAAAGTACAGGGCCCTAAGTTGCCCTGGTTTCGGAGGAGGTATGACCTGAGCAGACATGGGATCGGCATCGTTTTGGACTTTGGGTGGGGATGGGGAGAGAAGGGTGAACCCATTGGTCCAGCATAATAATACCATAAGGTAGGGAAAGTGATGTTGTAGTACTCTCGATTTCTTACCAGTCATATTTGCGGGGTCTGCCACTACAAGAGGGCCCAAGGTTGTAATTTACTTTCGATAGTCAACAGGGTTGTATGTTATACTCGCAAAGGGTACCACTGTCTTGAAACCAGGTAAGTGCTGAGTCCCAGCTCTGGAGCTACATAGGTAATACGCTATACGCTATACGACTATCAAAAGAATGTCAATGGGTAAATGAACGGATCCGCTAAAAACTCTGCGGCGGAGAGAATGTATCGGGTAGTGGACCACACAATCTGTACAAGCTTGTCGCTAGCCTGGCCGGATACGAGGCATCGTACTCTAGGCATCGTACTCTAGGCACCGTTACTACCAGCATAACGTAGCATGCTTCCGATGTTAACAAGGGCGTCGCCCAGCCCGACGAGATTACCGCCCGTCGATTGTGACTGTTGCGTACTTTGCACGGTCAGGTCAGCCGAGGAGCTTGTAGCCGGTGCTGAGGATGAGCTGGAAGTGTAGGACGACAAGCTACTACTGGAGCTGCTAGAGGACGACCAAGAAGAGGTGGAAGAGGTGGTTGGAGCTTCCCAATTGACGGTTGGAGCTTCCCAAGTGGTGGTTGGCGATTCCCAAACGGTGATTGGCGGCGTCCATTGGTCTTCAGTCGAGGTCGTGGTGGTCGTGTCTGGAGGTGGCGGCTGGTAGTCGGTGGTTGTATCCGGTGGTGGAGGTGTGTCCTGCTGCGGGGTCGTGGTAGACGGAGGAGGCGGAGAGCCACCCCCAAAGTCCCATTCAATTGAAATTTTACCCGCGTCTAAGCTTGAAAAGTATTGAAATAGACCTGGGCTCATGTCCATATCTCCGTAGTTGCAGTTTCCTCCTCCGGTAGGGCACTAATACGGGAGGACCGAAGGCACGATGTCAGCTCGACTATGTGATGCTTGGACACCGGACCACTCACAAGGTCCATGATCGTGGCCTGTGCGGTCTTGCCGTTGGCGGTGATTGTGATGGTTTGACCGCACATTGAGTCGGTGTATTGCTTCACGTGCGGGATATTCAGCCAGGGGCCTGCTGCGGTTCTGGGTTCTACTCACGACTTGATTCATAGCAACGGTCTATGGTCGTTCGTCAGTGAGGAGGGCCTTTTGGTCAATACTATGACACGTACAAAGCCGCTATCGCTTAGATACGAGCCGCAAGAACCGCTTGAGAGTCCACCTGTTAGCGTCTTGCGCCGTCGAAACCATAGTCATAACATACGCGTTACCGGTTTGGGTGTAGTAATAAGTAGCATATCCACCAATGCGTTTGTGAAGTGAGATAGTGGCTGCAGAAACGAGAGCTGGAGCAGCGAGGAGGGAAATTGCGACGATACGCATCCCGTTATGTCAGTGAAACTCTGCGAGCGCAGATGGGCTGGATGCACTGAGAGTGGGCAATATTCCTGTAAAGACCGACGGGGTGGATGATAGAGCGGGAAGGTGGATCAACGATTTGTTTATATATACATTGGTCCAGATTAAAATAGGATGGGATAACAAAGGCGGTGCCCAGGTGGCGTGTGTATTTTGGGTCAGCGTTCCGGCTGCCAAAATCAATATCATTCCGTATTCCATTCCCACCGGTAGCAACGAAGACAACGAGAGAGTCTCACCATATGGAAAGGCTCCAAAGACGACGCCTAAGTGGGAATTTGCCGTACGTGAAATCACTCAAATGTCGATGTGAAAGGCTATTGTGGGACCTGCTTCTCTGAACTCATATGCACACGTGGAGACAAATGCCGCGCGGTGGAGCCCAATGCCGCGCCATTTAATCCACCTTAGCCACCCCTCTTCTCTTGAAGCACCTAGGCTTACGATACTACACCTGGGCGATCTGAACAGCCAATGATGCACCAACATGTAGACTTTCACGCTATATGGCGGCACTGGCTTAATTATCGCCATTTGCAACCTGGCTGTAACGTTCTATTCTTAACAATATTGCATGGAAAACGAGCCTCAAATAGAAGGATCCCACGAAAAACTGATACCCCTTTTAGACAGAATTTGGGGCCTTCTATACACGGAATCCCTGAACGCTCGAGAGAAAAAAGATCCACCGTCAACGGCAACCGTTGCCAAGTAGTGGATACATCTTTGCGGAGAAGGAGGACTTTCCCTAATTTCTTGTTTTGTTCTCGAATTTTTGTCTATTTTTTACTTGTGCGTGGTTTATCATCCAGCCCCAACAAGCCGATGATCCGTCAACTGGAACCGGACATGTCCACCTGTCAAAAATCCCCTCCAAAAATCCAGTTGACAAAATTTACGAAAATGGGGAAAATTGCCCGAAGACTCTGTGCTTCTAATAGTAGCAAGCGATAGCGCTTTTATACAGTACGCACGGCTAAACAGTACCGGGTCTATGAGTAAACTATGAGTAAGCGATACCTGATATATGAGTAAGAATGCGGAGCAGCGTTCCGTGTGTATAACCAGGTCGTGCCACTCATCCTCACAGTCAGTAGCCCAACCAGGCGCGGAAGGCGATCGGATCTCGGCATTGGTATGTACAGGCATTAACTGCGTCATACCAATGATTTACCTCCGTGCCAAGGAGCACAGTGGCTCGAAGAAGTAACACTTGCCGGTTGGGCGATCACGGAAGCCTACAGCCACTGGAAGAAGTGCAAGTGGAAATTGAGCATGAACACGCAGCG
>WNFL01384801.1_pt1 | contig 13344 bp, 15 predicted proteins | sample 5400361 | NCBI WGS metagenome assembly WNFL01 (sample SAMN13153351, study PRJNA577476) | soil metagenome | isolation source: 40 cm soil on Douglas fir-dominated hillslope | place: USA:California | collected 2013-09-17
CATCAAAGGGCTGGCCGCTGCCAGATCCCATCGTTACGTTGAATCCAAATGCCCGTGGCGAGGCCATTGTTTTTCGGGATTCGTTCAGTGATAACCTGATCCCGTTTCTGGGCTACCATTTTAATGAAGTCGTGTTTATCTCCCGTTTTGAGTGGGATACAGCATTCATCGAACAAGAGAAGCCGACGGTCGTCATTGATGAACTCCTGGAGCGCTCGTTTAACATCCAGAATATCGGCCCCCTACAACGCGCGGAAAGCAATCGGTTGGCGTTAGGCGCAAGTTCGAAATAAGCACTTCGCCATAACCGGCACCGCTCGGCTAAATCCGGAACTCCATACGCACGGAGTTCCGGATTTGCTTGCCCACCCCCACCCATTCTTATACGAAAGCGAGCGGTGCGCGCGCGAAAAGTTGAAAGGATTACCTCCGCCGGATTGCGGTTCAGGAACGCGGTGCGTTCAGAACGTCCGCTTCAGGTGGTCGGCGTCATCAACGCTTACGCCGCAGTGATGGCGGAAAAGAGCGGTTTCAAAGCGCTTTACCTCTCCGGCGCAGGAGTGGCCAACGCATCGTATGGCATCCCGGATACCGGCCTCACCACGTTGCAGAACGTGCTCATCGATGTGCGGCGGATCACCAATATCACTTCCCTGCCCCTTCTAGTCGATGCTGATACGGGTTGGGATCGTCCGAGCGTTACGGTTCGCGAAATGATTCGCGCGGGCGCTGCCGGGGTTCATCTTGAAGATCAGGTTCCGGCTAAACTGTGCGGCCACCTGGCGGGCAAACAATTGGTTTCGCCTCGCGAGATGTGCAAACGTATCAAGGCCGCGCTGGCGGGTAGATCGGACCCCAGTTTCGTAATTATGGCCCGCACGGATGCTCTGGAGATCGAAGGATTGGACGCAGCCCTCCAGCGGGCGCGGTTATATCGCGACGCAGGCGCGGACATGATCTTTGCTGAAGCTGTCACCGAATTGACGATTTACAAACAATTCGCTGAGGCCACTGGTTTGCCAATCCTCGCCAACATCACTGAATTTGGCAAAACACCGTTGTACACACTGGAACGATTGCGCGACGCGCGGGTAAGCCTGGCCTTGTATCCCTTGTCGGCTTTCCGGGCGATGAACGCCGCCGCCTTGAAAGTGTACCAGACCCTCCGCCAAAAAGGCACGCAGTGGGATATCCTTGATTCAATGCAGACGCGCGCCGAACTCTACGATTTTCTCGGTTATCAGGCGCCGACTGGCGCGACACAAATCAAAAAGGAAAACCAGGTAAAGCGGGTATGAGCACCGAAACAAAAACAGGCGGGCTGGCCGGCATCACCGCCGGTCAAACCGCAATCAGCACCGTCGGCAAAGAAGGCGTGGGGCTGACTTATCGCGGCTATTCAATCGAAGAACTGGCCGAGCAAGCTACCTTCGAAGAAGTGGCTCACTTGCTCTTGCTTGGACATCTGCCAAACCAGCGCGAGCTGGACAATTACCGACAGCGTCTCATTTCTTTACGCGGCCTGCCGGAAGCGTTGCGAAAAGTTCTGGAGCAAATCCCGGCAGCGACGCCGCCAATGGACGTATTACGCACCGGCTGTTCCGTGCTCGGATGCATTGAACCAGAAGGAAAAGACAATACTCAGGATGCCGTGGCGGAACGGCTGCTCGCGATTTTTCCTTCGATGCTGCTGTATTGGTATCAGTTCCGGCATCATGGCCGGCGGATTGAAACAAACACAAACGATTCGACCATCGCCGCCCATTTCCTGCATTTGCTTTTAGGCACGGTCCCGGATGCCGAACGGGTCCGCGCTCTCGACGCCTCGCTGATACTCTATGCCGAGCACGAATTCAATGCCTCCACTTTCGCGACGCGAATCACCGCATCGACCCTGTCGGACATCTATTCCGCAATCACTTCGGGCATCGGCACGTTGCGCGGGCCGCTGCATGGCGGCGCGAATGAGGAAGCGATGGCGCTGATCGAGCGATTCCGCACTCCCGAAGAGGCGGAAGCGGCGTTAATGCAAATGCTCGCCCGCAAAGAACTGATCATGGGCTTCGGCCATCGCGTGTATCGCACGTCCGATCCGCGAACGCCGACCATCAAAGAATGGGCGCGTAAACTGGCTGCCGCGGCCGGCGACGCTCGAATCTACGCAATCTCGGAACGAATCGAGGCAGTTATGTGGCGCGAGAAAAAGCTGTTTCCGAATCTCGATTTTTATAGCGCGGCGGCCTACCACTTCTGTGGCATCCCCGCCTCAATGTTTACGCCGTTGTTCGTAATTGCGCGGACGGCAGGCTGGGCAGCCCACGTGTTCGAACAACGCGCCAACAATCGGCTCATCCGGCCGACTGCCGATTATACTGGGCCGGTGCCGCGGCCATTCGTGCCAATCGAAAAGCGTTGATTTCGGAAAAAAGCGCCAACACAAATTACGTTCGCGCCCCGGGGGATAGATTTTGGGGCTTGGGATTAACGGTGTCATCCATTTTAATTGGCGTGATGAGACATCCTCCCTTCGGGGAAGCGAATATGGGGGCCCTGGCCGGCGCCGTTGTAGGCGCGATCGGCGGTTTATTTGCAGCCGGAATTGCTCCGGCCATCATCAGCGGAAAAATTGCCACGCTATTCGCCACACCATTATTGGGTCTGATTTGCTGGTTTGTGAGCGGACCGCTGGGTTGGGTGCTGGGCGGTCAGATCGGGCCGCGGCTCGGGGAAACGTTGAAAAGCCGCCAGGCAGAAATTCTCGGCGGCGCGCTCGGCGGTCTCTGCCCCGTCACCGTCATAGCCCTCTGGGGCTGGTATATGGTCGCCGGGCGTTAAGGAATGCTTACCGGGGTCGCTAAGAATCTCATGTACTCCGCTGATTCCACACTCAACGTCCGGCCACCTTTTGACCAACTCTTGCGCGAGTTGGCGGATTACGCCGCCCACGCGCCGATTGCGAGCTCCGAAGCCTATGACACCGCCCGTTATTGCTTGATGGATTCGTTGGGGTGCGCGCTGCTCGCGTTGAATTATCCGGCATGTGCGCGCCTGCTCGGCCCGGTCGTTCCCGGCGCGAAGGTCTCGCCGGGTTGCCGCGTGCCTGGAACAGATTACGAACTGGATCCGGTCGCGGGCGCGTTCAACATCGGCGCGTTGGTCCGCTGGTTGGATTTCAACGACACGTGGCTCGCCGCTGAGTGGGGCCACCCTTCCGACAACCTCGGCGCCATCCTCGCGGTGGCCGATTTCGTGACCCGTAACGAATCGCCAGGGCGAAGGGAATTCACGGTGAGAGATCTGCTCACCGCGATGATCAAGGCGCACGAAATCCAAGGCGTGCTCGCGCTCAACAACGGCTTCAATCGGGTCGGACTCGATCACGTGCTGTTGGTGCGCATTGCGTCCACAGCCCTCGCAACCCAACTCCTGGGCGGCAACTACGACCAAATACTGAACGCCCTTTCCAATGCCTGGATCGATGGCGGGGCATTGCGGACATATCGGCACGCGCCGAATACCGGCTCGCGCAAGTCCTGGGCGGCCGGCGACGCGTCAAGCCGTGGTGTTTGGCATGCGCTCACCGCGCTCAAAGACGAAATGGGTTATCCGTCCGCACTTAGTGCGAAAACCTGGGGTTTCTCCGACGTGTTGTTTCGCGGCCAACCAATTCAGCTCTCACGACCGCTCGGCGCTTACGTCATGGAGCATGTGCTCTTCAAAATTTCCTACCCGGCCGAATTCCACGCCCAAACTGCAGTCGAAGCGGCGATCAAACTGCATCCCCAAGTACGCGACCGCCTGGAAACGATTAGTAAGGTTATCCTGCACACTCAGGAATCGGCGGTGCGCATCATTGATAAGAGCGGGCCGTTGTATAATCCCGCCGATCGCGATCATTGCCTGCAGTATATGACGGCGATCGGCTTAATTTTCGGAGAACTGACCGCGGACCATTACGAGAACACGATTGCGGCGGATCCGCGTATCGACGCGCTGCGAGCGAAAATGGAGGTGCGCGAAGATCCGCGCTACAGCCACGAATACCTTGAAGAGGACAAGCGTTCCATAGCGAACGCAGTGCAAGTGTTTTTTGCCGACGGCACCGCGACGGATAAAATGGAAGTGGAATACCCACTGGGGCATCGGCGACGCCGAAAGGAAGGCATTCCGATGTTAATCACCAAGTTTCTCAAAAACGTAGCGACGCGATTCAAAGCTGAACGGACGGACAAACTGGCAAAGCTGTTTGACGATGCGATTTCATTGGACCGGATGCCCGTGGACCAATTCATCGACCTCTTCGTAGCCAAAACATAATGTCGAAAATTTATTCTCCCCGCTTCCGAATTTCTTCGGTATTCATCAGCACATGACAAAGTTGAAGGACAAATGGGTTTTGATCACCGGGGCGTCGAGCGGGTTTGGCGCGGCGGCGGCGGTTGCGTTTGGACGCGAAGGTTCGAAACTGTTGCTCGGCGCGCGGCGAGTCGAGCGCCTTGAAAAAGTGGCGGATGAAGCGCTCAAAGCAGGCGCGGGCGCGACGCATTTCCACGCGCTGGATGTCAGCAAAACTGCGAGCGTCGAGGCCTTCATCGCCTGGGTGCGGACAAAGATCGAGAAACCTGGCGCGTCCCCTGCCCTCGATGTGCTGATTAACAACGCAGGTGGCGCGCTGGGACTGGACACCATCGCCGAAGGCAAGGACGAGGATTGGGAAGCAATGATGCAGTCCAACGTACTCGGCGTTCTGCGGATGACACGCGCGGCGCTGCCGCTGATGGTCCAAAATCCCGGCAGTTCGATTATCAATGTGGGGTCGCATGCATCGCGTTATGCCTATGAAGGCGGGTCCGCCTATTGTGGCGCCAAAGCCGCGGAACTGCTGATCACCCGAACGGCGCGGCTCGAGCTTTGTGGAACGGGCGTGCGCGTTTGCACGGTTGATCCCGGCCTTGCGGAAACCGAGTTTTCAGTAGTGCGCTTCAAAGGCGACCGTGAACGCGCGATGAAACCCTACGAAGGCACGGAGCCGCTCGTGGCGGAAGATATTGCCGAAATTTTGGTGTGGGTCGCCAGTCGCCCGCCGCACGTCAACATCGACGAACTGATCGTGAAACCCACCGACCAGGCCGCGATGCACAAGGTCTATCGCCGGAAAACTTAGAGGCCTGAGGGGCTATTTCTTCGGCGCGGTGATCATCGGGAAGTCATCGGTCCGAAACGGCGACGCCGGCAGGTTCTGGTTGTTCCACAGATTCACCACCGGGTAATCCGCCCAGCCAAAGCGCACGGCCACCGGTTTGGCGACCTCGGAACTGCTCACGGCGACTTTATTGCCGTCGATTTGCGCTTTTGCCCAAACAAATTTTTTGTCCGGCCCACAAATGGCGAAACCTTTCAAGTCACCGTCACGCGCGGCCAGTCCACCATCGGTATGATCGAAGCTGATGATAGCCTTGTCGCCTTTAACTTTCATGCTGCGATAGGTCGGCCCGGAGTATTCGATTTTCTCGCCATAAGCGATTCCGCGCGCGGCGATGGCAAGCCGAGCACCAACCGGCACCTTCTTTGGCAGAACTTTCGTTGCGAGGTCTTGCGCTTCGCGTAATTCAGCCCAATCACTTTCGGCTGGCTGATCCTTGATAGGTTTGAACGGCGCCAACTGAACTGCCAGGAAAGTGAAGTCGCCCTCGTTCCAATCGCGCCGCCAGTTGCGAATCATATCAGAGAACAAAGTTCGATATTGATATGCTTTTCCGGCGTTGGATTCGCCCTGATACCAAATGGCGCCTTTGATGCCGTAAGGAATCAGCGGGGCGATCATGCCGTTGTAAAGTTCGGTTGGCCGCCATCCGGGCCGCTGACCCTTCGGATTGGCGGCATCAGCCTTGGCCGCGGCTTCCTTGTACGAATCCAAGATGTCGCGCTTGTAATCGGGGTTGGATTCGAGGACCTGCTCGCTCATCCAGACCTCCGCGGGGGAACCGCCCCAGCACGTTTCGACGAGACCCAATGGCACGCCAAGCGCCTTTTGTAAATCCCGGCCAAAGTAATAAGCGACTGCGGAAAATCCGGGCACCGAATCCGGGCCACTGTTTTTCCATGAAGCCTTCACATCGTCGCGAGGCGTTTCGGCCTTGGTTTTGGGAACCAGAAACAGGCGCAGATTGGCGTTGGCCGATGCGGCGATGTCCGGCGCGGATTCGAACGACTGGCTAAGCGGCCATTCCATGTTGGATTGACCGCTGCAAATCCAGACTTCGCCGACCAGCACATCATTGATTCCGACTTTATTTTTACCCTGGACGACCAGAGTGTCCGGGCCGCCGGCTTTTTGGCGACTCAGCTTCACCATCCATTTGCCGTTTTTGGCTTTGGTTTTGGCGGTTTCACCGCGGAACTGAACGGTAACCTCCTCGCCATCTTCGGCCCAGCCCCATACGGGCAATCGGATGCCGCGTTGGAGAACCATCTTGTCGGAGAACAATGCGGGCAGCCGAACATCGGCCCGAACGGAAAGTGCGAAGCCGAGAAACAAACCGATAGCCAATGTTTTTAATGCACGCTGTGATTTCATGGGGCGGTCAGTCGAACGAAAACTTGCGAAGGCGTCAATGGAAAAAGCCAGTCCGCCAGTCCGCGCTATTGAATCGGCCCGTCACATTGCGCCATGTCTTGACCCTGTCGAACTGCTGCGACATTCTCGACGCAGAGCTTTATGCCACTGACCGAGAGTCATCTGGCCAATTGGCGGCAACTGGTTGGCGCGGCGAATGTCCTTACGGCCAAGGAAGATCTGATACCTTATTCGATGGATGGCACGGCATCCTTGCAGCAAATGCCGGGCTGTGTGGTGCTGGCGACGAGCACGCAACAAGTTAGCGCCATTCTGAAGCAGGCGAACGAGACTGGCGTTCCAGTGGTTACCCGTGGTTCCGGCACCGGGCTGAGCGGCGGCAGCGTGCCAGTGCCCGGGTGTGTGGTCCTTTGCCTGGTCAAGATGGATAAGATTCTGGAACTCGATCAGGAAAACCTGACAATCCTGGTCGAAGCAGGTGTCACTACTTTGCAGGTGGCCGATGCGGCCGCAGCGGTCGGGCTGCTCTACCCACCCGATCCCGGATCAATGAAGATTTCAACCATCGGCGGAAATGTAGCCGAGAATTCCGGTGGACTTCGTGGACTCAAGTACGGCGTGACCCGAAATTATGTAATGGGTTTGGAGATCGTTTTGCCGAACGGCGAGATCATGTTCACGGGCAATAAGTGCGTAAAAGATGTCGCCGGATTTTCATTGAAGGATTTGTTTGTTGGTTCGGAAGGCACGCTTGGTGTCATCACCAAGGTGCTGCTGCGACTGATTCCGAAGCCGGCGGCACGGAAGACACTCATCGCCACTTACGACGACATGTCTAAAGCGGCGCAAACGGTTTCGGACATTATCGCCGCCAAAATTATTCCCTGCACGCTCGAATTCCTGGACCGGACAACGATTGGTTGCGTGGAAGATTTCGCGAAGGTTGGTCTGCCACTCGATTGCGAGGCGTTACTATTGATGGAAAGCGATGGCCATCCGGCCGCGGTTGCGGATGAGGCCAAAAAGATGGAAGAAGTCGCCAAAGCGAATGGCGCACTGGCGGTTCGTGTTGCCAAAGACGAGGCGGAAGGTGTCCGCCTCGCCACCGCGCGTCGGAGCGCGTTTTCGGCGCTGGCACGAGTCGCACCAACTACCATCCTGGAGGATGCGACGGTGCCTCGCAGCGAGTTGGCGAAAATGATTCGATTCGTCGAGAACGTAGCGAAGAAATACCGGCTGCGGATCGGGACGTTCGGTCACATGGGTGATGGCAATCTGCATCCGACGTTTCTGACAGACGAAAGGAATCACGAAGAGATGCATCGCGTCGAACAGGCATTCGCGGAAATTTTCGAGGAAGCCGTGCGGCTCGGCGGAACGATCACCGGCGAGCACGGCATTGGCATCGCGAAGAAATCGTTCCTGCCCAAATTTGCCGGCGAAGCTCAAATGCGTGTGATGCGCGAATTGCGGCGCGTGCTCGACCCCGCGTCCATATTGAACCCGGGAAAAATGTTTTGAGCGGCGGGCATCTCAAGAATCTCGACTACAGCGTGGTCCAGCAGTGCATGCATTGCGGCCTTTGTCTGCCAACCTGCCCGACTTACGACGCGACAAAGCTGGAGCGCAACAGCCCGCGGGGCCGGATTGCGCTCATGCGAGCCATCGCCGATGAACGGCTCGAGCCCAGCCGATTGTTTGCCGATGAGATGTACTTTTGTCTCGGCTGCCTTGCCTGCATGACCGCGTGCCCTGCCGGAGTGAATTACGCGGAATTGTTCGAGCATGCCCGCGCCGAAGCCGAAGCCAGCGGAGTTCTCAATTCGCCGAAAAGAAGTTTAATTCGAAACTTCACGTTGAAATGGCTCTTCATGGACCTTGGCAGGTTGCAACTGGCTGGAAGCCTGCTTCGCTTGTATCAGCAGCTCGGATTGCAGAAGTTGGTTCGGGTAAGTGTTCGGGTAAGTGGCATTCTCAAGCTGCTGCCAAAGCGACTGCGTGAGCTTGAAGCAATGACGCCGGAGATGCGGCCGGCCATTTCGTCCGAACTCATTTCAACCGCCACGCCGGCGGCCGGCGAAAAGAAGTATCGCGTCGCTATGCTCACGGGTTGTGTCCAGGATCTGATGTTTAGCGAGGTGAATGTGGACACGGTCGAAGTTTTGGCCCGCAACGGTTGCGAGGTGTTCACGCCTGCCGATCAATATTGTTGTGGTTCGCTCCATGCGCACAATGGCGAATGGGAGACTGCCCAGGTATTAGCTCGCAAACAAATCCAGCAATTTCCGCCGGAACAATTCGATGCCATTATTACAAACGCGGGCGGTTGTGGATCGCATCTGAAGCATTATTCGCATTTGTTGAAGGACGATCCGCAGTTCAGTGAACGCGCGAAAATATGGGATCGCAAAGTAAAGGACATTCACGAATGGCTGGTCGAGATCGGTATCGAACTGCCGGCCATTTCGCCGCCGCAACAAACTGTGACGTATCATGAATCCTGTCACTTGTGCCATGGTCAAAAGATCACCGCACAGCCACGCCAACTGCTCCGGGCCATTCCGAATTTGAAACTGGTCGAACTCCCCGAGAGTTCGTGGTGTTGTGGCAGCGCGGGTATTTACAATCTGGTTCAACCGGAAATGGCGGGTGAATTGTTGGCGCGTAAGATGAAGCATATTCGCTCGACTGAAGCGACAGTCGTAGCGACCGGCAATCCCGGGTGCCTGGCACAACTCATCAACGGCGCGCGAGCCGAGGGAATTAATCTGCGAATTGTTCACCCGATCACTTTATTGGCGGAAGCCTACCGGGCCGAGGCGGCGCAAGGACTATGCTCAGCACATGCGGACCAAGGCTGAAATCATCTCACTTCTCACGAATCCCGGCATCATCGCCGTGGTGCGCGCGCAGAGCCCTGCCCAGGTATTGCCGCTCGCCGAAGCCTTGCTCGCCGGGGGTGTCATCGCGATCGAAATCACGATGACCACGCCAAATGCCATTGAGGCGATTCGTGAGGCGCATCGAGAACTCGGCTCGCGGGCTTTGATCGGTGTGGGCACGGTGCTGGACGTCGGCACATGCCGGTCGGCGCTGGATGCGGGCGCTCAATTTGTGGCGACCCCGGTGCTCCGGCCCGACTGTGTTGCTCCGGCACGCGAGGCGGAGCGACCGATCATGCTGGGGGCGTACACGCCCACTGAGGCACAACTGGCCCATGAAGTGGGCGCAGATTTCATCAAGATTTTTCCTGCTGACACGCTGGGGCCATCATACATCAAGGCGCTGCGTGCCCCACTGCCCCACTTACGAATCGTTCCGACCGGGGGCGTGGACGTGCACAACGTCGCCGATTTTCTGAAAGCAGGTTGCGCCGCGTTGGGCGTCGGATCTTCGCTGCTGTCGTCAAAAATATTGAAAGAGGCGGATTGGCCTGGCCTGATATGTCGCGCTGCGGAGTTCGTTGAGGCGGTCAAAAAAGCGAGGGCCGAGTAGTCCCCTATCGTCCTGTGGAGGAGAGGAGGCGCTCGTCACTCGGGGAAAACTGAACCTCCCTACGTCGGCTGCTACGAGTTCACGGAAAGCGATGCTTTTGCCTTTGCATTTGGAAATATGAAATTAAATTCGGCGCGATGAATTCTAACTTCCGCGTTCGCCGGGCGACCCTGGACGACATCGGGCAGTTGACTGCGCTGTGGCAGTCGATGCACTGGCCGGTGGAGGATCTCGCCAAACGCGTGACAGAGTTTCAGGTCGCTGAGGATAAGGCCGGCAAAGTTGCGGGCGCGCTGGGGATGCAAATTTCCGAAAAACAGGCGCGAGTTCACAGCGAAGCGTTCCCCGATTTTTCGCTCGCCGATCTATTGCGCCCTGTGCTGTGGGATCGAGTTCAATCAGTGGCAAACAACCATGGTTTGACGAGGCTTTGGACACAGGAACAAGCGCCATTTTATAATCACATCGGACTTGCCGAAGCGGACGAAGCCGCGCTGCAAAAATTGCCAGCGATATGGAAAAGCAATCCCGGTAAATGGAAAACCCTCAAGCTCAAGGAAGACCTGGACACAGTGATGTCGCTGGACAAGGAATTCGCGATTTTCATGCAATCGGAAAAGCAGCGAACGGAGCGGGCGTTTCAGCAAGCCAAAGTGTTAAAAGTGATCGCGACGTTGATTGCGCTGACAGTGTTGATCATCGTAATTGTCGGCGCTTTCATCATCTTCAAGAAACACGCCGGCTTTCCGGCTCCGAGGTAAGCAGTGGGGCTAACGGATTACGCTGCCTTAAACTCGTCGGCGTGGTAGGAGCTGCGAACCATTGGTCCGCTCGCCACATGGACAAAGCCCATCTGACGCGCCCGTTCGCCGTAAACGTCGAATTTATCGGGCGGAACGAACTCCTTGACGGGCAAGTGCTTTAATGTCGGCTGTAAATATTGACCCAGGGTAAGAATATCGCATCCTACCGCCCGCAAATCGGCCATCGCCTGGAACAATTCCGGCTCGGTTTCACCGAGGCCGAGCATGAGTCCCGATTTGGTGTGAATGGTGTTGCCCATTCGGGTCTTTACAAGGTCCAGGACTTTTAGCGAGCGCTCGTAGGTCGCGCGGGAGCGAACGGAAGGGGTGAGGCGGCGAACCGTTTCGAGGTTGTGATTGAAGATTTCCGGACGAGCGGCCAACACCATATCGATCGCACCAGCGTTCAGATTGAAATCCGGCGTTAACCCCTCAATGACGATCCCTGGGCTGAGTGAGCGGACGGCCTCAATAGTCCTTCGAAAATGGTCAGCACCGCCGTCATGCAAATCGTCGCGAGCGACTGCAGTGATGACGACATGCTTAAGGCGCATTCGGTGGGTGGCCTCCGCGACCCGAGCCGGTTCGTCGTTTTCGAGGGCAAAAGGCTTCGCCGTGGTGACAGCGCAGAAGTGGCAGGCCCGCGTGCAACGGTCGCCGGCAATCATGAAAGTCGCAGTGCCGCGGCTCCAACATTCCCAGTGATTTGGGCAGCGGGCGCTTTCGCATACAGTATGCAAGTTCAGTTCATCGAGCAGCGATCGCGTATGCGCGAAGCTCGATGAAGTTGGCAACCGCGTCCGCAACCATTGCGGCAATCTTGGCCGGGTAGCTTGTTCAACGGGATTCAAGCCGTGTGTCCTTTTTTTCCAATTTTTGCCAAAAGTCGGCGAGTTGGTCGGGTCCGAAATCAGCCAGGATTTCTCCATCCGCGTCGATCACTGGCGCGAGGTCCTGTCCCGAAATGTTAATCATCTCGTCGAAAGCCGCCTCATCCGCAATGACGTCGATTGCTTCATAGTCAATACCATGAGCATCGAGCCAACGCGTGGCTTTGTGACACCAGCCACAGTAAGGCTTGATAAACAACCGGACTCTTTTCGGTTTCACGTTGTACACTGGCCGCAGTCCGCAGGTTTTTCAAATATTGATTGGCTGAAATCGTTCATTGTGTCAGGCGCTTTCGATTTGTTGGCGATATTCGTCGGCGCCCATCAACGGCGACGCCTCGGCGCCTCCCGAAATTTTAGCCTTGTAAAACCAGCCTCCAGAATACGGATCCGAGTTGACGATGGCGGGATTATCCACGACTGCCTTGTTAATCTCGGTCACTTCGCCGCTCACCGGCGAATAGATGTCACTGGCGGTCTTGACCGATTCCACCACAGCACAGGCCTCGCCGGCGGTGACTTTCTTGCCAACGTCAGGAAGTTCCACGAAGACGATGTCGGTCAGCTCGTGTTGGGCGTGGTCAGTGATGCCGACTGTGGCCGTATCACCCGAAATGCGCACCCATTCGTGCGATTTCGCGTATTTTAAATCGGTTGGAATATTTGACATATTATATAGGGTCCGAAGATTATCCTGCGCGGGTCAATCGGGTTTCCGGAAAATAGGTTTCTGAACGACGACAGCCCCCGCGCGTTTGCCCCGAATTTCGATTTCTATCGGGGTTTGGGTTTTCGCAAATTCGACGGGGACATAGCCGAGGCCGATTCCAGTGTTCAGTGAAGGACTTTGCGTGCCGCTGACGACTTCGCCAATTTTTTTAGCGTCAGGCGATGAACTCCATATCGGATAACGAGGACGAGGAGGCGCGCAGCGATCGGTCATTTTGAAAGCAACCAGCTTTTTACTGACGCCTTTCGCCTTCTGGTCAGCCAGGACTGTGCGGCCGACGAAATCGCCTTTATCGAGCGAAACAAAAAAGCCCAGCCCGGCTTCAATGGGAGTTGTTTGCTCGTCCAATTCATGACCGTAAAGCGGGTAACACACTTCCGTTCGCAGCGTGTCACGCGCACCTAGACCCGCGGGCTTGAGACCAAGGGATGTGCCGTTTTCGAGGATGCGAGTCCACACATCGACGATGATATCGGCATCTGCGACGACTTCGAAGCCGTCTTCGCCGGTATAGCCGGTACGCGAGACCCAGACTTCCCGCCCATCGAAAGTGGCGCTGGCGACCTGATTTTTCTTTAAGTCCGTGAGCCGCGAGCATGAGGACGGTTTGGAAAAGCAATCGTTGATGAAATCGGCCACGCGGGGTCCTTGCACGGCGATGGCGCCGGTCGCATCGGAAATGTTCTTCAACAGGACATCGCTGCTGCGAGGGTGGGCGGCGAGTTGCGTTTCGAGCCACTTAACATCGTCATCGCTTCGTGAGGCATTGATGATCAGCAGATACTTATCCGGTCCAAGCCGGTATGCATAAAGATCATCTACGACACCACCGCGAGGATTGCACATCAG
>WNFL01238141.1_pt1 | contig 13341 bp, 10 predicted proteins | sample 5400361 | NCBI WGS metagenome assembly WNFL01 (sample SAMN13153351, study PRJNA577476) | soil metagenome | isolation source: 40 cm soil on Douglas fir-dominated hillslope | place: USA:California | collected 2013-09-17
AAACTCAAGCAGAGAAATTTCGTTGGCTTGTGTCGGATGGTGTGTTTCAACAAATAAGCGGAATAAACTATTTTCTTCGGCATATCCAACAGAACCAACTACGATATCATTTGCCTCAAATAATTTTGAATATGTCGATGTCTGTCCTTTAGTTTGTGTATACCCCCGCACAGTAATTGAATCGGATGCAATTTCGAAACCACTCTGATCAACACGGCAAGCTACAACTGACATGATTTATCCTTTCAAGTAATTTACCAAACGATGATGTGAAGAACCATTATGCAAACACCTGTTTTGAATAATTGTACAATGCAGATTCTGTTTAATAAACTTTATATCGATTATACGCCTGCATTAAGCCTGTGAACGTTTGTTTGATAATAACGGATTTAAGTTAGATGGGCATCATTCTCAATCAGTGATCATTTATCGCGGGCAGGTTGTTATTTTAGATTGAAAGTCATTGCGACGAAGGATAATGAGGGTACGTTGCAATGTACTTGATGGTTATCAACGTGAATGGCTTCAAATAGCTTTGTGGTCACAACGTTCGGGTCTTCAAAAGAGTTTGCTGATTTAGGTTCTGGACCTGTGAGGATTTCTGCGCTCTCACAGGTGACGATGGATCTGTTAGCAAGAACGATACTCACATCTGCAGTTTCATCCACACTCCGATTTGTGAGAAATACATGCAGTCTGTCTTCTTCAAGTATGGCGCTGGAATCAATATAATGAACGCGACCATTTGTGGCGCCTTCGTAATTTGGACCCTCCACGGAACACCGCAGTGAAGTGCCTTTGCGTCGCTTGGAGAACATCGTAAACGGATAAAAGATGCTTTGAATCAGGACCTCATTTTCTCGCGTGAGCAGCGGGGCGATCACATTGACGATCTGCGCAAGATTTGCGATCTTTACCACATCCGCATGGCGGACGAAGCTATGCAAGAAGCCAGCCACGACGAGCGCATCTTCCAGGTTGTAAACTTCTTCGATGAGATGCGGCGCGAACTTGGCCTCGCCATCCATTTGCATGTTCTTGTACCAGACGTTCCACTCGTCGAAACAAAGCATTGCGCGTTTCTTGCTGCGATGCTTGGCTTGAATGAATCTGCAAACTGCATCCATTTCTTCGATCTGACGATCAATTGAATTTGTGACAGCTAGATAATCCAGTGTATCGTTGTTGGGATTGCCCACATAGCGATGTAGACTGATGTAGTCGACCAGCTCACCCATGTGGTCAAGTACCTGACGATCCCATTCCATATAACTGGGCAAGCCAATGCCACTTGAACCGCAGACCACTAATTCGATGGTTTTGTCGGTGTCCTTCATCACCTTCGCCGCCTGCTGGGCACGGATGGCATATTGATCCACTGGGACGTGACCCAATTGCCAGGGCCCATCCATTTCGTTACCCAAGCACCAAAGCGGCACAGCATACGGCTGCTGGCTTCCATTCGAAGCTCGTATATCCGCATAGCGTGTGCCAGTGAGACTATTACAATATTCCACCCAGTTGCGAGCTTCTTCCGGTGACCCAGTCCCTAGATTGACTGTCAGCATGGGTGTCCATTCCATTTTTTTACACAGTCGCATAAATTCGTCTGTCCCGAACTGATTTGGCTCAATACTTTGCCAAGCCAGTTCGCGCATCATCGGGCGTTTGTCACGAGGTCCGATCCCATCCTGCCAATGGTAGCCAGATGCGAAGTTGCCCCCGGGATAGCGAATCGTGGTCATGTCCAAGCGGTGTAGTTGGTCAAGAACATCCTTTCGATATCCGTCAGCGTCGCTATGATTGCTTTCTGGTTCATAGACTCCCTGATAAACGGCGCGTCCCATATGCTCTAAAAAACCGCCAAATATTCGCGGGTCCACGGGCGCGATCTTGAATTCGGTGTGCAAGTTGATTGTTGTTTTTTCCATCATGTCCTATTTTTGTTCTGCTGTAATGGCTTTTATGTTATATCCCATACTTACAAGCAAATTATAAACCTTTGCTTGTTGTGATTTATTCCATTCACTGCATCCATGACCGTTCTTACGATTCTCTGTTTTGGTATTGCTTCGGTATAATATCCTTCGCAGGTTGGTTGCACAAGTGCTGCACAGCAGATGAACATCACTCCCAACGAGTGACGATTTGGACAGGTCTATTTTGACCTAAAACACTATACTTTATCCACGAAGGAGTTTGCATGAAACATTTTTTGGCAATAGCTGATCTTTCCCCAGCCGAGACCCAGGACTTGCTCGACCTGGCGCTCAAACTCAAGGAAGAATATTTCAAGAAGGGTAATCCGCCGTTGTTCAAAGGCAAAGTTCTCGGGATGATCTTCCAAAAGCCCAGCCTGCGGACACGTATCTCTTTTGACATGGCGATGCGCCATTGTGGTGGTGATGCGCTCTATCTCTCGCCGAACGAGATTGGTCTCGGCAAGCGCGAATCCATTGCGGATATTGCGCGCGTGCTGTCAGGCTATGTTCAGGCATTGATGGCGCGCACGTTCGAGCATACGCATGTGCTGGAATTGGCGAAATGGTCTGATATTCCGGTAGTCAATGGATTGAGCGATTACAACCATCCTTGCCAGGGCATGGCAGATGCACTCACCATTCAAGAGAAGTTCGGTAAAGCCAAAGGCTTGAATGTCACATATGTAGGTGATGGGAACAACGTAGCTGTATCGCTGATGCATGTCTCTGCAAAATTAGGTTGGAGCTTCACGATTGCCAATCCCGAAGAGTACGATCTCAGTGCTAAAGCTGTAGGAATCGCCAAGGATATTTCAGAAGAAACTGGCAGTAAATTGACCTTTGTCCGTGATCCGTATGAGGCTGTCAAAGGTGCGCAGGTCATCTACACCGATACATGGACTTCGATGGGGCAGGAGGAAGAAACTGCCAAGCGTGAGAAAGTCTTCCCGCCGTATCAGGTCAATGCAGAGCTTGTTGCTGAAGCGGATAAAGATGTGATCGTGATGCACTGCCTGCCCGCGCATCGCAATCATGAATTGACCGACGATGTAGCAGATGGTCCGCATTCGGTGATCTTCCCGCAGGCACATAATCGGCTACATGCCCAGAAGGCAATTCTGGCACGGCTGTTTGGTGTTGCGTAAGAATCTATTCGGTGGTCGAGTAGGGCGAAGCCCGTATCGGGACCACCACTAAGCAAAATAATTCTTGTTAACTGATAGTCTCGATACGCTTTCAAAGAGCATTCGAGGCTACTCGACCACCAAAAAATATTTTTATAAAGGTGAATTAATGAATACACAAGATTTTATCAATATGGAAGAGCAGTATGGCGCACATAATTATCATCCGCTCGATGTGGTCATCGAACGGGCGGAGGGGGTGTGGGTCTATGATGTGGATGGCAAGAAATATCTCGATTGTCTTTCCTCTTATTCCGCAGTCAATCAAGGACACGTTCACCCTGAAATTTTGAATGCCTTGTTGAAGCAAGCCAAGAAAGTCACGCTCACTTCGCGTGCCTTTCGTAATGACCAGTTGCCACTGCTTTATAAAGAACTCTCTGAGATGACTGGCTATGACATGTCCCTGCCGATGAACTCTGGAGCAGAGGCTGTGGAAACGGCGATTAAGCTTGCGCGCAAATGGGCGTATCAAGTAAAGAAAGTTCCGCGCCATGAAGCGGAGATCATTGTTGCCGGTGGCAACTTCCACGGGCGCACGGTGACCATCATTTCGTTTTCGACAGAGCCATTGTATCGCAATGACTTCGGTCCGTACACACCAGGGTTTGTTGTGGTGAATTACGGCGATGTAGATGCTATCGCACAAGCCATCACGCCCAACACGGCCGCTGTAATGCTTGAACCCATTCAAGGTGAAGCCGGGGTTATCATTCCTCCGGCTGGATATTTGAAAAAAGTTGCCGACATTTGCAAACGGAACAATGTCTTATTCATGGCAGATGAAATTCAAACCGGCCTCGCGCGGACCGGGAAACTGTTTGCTTCAGAACATGAAAACGTCCGCCCGGATGTTGTGATCGTGGGCAAGGCTTTGGCTGGTGGCTTTTATCCAGTATCGGCAGTGTTAGCAGATAAACCACTTCTCGGGCTGTTCGCTCCCGGTGAACATGGCTCGACCTTTGGCGGGAATCCATTGGCGGCGGCGGTGGCACGTGCCTCACTCAAAGTGATTCGTGATGAAAAACTCGCCGAACGCTCAGCTGAATTAGGTGATTATTTTGTTGAACAGTTAAGCGAAATCCCCAGCCCGCACGTGAAGGAAGTGCGTGGCAAAGGCTTGTTGATCGGCGTGGAACTCAAACCCGAGGCTGGTGGCGCGCGTCGTTTTTGTGAGGCATTACAAACAAAAGGCATTCTCGCAAAAGAGACACACGATAATGTGATCCGATTTGCGCCGCCGCTGGTGATCGACAAAGAAACAATTGATTGGGCGCTTCCATCCATTCGTGAAGTATTGAATATGAAATAGTTTGTGAGACCCGAGGCCCTATCACAGAAAGATAAACATGAACTGGACTTATGCCTATCAGTCACGGGTCACAACGTCGCAAGATGCTGTGCGCGTTATTAAATCGGGAAACCGCATCTTTCTCACCGGGAACGTGTCCGTGCCGCAAAAGATTCTCTCAGCCCTGGTGGATTACGCCCCGAACCTCCGTGACGTGGAGATTTGTCAGGCGTTGAGCATCGGTCCCGCCGATTATGTGAATCCTGAAATGGATGGGCATTTGCGCGTGAACTCCATGTTCATCAGTGCGAACATTCGGCAGGCTGTTCAAGAGGCTCGTGCAGACTTCACGCCTGTCCTGCTCTCGGAGTTTCCGTTACTGTTCAAAAATGGCTTCCTCCCTTTGGATGTTGCATTGATTCATGTTTCGCCCCCGGATGAACACGGCTATTGCAGTTTTGGCGTGGAGGTGGGTCTGACAAAATCTGCTGCCGAATCTGCGAAGATCATCATTGCCGAAGTCAATCAGCAAATGCCGCGCACGCTGGGCGATTCGTTCATCCACGTCAGCAAGTTGAATCATATTATCCCTGTTGACTATCCTATTCCCGAAGTTAGGATGGCGGAAGGCAAGTCCGAGGTGATTGAGAAAATTGCGGGCTACATTGCGGAACTTATTCCGAATGGCGCCACTATGCAATTGGGTATCGGCGCGATTCCCAATGCGGTGTTGAAATATCTATATCATAAGAAAGACCTCGGCGTTCACAGCGAATTATTTTCAGACGGTGTGATTGACCTGGTCAACGCAGGCGTACTGACCAACGCTCGCAAGACCTTGCACCCTGGAAAAATCCTTGCAGGTTTTGTCATCGGAACGCAGGAACTTTATCATTGGGTGGATAATAACCCGATGATCGAATTGCGTCCTACGGAATATGTCAACGACCCGTTTGTGATCGCACAAAACGAACGCATGGTCGCCATCAACTCCGCCATCGAAGTAGACCTCACTGGTCAAGTCTGCGCCGATAGTATTGGACCCAAACTCTATAGTGGCGTGGGCGGACAGCTCGATTTTATCTATGGCGCTTCGCGTTCCAAAGGCGGCGTACCGATCATTGCCCTGCCAAGCACCACGACCTTGAAAGGCGGCACACTTGTGACTCGCATTGCTGCCATGCTTAAGCAGGGCGCTGGTGTAGTTACCAGCCGGAACCATGTCCGCTATGTGGTGACTGAATACGGCATAGCTGACTTGTACGGCAAGACGATCCGTCAGCGTGCACATCAGCTCATCAATGTGGCGCATCCTGATTTTCGCGCTGACTTGGAGAAGCAAGCTGAGGCGTTGCACTATCTATAAGATCGCTCGAACGGATTTAATCAGGGGCCTGAAAATCAGATTCCCTGATTCGCAATCTAAATAGGTTGACACCTGTCTCCCTTTCGCCTAAGATTAATGTATCTGTTTGTTGCACATTTTATGCTTGATTTCTCAGCCGTTATCCCGGAAACTCAACAGAATCTTTCCTTTGGCTATGTAGAAGTGCTCATTCAAGAGCATCGCCAGGAAAGGAATTGTTCTCAGGCCTGATGCGAATAAGCTATCCATCGGGGGAAAATTTTGTTTTCATGTTTCTTGATGGTGTCCAACAAAAACTCTATCGCTGTTTGAAAACAAATATTGAAATTGTCGAGCACCAGTCATGGTCGCAGGTATTGAATCACCCTGGCGCAGCAGTGGGATTTCTGGCCTTGGGAGTGGATGGTTTGAGATTGATCCGGATTATTTGTGAAGCCCCCATCCAGGAAGAGCAAGCTAGCCTCTCATCTAATGAGCTTGTTGATCGCGTTCGTCTCTGGGCTGATAACCCGGAGCCTGGTTTCATCTATATTCGTTCAGAGAATGCGCATCGTTTCCATGTATTGGCAGGGAATCCCAACCCCGTTATCGAAGAATTAAATGTGACCGCAGGGCAGGCAAGGTTCTTGATCGGTGATGCTTCTTTTGCGCAAAGTTTGCCAAATTCAGACTACAAAACATCCTACTATCTGAGTACTGCCGAGCATGATGCCTGGCGTGAGTACAAATTAGGGCTAGCGTTTCATCCCCTCATGCGGATCCTTATCACGCGATTTGGTGAATTGGCGGGGCGCGTTCTAGCTGAACGCCTGGGCGGACAATTAACGGATTGGGTCACCGGCAGTGGTTGGAATATGAGCATCAATAGTAATGGTGTTGTCAACCGGGAATTTTTTGATTCGCTCGAGGAGGCTCTCGAAGTCTATATGGGCATTCTGCGTCGATTTCGGGATGAAGCGGGGCTTGCCGTTGGCCCCCGTCTCGTGGAGAATATGTTTCGAGAGACTCTGATGAATTTGCCTCCTGTTTTTAGGGATATCCTTAATCAATATATGTATGGGCTGTTTAGTCCAGGGAGCTCCGCGCTCATCGCTCAAAAGGAGATAACACAATTATGAGATTTGGTTGGGAAGCGCGGAAAGCCTCAAACCGCTTGATGCAGTTGGCGATTACTGCGGCCGTTATATTAATTGCTGTGTATGTTTTTATTTATTTTCGAGAACCATTTACAGCCTTTACGAACACGCTGCTGGCTGATATTTTGACCGTTACCGCCTCACTATTCAGTGCTGTGTGTGCCACTCTGGTTTGGAGAATGTATGAAAAGACCGATGCGCCACGGCGCATTTGGGGTTATTTTGCCCTAGGTCTTTGGATTTGGGTGCTGGGAGAAACTACCTGGAGTTATTGGAATTTGACTTTGCCCAACGGTGAAGTTCCAGTCGGTGTACCTGATGTATTCTGGGTGGGTGCATACTATTTTCTGGGGCAGGCTTTATTATCGCAGTACAAGATTTTGGTGCGCCCAACCCAAACTGAATTGAGAAGACGTGTAATAACTTCACTTTTGTTTTTGGGCGTATCGTTCGCATTGGTATTTGGAGTTCTCGAGTGGTTTTCCCTTTCATCCAGCGTTGGTGATACATTGGTTAATGCCTTCTATCCCGCTGGTGATCTTACCTTGGCACTATCTGCCATTTGGCTGACGCGTCATTTTCAGGGCGGTGCCTTGGGTCGTCCGTGGATCGGTTTGCTGGTATTTACTTTTTCCGATCTGTTGTATGCGTGGTTGCAGCTCTCAGGAGCCTATGCTTGGAGTCTTGCGCAGGGCAACCTGGTGAGTGGCTTCTCGGATATCGTTTATTTTTCCGCATACCTGGTGTTAGGCATTGGCTCGTTCTCACAGTGGCTCTTTTTGAAATATGGTTTACGTTCGTCATCCAAAGCACGGTAGAATATTGGAGATTTTCAAATTCAAATAAGACCTGGCGAGTGTAATTCGTCAGGTCTTATTTGAATAACCGTGATTCAATTTGAGTATTCTGTTACGGATAAATATTATGAATAGAAAAGCAAAAATTGTAGCAACGGTGGGTCCTGCCAGCCAAAGCGAAGAGACCCTTGAACAGTTGATTTTAGCAGGCATGAATGTGGCACGCATGAACTTCTCGCATGGCACGCATGAACAACATTCCGAACGCATTGCTTTGATCCGCAAGGTGGCCGAAAAGTTGGGTGTATCGATTGGTGTTTTGCAGGATCTTCAGGGACCCAAAATTCGTGTTGGCGAATTAACAGAACCGATTCAACTTTCAGAAGGGGACGTTGTAGTACTTTTTGCGACGGGTACAACACCTCCTGAAATCGACTGCAAACACATCCCGGTGGATTTTCGTCAGCTCTTCGATTCGGTACGGACCTCAGACCGGCTCCTGCTCGATGATGGGCGTCTAACGCTGGAAGTTGTTTCGGTCAAAGACCGCAATGCATTGACCGCAAAAGTCATCATTGGTGGACCGCTCACATCACACAAAGGCATCAACCTGCCCGGCGTCCGCTTGCGGATCGCAGGCTTCACCGAAAAGGATGAAGCCGATCTTGAGTTTGGTCTTTCACTGGGTGTCGATGCAGTGGCGATTTCTTTTGTCCGCACTGCGGATGATGTGAAGAAAGTCCGCTATGCGATGGAAAGATTCTCTAGTGGCAAACGTTCGCCTTTGTTAATCGCCAAACTTGAAAAGCCTGAAGCACTTGATAATCTCAATGCCATCCTTGAAATTGTGGATGGTGTCATGGTTGCACGTGGCGATCTTGGTGTGGAGCTTCCACCCGAACGCGTGCCTGCCTTGCAAAAATTGATTATTCGTACGGCAAATGCGCGTATGCTTGAGTCTATGATCACGAATCCGCTGCCCACGCGAGCAGAGGCGTCAGATGTTGCGAACGCTATCTTCGATGGAACCGACGCGGTGATGTTATCTGCAGAAACGGCTTCAGGGAAATATCCAGTTGAATCCGTGCGGATGATGGACCGCATTGTGCGCGAAGCCGAAACTCATTTTATGGAATGGGGCGCAGAACTAACCATGCAGGGCTTTGATCAAAGCGATGCTGCCTCGATGGCGCGTGCTGCTCAGGCGCTTGCAAATGACAAGAATGTAACAGCGGTGGCTTGTTTCACCACACAAGGGCAAACTGCCTGGCTCATGGCAAAGATCAGGCCGCGTGTGCCGATCATGGCTTTTACACCGAATCAAGATACGTATCAGCGATTGGCTTTCTTGTGGGGCGTGCGTCCGCAACTTGTTGAATTTGCCAACTCGTTGGAAGAAATGCTCAATCTAGTGGATGCTGCCCTCATGCGTTCAGAAGTTGTGCAAATTGGCGATCAGGTTGTATTGGTTTGTGGTTTCCCTGTGGGTGCCGTCCGCCCGCCGAACATGGCGTTACTGCACACAGTGGGTGAAAATTAATTTTCTTTTGCTGAAATCAAAATCCCAATCCCAATCAACACGCCGCCCAATAAAAAGAGCGGCGTGATTTTTTCTCCAAGAAAGAACCATCCGAGCAAGGTACCTACAACTGGCTGTGCAAAAAATGTAAGCGACGCTCTACTCGCATCGAGGATTGCGAAAGCATTGTTCCATAGGATCATCGCCAGCGCAGTGGATATAATACCGAGGAAGAGTACGCCTCCTACGACCCCGAGGCTGATCGTTCCAACCCCAACCGTATTCAACTCCCAAACCCCGGCAGGGAGAACGACTGGCAACCCGCCAAAGAATGCGATCAAACTAAACGGCAAAACATCCAGGTCTTTGGTTACTTTACGGACCAATACTGAATATAAAGCCCATGTGACTGCGGCGCCGATTAGGAATATATTCCCAAGGAACAATTCCGGGTTAAGTTGTGCCGTCCGCGGATCGATCACAGCCACCACACCCAAAGTTGCAAGCAACAATGCCATGAATTTTCGTATTGTGATTCTTTCGCTAAGCAGGATCCATGCAAATAACAGCACAAAGGCTGGTGTGGCAGAAGTCACCAATGAACCGTTTGCAGCTGTAGAAAGTTTTGTCCCTAGAAATTGTAGGCTCAGGGATACGCCATACCCTACAAAGCCTACACCAAGGACCTCGATAAATTGCGCGCGCGTGGTCTTCAATCCGCCGCGAAAGAGAATCACAATCGCTAGTGTGATAATGCCAAGCAGCAGACGCAATGCCACCAAGCTAAACGGGGGAATGATCTCCAGCACGACTTTGCTGACCACATACATCCCGCCCCAAATCGACGCAGCGCCCAAACCACACAGGAACCCGTATAAAGTTTTATTCATAAGGCGCTGATTATAACTGCATCAACAAATATTATTCGAAGGATTTGCTTTGTCGGTTTCTTTTGATTTCCCCTTTTTTGGTTTCACGAGTGCCCTGCGGATCAATTCCACAAAACGTTGAATTGCGTCTTCGCGATTCTGTTTCCGCGTGCGGAACCTTTTAGCTTCAATCAATAATTCACCTTCGCTGGTAGCGCGATGACCGGCAAGCACCAGTAGACGCGCCTTTGCATCTTCGAGCAATGAAGAGGCGCGAATATCAAACCGCAATTGCGCAGCCGTGGCTACTTTGTTGACATTCTGCCCGCCGGGACCTGCAGCGCGGATAAAGTCAAATTGCAACTCGCGTTCGTCAATGAAAAAGGAAGGTGTAATTTCAAGCATAATTAAAACCCCTCTCCGATTGGGAGAGGGGTAGGGTGATGTAGGTTAGAACATCAAGGCGTTGATCTTGTCGATCATTTCAGGAGCAGGCCTAAGGTCCGCTTGGGTGAGGCGGTTCAGGGGAGTGTCCACAAGATTATAAGTGTCAGACAGAATAGGCTTATCCTCCGCGATGTAGATCAAGCCAGTTGCCAGCCAGTTGTTGCGTTGCGCCTCTTCCAGCGCGCGCATAGCTTCGAAGCGATTGGTGGGATCATAGCCCTTCTCGAGATTCTTGAGAATGATGACGGAACCATCATGCATGGCAACTTCGCGGATCTCACCCTCGTTCATTTCGCGTTCAAGCATGATCTCGTTGCGCGGTGCGATATAGGTAATATCATGCAGGGGTGCTTCGTGATCCTTGCCCCAGGCATAGGAGTGATAGGCTGTTTCCTGATTGTTGAATGTCACACAGGGGCTGATGATATCAAGCACGGCGATGCCTTCGTGAGCAAAGGCGGCTTTGAGCAATTCCTTTACCTGCTTGGCATTGCCTGCAAAGGAGCGCGCTACAAAAGTGGCATTGGAGATGACGGCTTCCATGCAGATATCAACCGGCATATAAGGATTGGTGCCTTGTTTCTTCAAGGCGAGTCCTCTTTCGGCAGTTGCAGAGAATTGACCTTTGGTCAATCCATATACACCGTTGTTCTCAATAATGTAAACCATATTCACGTTACGTCGCATCACATGTTTGAATTGACCCATGCCAATGCTGGCAGTGTCGCCATCGCCTGAAACGGAAACGCCTTTCAAGCTATGATCGCCAAATAGAGCGCCCGTCGCAATCGAGGGCATACGTCCGTGCAGGCTGTTGAAGCCAAACGAACGGTTCATGAAATATGTGGGACTCTTGCTTGAGCATCCGATCCCGCTGAACTTAATCACGTTTTCGGGCAGTACGTTCATTTCATACATCGCGGCGATGATCTGGTTCGAGATCGAGTTATGACCACAACCCTGACACAAGGTGGTGGGGTTGCCGCGATAATCGTTCTTCGCGAGACCTACGAGATTTACGTTTGCTGGCACACCAGCCATGGGGAGTGCTGACATTATTTAACTCCTTTCTTTCCGCTCTTGGCGGCTTTCGTCTTCTTTGCCGCACTCTTTTTGGGAGCGGCTTTCTTTACCGCTGCTTTTTTAGCAGGCATTACTGACTTTGTTTTGGTGATTGCGCTCTGTGAATACTTTGCAAGAATGCCCTCACGTACCCATTTGGCACAGGCGGGCATGCCGTCACCGAAAGCCACAGATTTTAGATTCAACGCTGATTGTGGATATGCCAGACTCAACAACTGATGCAGTTGTCCGTCACGGTTCATTTCTACCACAAATATCTGATCATAATTCTTTATGAACTCATCCACTTCAGGCGAGAAGGGCACGGCGCGCACACGCATGAAATCGGTCTTGATACCGTGTTCTTTTTCAAGTTGCATGCGGGCCTCATTAATCGCAGATTCAGTGGAGCCGTATGCCATAATGGCAACGCTGGTGCCCTTGGTCAAATGCACAATGGGTTTGGGTACGTATTGCTTGGCAGTCTCAAATTTTCTTTTGAGGCGTTGCATATTGCGATAGAAAGTACCAGCATCTTCGGTGTATTTGGCATATTCATCATGACCAGTTCCACGTGTGAAGTAGGAACTCAGCGGATGTTTATTGCCTGGGAGTGTGCGGTAGGGGATACCATCGCCATCTTTATCGAGGTAACGTCCCCAATTGCCCTTCAACTCTTCAAGGTCTTTTTCGCTCAGTACTTTGCCGCGATCCATCGGGACAGATGGATATTGGAATGGCTTGCTCATCCACTGATTCATGCCCATATCCAGATCAGAGAGTACAAAGATTGGTGTTTGAATGCGCTCGGCAAGATCGAAAGCCTGCCAGCCAAAATCAAAACATTCGTTAATATCTCCAGGCATCAAGACAACACTGTCGCTATCGCCATGCCCCATGCCGATGACAAAGGAGAGGTCAGCCTGGGAGGTGCGAGTGGGCAAGCCTGTGCTAGGTCCAATGCGTTGAATATCCCAGACAACGATTGGCACTTCGGCATAATAAGCGAGACCGGCAAACTCAGTCATGAGGCTTAATCCTGGACCAGATGTGGATGTCATGGCGCGTAATCCGCTCCAGCCTGCACCAACTGTCATACCGATAGCGGCAAGTTCATCTTCAGCCTGCACTACAGCATAGGTGTTTTTTCCATCCTCGCGTTTACGGAGCATGGGCAGATAATCGTTCATCGCCTCAGCAAGGGATGTAGCCGGTGTTATAGGATACCATGCCACGAATTGCGCGCCGCCGAAAATAGAGCCGATTGCGGCGGCTGTGTTGCCATCTGCCATGATCATGCCATCGGTCTTGCTCATGTGTTCGAGATAGAACGGGTCTTTCTTTTCAAGATTTGCTTTTGCCCATTCAGAGCCCGCTTTCACGGCATTGAAGTTCATATCGATGGGTTTCTGTTTGCCCTTGAAGTGGAAGTTCAAGGCTGCGTTAATCGTTTCGATATCGATGCCGATCATGTGCGCAAGCACACCCACATAAACCATATTGCCTACGAGATCGCGGAAATCGGATGGCACGTTCGGGTCTTTCTTGACTATTTCCTTGACGGGCATCGGGTAAATTGAGATGTTGGCGCGGGTGATTGGCTGTTTAATATCGTCAGCGTAGTAGAAGGCTCCGCCCGGCGCAACAGATGCCAGGTCTCGTGCGAACGAATCGGGATTGATGGC
>WNFL01012520.1_pt1 | contig 13339 bp, 11 predicted proteins | sample 5400361 | NCBI WGS metagenome assembly WNFL01 (sample SAMN13153351, study PRJNA577476) | soil metagenome | isolation source: 40 cm soil on Douglas fir-dominated hillslope | place: USA:California | collected 2013-09-17
CAAGGAGACGGACATCAACCAGGCGCTTTCGCTGGGCACGGTGGACATCATCTACACCGGCATGGCGTTCGCGGGCCGCACCTATCCGCCGATGTCGATTGCCTCGGGCCCGTTCATCTTCCGCGACTATCACCATTGGCAGGCGTTTCGCGAGGGGCCCGTGTTCAAGGAGGTCGCCAAGGGCTACGAGGACAAGAGCGGACACAAGATCGTGGGCTACACCTACTACGGGCAGCGGCACCTCACGTCGAACAAGATGGTCACCAAGCCCGAGGACATGAAGGGAATGAAGCTGCGCGTGCCCGATGCGCCGCTCTTCGTGATGTTCCCGCGCGCCGTGGGTGCCAATCCCACGCCGATCGCGTTCGCCGAGGTCTACCTCGCGCTGCAGAACGGCACCGTGGATGCGCAAGAGAATCCGCTGCCCACGATCGATGCGAAGAAGTTCTACGAAGTGCAGAAGTACATCGTTCTCACCGGCCACATCACCGAGTCACTGGTCACGATCGTCGCCGGCGACGCGTGGAAGAAGCTCTCCGATGCGGACAAGAAGATTTTCTCCGACGTGCTGTGGGAAGCTTCGACACGCGCGACGAACCAAATCGCGGATGCTGAAACGAAGCTGGTGAGCGAGTTCGAGAAGCGCGGCAAGACTGTGGTTCGCGTTGACCGCGGCCCGTTCATCCAGGCGGTGCAGAAGGCGGTGACCGCTCCCGACGCTCCGTGGCCGAAGGAGCTTTACGACAAGGTGCAGGCGATCAAGTGACGCGTGAGGATCAGCGCGCAGCGAAGCATCAGGCGCCCATTCTGTTGCACGGGCTACGACTACCGAATCTTCGCGAAGTCTCCGTGACGGCCCATCCCGTCCCTGAAACGCGCCGCGCCCGCCACACCATCCTTCACCAGCGCTTCGCGGCCGTTGTACCACTCCTGGATGAGCGCATCGCGCACGCCCATGCCGTCGCTGCGGATCGCGGAGCGACGGTCCGCGCGAACGCACACCTGCGGGAAGCGCGCGATCTCCTGCGCCAGCTCCTCCGCTTTCGCTCGCGCACCGCCCTTCGGCGTCACGTACTCGCATAGGCCGATCGCGAGGCACTCCTCGGCCGGCACCTTGCGCCCGGTGAGGATGATCTCCAGCGCGCGGCCTTGTCCCACGATGCGCGGCAGTCGAACCGTGCCGCCATCGATCAGCGGAACGCCCCAGCGGCGGCAATACACGCCGAAGTAGGAATCCTTCGCCATCACGCGAAAGTCGCACCAGAGGCCGAGCTCCATGCCGCCGGCGACCGCGGGCCCTTCGATCGCCGCGATGACGGGCTTGTCGAGCTCGAGGCGTGAGGGACCGAGCGGGCCGCGAGGAATGTCGCCGCCGTTGCCTCGCGCCTTCGCGGGCGGGATGTCGAGCTCGCCGAGCGGATATTCCGCGTTCAGCGTGCTCACGTACTTGAGATCCCATCCCGCGCAGAACGAGCCGCCCGCGCCGTAGAACACCGCAACCGCAGCGTCCTTGTCCGCATCGAATTCGAGGAACGCGGCGGTCAATCGATCCGCGCTCTCGGGGTCCATCGCGTTGCGCGCCTCGGGACGATCGTGGATCACCGTCCAGACTTTTCCCTTCTTCTCGATCCTGACGGCCATGGCGATTCCTCCCGGAAAAGATGCGATCGATTCTACGCGGGGGCTCGATGCCGATTGGCCGAGACTTGCTCGTGTCGCTTATGCGCGTGGCGCATGGTGGGATCCCCGACGGTCTGGCGCGCTTTGCCGTGTCCGATCGTAATCTTGGCGCCCCGCGGGCAACGGCGATGTAGCGACCCTACCCGCGCAGGTGGGGGTGCCGGGGATCTCCTGGGCATACGATCGCGAGATGCGACCACTGCTCGCGCTGTCGCTCGCCACGCTGATCGCGGGGCTCGCGCTGGGACTCCTGACGCTTTACATCGACGGGCGCATAGGCGCGCCATTGCTGTTCGAAGTCGTGATCGCAGTGGCGGCGCTCACGGCATTCACCGTCACCTTCATCAGCCGCAAGTAGGCTCCTATGCCGCGTGCTGTCGCCGCGTGGGATCCGCGAAGCGCACGAATCCGCTCGCCGCGTACTCGCGTACGTCTGCATCGGTCACCGCGAGCAGCGGGATGCGCTTGAAGAGAAGCGCCGCATGCTCCCGGTACTGGAGACCCATCAACACGCGTGGCGCGGCCATGCCCCAGAAGGTTTCCGCGCCCGAGAGGATCTCCATGTTGAGCATGCGGCGATAAAAGCCGATTTCGTCCTCGCGCACGGCGATGATCAGCCAATCGGCGTTCGCGAGGGTGCAAATCAGCAGCGGACCCTTGAGCAGGTGCAGCAGCGTCACGCGGCGATCGAGATTGCTCGCGGGATCGCTGGCGAAAAGGCTCGCCTCCACCGTCGTGCGGTCCATACCGATCGACGAGCGAATCTCCCGCCCGAACGCATCCAGCGACGGAAGGACGCCGCATCGCAGGGGCGAGTCGAGAGTCGCGCGCACGGTCCCGGTCGCCCGACGGTCGCGAGTGAGCAGGAAGCTCGCCCCCTCGGACCTGCGATCGTGGCCATCTTGGTAGCTGCGCTCGGGGTTCGCCAAGATGTCGCCCTGGTTCAGCAGGTTTACGTACCGTAGCGATCGAACCCGCGACCAATCGTCCCGCGTGGCGACACAGTGCATCGCGAATCCGGGATGGGCGTGCGTAAGAACCTGGGTGCCGATGGTGATCATGGCCCGAGGATATTTCGGCCGGCGTGCCGCTGTCCCTACCCGCGAGGGTGGGAAATCGCCGCGCCGGGTGCGGTCATGGCGCGACGCGATGCCGACGCGCGGCGAGCTTAACGTTACCTTGCATTTGAAAACCTCACCTGCGCGTGGGGGGACGCACACGCTCGCGGGAGATAGGGTGTTTGCGGGCGCATACCGCCCGAACACAGGGAGCACTCATGTCCAATACGAACAGCAATCCGATCAAGACCTACTTCTGGATGGTGCACTACGACGTCACGCCGGTCGCGCAGCCGGCCGGCGCCTTGAAGCCGATCGCGGCAGGCCGCAAGCAGGCCGTCGCGGTCATCGTGCGCAACCTGTACGCGGACCACGTGTGGGACTTCCGCATGCCCCGCGAGCGTGAAGGCGCCAATCCCGATCCGGCCAACTTCCGCGGATCGCCGGATTTGAGGAACCGCATCATCGGCTTCTACGCCACGCCCGAGGAGGCCAATGCCCACCTCGACGAGAAGCTCTGGGCCATCCTGCAGGAGAAGGCAGGCGCCATCTACGCCGAGCTGCACAACCTGCGCCTGGATGTCGCGGCCGAGAAGCCGGAAGTCCTCAAGCTGGTCGCCTGACGCACATGGACCTGCCCTTCCTCTGGACGCCGCCGCAGGGTGGCGACGCGCGGGTGTCGGCGACCGCTGTCGACTCGATCGGCCTCGACTCGGTCATCCCGGTCTATCACGGCCTCGAGGGAAACCACCACCTGCAGCAGCCATATGTTTTCCAGCGCGTGTTCTCGTCCGGGCAATGCGCGCGCATCGAGGCGATCGGCGAATCGCTGCGCCTTTGGGACGGCAGGTCCACCTCCGACGAGGAGGATTACCGCGTTTGCACGGCCTCCTGGATCGAGGAAATCTCGCAGACGGTGTTCATCTTCGACCGCCTACGCGAGCTCACGGCATCGGTGAATGCGCTCTACCGGCTGGAGGCGTCCGGATTCGCGGAGCCGTTGCACTTCATCCGCTACGAGCCGGGCGGGCATTTCGGCTGGCATACGGACCTGGGCGACGGCCCGATGTCCACGCGCAAGATCAGCGTCTCGGTGCAGCTGTCCGAAAGCGCGAGCTATGGAGGAGGCGACCTCGAGTTCTGCCCGCTCGGTACGATCGACGAGTTCCGAGGCATCGGCAACGCGATCGCGTTCCCCTCGTACATTGCACATCGCGTCCACCCGGTGACGCGCGGGCGGCGCAAGGCTCTCGTTGCCTGGATCCACGGCCCGGCCTTCCGATAGCCCGGTGCTACGATTGCGGGGGCATGAGATGCCTACGCGCGATCCCGTTCGTCCTGTGCATTGCCTCCGGCTCGTTCGCCTCCGAGCGCGAGGTCGTTTACGTCGACGCCGATTCTCCCGGGGTGCGCCGGTTCATCGAGAAGATCGAAACCGGACTCGACCGGCTGGGTGCCACCTCGCGCCACCAGGTGCGGGTGACGTTGGCACCGGTGGCAGACCTGGGTGACGCGGCGTCGCTTGCCAACGCGTTGCGCCCCCTGATCGGCCGGCGTCCGGCGGTCATCGTGGCGAGCAACGGCAATATCGCTTCCGTCGCGCAATCGCTCACGTCCGACGTGCCGATCGTGTTCGCCTCGTATGAAGATCCCGTCGCCACGCGACTGGTGCGCGCCCTCGCGAAGCCCGGGGGCAACGTGACGGGCTATACGTACTTCGTCCCGATCCACGAGAAGCGACTCGAGCTCCTTCGCATCGTGGTTCCCCATGCGCGCCGGGTCGGAATCATCGTGGATCGCTGGTGGCTCGACGAGTTGGGCGGGCGTGCGGCAATGGAGAACCTCAAGTCGCGCATGGGATTCGACCCGACCCTCTTCACGGCCGAGACCGTGCCGGAGCTCGAAAACGTCCTCGCATCGCCGGCAGCGCGTTCGATGGACGCGTGGTACCTGCCCTTCACCCGCGTCGCGTACGAGGAACCGCAAGCCGTCCTGAAACGGCTGCTCGCGACACGCCGCCCCGTTGCCTATCCGACGACGCATTACGTCGAAGGTGGCGGGCTCATCTCGTATCAACCCGTGCTGGACGTGGACCAGGCGAGCAAGCTCCTCGCCACGATGGTCGCGCTGGTTCTAGACGGCGTGCCTCCGGCCGAGATTCCGGTCGAACGGCCGCGAGCCTTCGAGCTTGCGGTCAATGTCCAGGCTGCCCGGAACCTCGGATTACGCATCCCGGACGCGCTTCTCAAGCGCGCGGACCGGGTCTTGCTGAAATGAAGTCAGGCCTTTTTCGCAAGTACGCGACGGTGCTGATGCTCTTCGTGGGCATCGCGCTCATCGTGGGTGGCGGGATGCAGGCGGTGTTCAACTATGCGGATACGCGCGCGCAAGTCGAGCTGCGCCAGGGCGTCGAGGCGCGCGCAGCCGCGGCGCGCATTCACGACTACCTGCGCACCCTGGAGTCGGAGGTCCATGAAATGAGCGGCCTGCCGTGGGGCGGCGCGCTCGACCCCGGCGGGAGGCTCGAGGAGTTCCGTCGCCTGCTGAGGCTCGTGCCCGCGGTCTCGGAGTTGCGCAGCGCGGACGCGGCGGGCCGCGGGCAGTTGCGAGTCTCGCGCATCGATCCCGACGAGGTGGGAACCGGCAAGCCCGAGGAGAAGCGGGAATCGTTCCTCGGCGCACAGAAGAACGGCGTGCATTTCGGCGCCACGTACTTCAAGGACGGCTCGGAGCCGTACATGACCATCGCGCTGCGCGACGAAGGCACCGACGGCCACGTCACGATGGCGGACGTCAACTTGAAATTCGTCGGCGACCTCATACGTGAAATCCGCTTCGGCCGCGAGGGCCGTGCCTACGTGATCGACGGTGAACGCCATCTCGTTGCGCACCCCAACATCCGCCATGTGCTTCGCAAGACGACCGTGCCGGGATTCATGCCCGCCGGCGAGACGGGTCCGGCCGCTTCCGAGACGATGGACAATTTCGACAACGTTCGCGTGCTTGCCACGTATGCCCCGGTCGGAATCGCCGGATGGTGGGTCTTCGCGGAGCAGCCGACCGGCGAGGCGTTCGCGCCGGTGTACACCTCGATCGCGCGGACCGTGATCCTTTTCGTCGTGGGCATCATGCTCGCGCTCGCGGCGAGCTACATCCTCGCGCAACGCCTGGCGCAGCCGATCCTCGCGCTGCAGCGCGGCGCCGCGCGGCTGGCAGCAGGAGACCTCGCCACACGCATCGACGTGCGCACCGGTGACGAGGTCGAGGCGCTTGCCAAGGAGTTCAACCACATGGCCGCCGAGCTGCAGGAGCTCTACACCGGCCTCGAGCGCAAGGTGGCCGAGAAGACCGCCGAGCTGGAAGCGGCCAATCGGCACAAGAGCGAGTTCCTCGCCAACATGTCGCATGAGCTGCGCACGCCGCTCAACGCCATCATCGGGTTTTCCGAGGCTCTCAAGGAGCGAATGTTCGGCGAACTCAATCCCAAACAGCTCGAATACGTTGGCGACATCCACGGCTCGGGCCAGCACCTGCTCTCGCTCATCAACGACATCCTCGACCTGTCCAAGGTGGAAGCCGGGTACATGGAGTTGGACGTGCGCGACTTCGACGTTCACGCGGCGGTGGACAACTGCTGCACGCTGATCCGCGAGCGCGCGGTGCGCCAGCGCCTGGCTTGCGATTGCATCGTCGATCCGGCGATCACGACGTGGCCCGGGGACGAGCGCAAGTTCAAGCAGGTGCTGCTAAACCTGCTGTCGAACGCGGTGAAGTTCACGCCCGCCGGCGGCAAGGTCGAACTCGCCGCGCGAATCGAATCCGACTGGCTCGTGGTGAGCGTGCGCGACACGGGCATCGGCATCTCGCGCGAGGACAGCGAAACGATCTTCAAGGAGTTTCACCAGCTGCGCACATCGGCCAGCGCGAAACACGAGGGAACGGGGCTGGGCCTCTCGCTTTCACGGCGCCTCGTGGAGCTGCACCACGGCACGCTCACGGTCGAGAGCGAGCCGGGCAAGGGATCGACCTTTACCGCGTGCTTCCCGGGGCGCGAGCGCAGGCGCGCGCATGGCTAAGCGCATCCTGGTGGTCGAGGACGACGAGAAGAGCCGCCGGCTGCTCACCGACGTGCTCCAGTATCACGGCTTCGAGGTGATCGCGGTGGCCAACGGCGAAGACGGCCTCGCCGATGCGCGCTCCGCTTCGCCGGATGCGGCGCTGCTCGACATCCAGCTGCCCGACATCAGCGGCTTCGACGTGCTGGCGCGGCTGCGCGCCGAATCCGCGGGCGCCTCGATGCCCGTCATAGCCGTCACTGCGTCGGTGATGGACGTGGATCGCCGCAAGATCCTCGCCGCCGGATTCGACGCCTACGTCCCGAAACCCGTTAACATCGGCGAGCTGGTCTCCACACTGAAAAAGCTCCTGTCAAAGGACGAACAGTGAACGCGCATACCGAGGCCGAAGTTCCGGCGGGGGCGACGAGGTCCACCGAGCGCATCCTCATCGTCGACGACACGCCGGCGAACGTGAAGCTGCTCGACGACCTGCTCGCCTTCCAGGGCTACGAGATCGAAACGGCGGCGTCGGGCGACGAGGCGCTGGCGGCGATCCACCGGCGCATGCCCGACCTCGTGCTGCTGGATGTGTTGATGCCGGGCATGTCCGGATACGAAGTCTGCCGCGCCATCCGCGCCGACCCCGCGATCGCGATGCTGCCCGTGGTGATGGTCACGGCACTGGACGAGCGCGACGAGCGTGTGCGCGGCATCGAATCCGGCGCCGACGACTTCCTCTCGCGTCCCGTGAATCCTCCCGAGCTGCTCGCGCGCGTGAGGTCCCTGCTTCGCATCCGCAGGCTCCACGAGACCGTGCAGCGGCAGAAGGAGGAGCTCGTCGCATGGAACCGCACGCTCGAGGCACGGGTCGCCGAGGAAGTCGAGCACGTGGAGAAGCTGCAGCGCCTGAAGCGCTTCTTCTCGCCGCAGCTCGCGGAGCTCATCCTCGCCGGCGGCGCCGACGACCCGCTCGAGAGCCACCGCCGCGACATCACCGTGGTCTTCCTCGACCTTCGCGGCTTCACGGCGTTTGCCGAGTCCGCGGAGCCGGAAGCGGTGATGGCCGCGCTTTCCGAGTTCCACCATGCGATGGGCCGGCGCATCGTCGAATACCAGGGCACGCTCGAGCGCTTCACGGGCGACGGCCTCATGGTGTTCTTCAACGACCCGCTGCCGATCCAGCAGCCCGCGCGACGCGCGGTCGAGATGGCCTTCGTGATGCAGAACGACGTGCTGCGGCTCTCGGCACAATGGAAGAAGAAGCGCTACACGCTGGGCCTGGGCATCGGCATCGCGCAGGGATACGCCACCGTCGGTGCGATTGGCTTCGAGGGCCGCATCGACTATGGCGCCATCGGCACCGTCACGAATCTCGCGAACCGGCTGTGCGACCTCGCGGATCCCGGGCACATCCTGGTCTCGCAGCGCGTGTTCGCCCAGGTCGAGGAGCTGGTCTTCGCCGATGACCTGGGCGAGGTCGCGCTGCACGGCTTCAAGAGGCCGACTCGCGCCTATCGTCTCCTCGACGTGAAGCTCCTGCCGTGAAGCAATCCGCGATCCGCGCTCGAATCCGGCAGCTTTGTTGCCTGGGACTTCCCGGCGAGCTCCTCATGTCGTCCCTCCTTCCGGCGCTGCGCGAGCTCGTGCCCAGCGACTCGGCCGGCTTCTTCTGGGTCGATGCGCGCGGCGACATGAGCAACCTCTACGCCGAGCGCCTGCTGCCGCCCGACGTGATGGAGCTCTACTTCGAGCGCTTCTACGAGGGACGCGAGGCGTCGTTCCGCAAGGCCTTCCTCGAGCGCGCGGAGGCGCCCGACGGAGTCGTCGCAACGAGCGCCGACGCCGATCTGCAGAAGACGGAGTACTACAACGAGATCATGCGCCGCCTCGACGCGCATCACGTCCTCTACGGGATCGTGCGCGAGCAGGGCGCCGCCCTGGGACAGCTTTCGCTATATCGCAGGCTCGATGCGCCGGCCTTCACCGCCAGCGAGCGGGCAGACCTGGCGAGCGTCATGCATTACGTCGGACATGGAATCGGCATCAGCGACGCGCGCCGCCCCGAAGGCCCCGCGTACGCGTTCGAGGATTCCGACGATGAAGCGATGCTTGTGACCGACCGGCACGGCCGCATCCGTCAGTCGTCCGCGAAGGGCCGGCGCCTGATCCTGCTCGCGACGATGTCGGAGATCAATTCCGCGAGCCTCCGCGCCTCCGAGAACGATCGCGCCGCGACCCTGCTGCGAACCCTGATCGCGCGCCTCGACGCCGTGTCGCGCGGAGATGATGCCGCACCACCTGTCGCCACGGTCGACACGAAATGGGGACGCCACGTGCTGCGGGCCTATTGGCTCGACGACGATCACCAGGCCGCGGAGGCGCCGGTGGGGGTGCGCATCCAGCGCCAGGAGCCGATGATCCTTCGCTTCGTGAAAGCGTTGGGGAGGCTGCCGCTGTCGCCCCAGCAGCGCGAGATCGCGATCATGATCGTTCGGGGCAAGAGCAACCACGAGATCGCCGACGCGCTCGGCGTCTCGGGCAATACCGTGGGGTATCACATCAAGCAGTTGTTCATAAAGCTGGACGTGCACGACCGCTCGGGCGCGGTGCACCGCATCCTCAACTGCGCCACGCGCCTCAAGGGCTAGCGATCCGTTCGCTGTGACCGCGCCGCGTCGCGAGAGCGCGCAGTAAGCGCCCGCCCTCGGGAATATTCTGCACTTTCCAAGGCCGCGATCCTACCCGGTTGGGTAGTGTTTGATGCGTGTGTGCAGGTATAGCGTGGTCCCCCTCGTCACAGCTTCGATGGTCGTGGCAACCCCAGTGGAGGACCCGCCATGTCGAACACCTTCCGTAGCGCGGCCGCGGCTGCCGCAATCTCTTCGCTCCTCCTGACCGCGACTCACTCGCTCGCCGAGACTTGCTGGGCGTATGCGGACGCGACCAACGCGAACGTGCCGATCAAGTGCGTATCCAAGGTCGACTTCGTGAGCGCGTGCTCGTGGCCAAGCGATTGCACGTTGGTGCCCGCCGCCAGTCCCCAGACGATCAACGAGATGCACCAGACCTGGCATTCCTGCTTCGGTGCCGTCGGCGGCTCGACGCCGCCGGCAGGGCGAGGCCAGCGCTGGTACGCATTCCACCGGCAATTCGAGCTGGATTACGACCTGTGGCGGCGTGCGATCGGCATCGGCCCCATCGAGCCGCTCGATTGGTGTCCCAACATGAACATGCCCTTTGGGACCGACCCGATCGCGCTCGCGCCTGGAGCTCATCCCCTGGGATGCGGGACGGGAACGCCACGCCCGAACAACACGCTGTGCCCGAATTGCGGCGCCCTTCCGCAATGCGTCTTCGTGGCCGGGGGCGGCCCGATCGCGTGTACCGGGTCGCCGTCCTGCACGGCCGGCTTCGGCCCCTTTGCGGTGACGTTCCCCTACACAACGCTCAACGAATTCACCAACGTCGACGACGTCTCCAAGCTCCTCGACGCGCAGTTCCACGGCGACATGCACGGAGCCGTCGCGGACGGCGACAATCCGGGCGCGTACAACCAGGACAACCAGACGCCTTCGTGCTCGTCGCGCGACGGGATGTTCTGGCGCCTGCACAAGGCGCTCGATGACGTCGTGCGCGCGTGGCAGGACGTGAAGGCGGTCGACGTCGTGCTGGTCGTGGACCGAAGCGGCAGCATGAGCGATCCGGATCCGAGCGGCGGCACCAAGCTGCATGCCGCGCTCGCCGCCGTCGACAACTTCGCCGACTTGATGGAGACGGTGCGCACCGATGGCCAGACGAACCGCGTCGGTGTCGTCTCGTATTCCAATACCGCGACGACGGACATGCCGATGACGGTGGCGGACGCGAGCCTTCGTGCGCCCGGTGGGCCGCTTGCGACCGCGATTGCGGCCATCACCGCCGCCGGTCCGAATGGCTGCACGGGAATGGGCGTGGGATTGCAACGTGCGCTGGAGCTTCTGTGCCCACCGGGCGACTGCTCCGGATTCTCGGGGCCAGGCAATGCTCGCAAGGCGATCCTCCTGCTCACCGACGGGATCGAGAACGTCTCTCCGTGCCTCCAGCCGTCGGGGCCGAGCGGCGGTTCGTGCGGCAGCCAATGCTTCGGTCCACCATTCGACTATTCGAAGCTGCAGTTCACGCAACTGGTAGCCGTTGGCTTCGGCAACGCGGCCGCGCTGGATGGCCAGAAGCTCACGCTCCTCGCCGAGCGCCAGGGCGGGATCTACCTGCAGAATCCCGGCGGCACCGGCGACGATCTCAAGCACTTCTTCACCAAGGCATTCGGCCAGCTCACCGACGAGTTCACGTACCTCGATCCCATCGGAACGCTGATGGCGGCCGAAGCGGCGACGGAGCCGGTCGAGTACCAGTCGTGCGGCGATGCCAAGCTCACGTTCGCATCGGGATGGCAACAGCCGATCCTGCCGGGTGAGCTTCGCCTGCAAGTGAAGGCGCCCAATGGTTCGCTCGTGCGGCGCGCGATGGCGGGCGTCGAAGCCCGCAACGACAAGACGTGGGACTTCGCGCGCATCAAGCTTCCACAGGCGGCGCCCGTCGCCGGGCACTGGAGCGCGCAGATCATCCGGCCGCACCGCGTCTACGTGAACGGCTTCACCCCGGACAGCTTCGCGGCGCCGCTCGAGGGCGCAACGCTGGTGCGCGACGAGATCCATCGCCTTTGTCCCGACGGATGCAAACGCGTGCTCCTGTTCGAGATGGGGCGGCGCGGTTCGACGTCGGCCTACGAGCGCGCGGTGCATGAGGAAGACAAGGCGGGATTGCTGGGCGGGGTGAAATCGACCAGCGATCCGGTCGATTTCAGGGACGCCCTCCAGGCGGGACGCTGGGATCTCATCGTCTACGCGTACATGGGACCCGAAAGGGATCAGCCCTATGACCAGATCCTCGCCCGCCTCCTGTGCGAAAACCAGCGCGCCATCGTTACGGATGTCCGCGCGCGCTTCGGCGGCCCGGCGATATTGCGTTGCGCGGGCGCGCTTCGCGACGACACGACCAACTGGACCTCGTTCGATGGCGACGGCCGGCTTGCGAGCGCCACATTCGACCTCGTCAATCCCGGCCACGCGGTATTCAGCTACGGCGTGCGTCCGACGTCGGCCCGCAGTCTTGTCCAGGCCTCCGTGGCCGCGGGCAAGACGCCGGCGATCACGGCGATCATTGTCCCGGGCAAAGACGCCCGCTGGTATCTCGATGTCCTTGGCAGCGGGCTTTCGCGCATCGACCCCGTGAACCGCTTCATCGACGTGCGCGCCGGCGATGAGCTGTTCGCGACTGCCCGCATCCTTCCGTCGTTCGTGCCCGCGGGCGGCTTCGACAATGTCGATGCGCGCGTGGAAGTGGAGTATCCGAGGGTCGGGATGGGAACCCTGCTCTCGAAGAACAGGAAGGATCAACGCAGGGTCGGCGGCGAGCTGCTCGATGCACGAATGGCAGCCGCGAGCGCCATGTCGATACCGATGGGAAAGGCCACGTTCCCGATATACGACGACGGCACTCACGGCGACCTGATTCCCAACAACGCCTACTGGACGGGAACGATGCATGGGATCGGCGCCACCGACGGGCCCTACACCCTGCGCTTCACATTCGATCTCACGAAGAACGGTTGCACGACGCACCGCGAGCTGACGTCGTCGATGTACGTCGATGTCCGCCCCGATCCCAAGCACAGCGTCGTCAAGGCGTGGTCGCCGGCGGTGACGGCATCGGGCATTCGCACCTTCGTCGACATCACGCCCGGCGACGCGTTCGGCAACCTGCTGGGGCCGGGGCGAGCCGACGCATTTGCCTGCACTCCCACCGGCGCATGCAAGATCGATCCGAGCTCGGTGGTGGATTTCGGCGACGGCCGTTACCGCCTGGCGATCGATACGCCGCGCGCGGCGGGATTGCGCCTGATGGTGGCGGGAGGCGCGTTCGACTTGCCACTCCCGTGTCCCGAATGCGCGCGCCTGGCCGGCGTGAAGATCTCCGCGCCGCGTTCGTTCGAGCACTCGATGACCGTGGGCGAAGTGCGCCTCGACAAGCCGGCGCCCGACGGGGGAGCGCTCATCTCGCTCGCGAGCGCGAGCCCGGCCGCCGCCACGGTGCCGCCGAGCGTGCTGATTCCCGCGGGCGCATCGCAGGCGACCTTCGAGGTGAAGGTACACCACGCGAACGACGGGCCCGCGATCGCGGCGATCACCGCGGCTTACGCGGGCACGCAATCGCAGGCGTCCGTGACCGTGGCTCCGTCCGCATGGAAGGCGGTGGAGGGCCAGCCGGCACGTCCGGCGACTCCTCACCATCACTATCCGCAGGAAACGAATCCGCCCAGATAGGGGGGCACACCATGACGATCGATACCATTCGGACAAGCGTCTCCAGGAACAAGGTCGCGGGCGTCGCGCTCGTGGTCTCGCTGATCGCTCTCGCCGTCCTGGTCCTTGTCGCCACGCTTTATTGGCGGCCGGTCGCCGCGCAGCCCACCCACGTCGTGGGGCAGAACCTGATGGTTCGGGG
>WNFL01114944.1_pt1 | contig 13338 bp, 9 predicted proteins | sample 5400361 | NCBI WGS metagenome assembly WNFL01 (sample SAMN13153351, study PRJNA577476) | soil metagenome | isolation source: 40 cm soil on Douglas fir-dominated hillslope | place: USA:California | collected 2013-09-17
GGTCAGCTTGCGCTCGCCGTGAAACGCCGCGTCGGCGGTGTAAACTTCCGCCGGATAATTGTTGGCGTGAGCCGCATACACCCAGCGCGAGCCGTCGTGCGAAAGATGCATGGCCTGATAAGTACGTCCGTCGCGCAGCAGGCTGTCCAGCTTTTTGGACGCGATGTCGTAGCGTGAAACGCCGCGCTCCCACTTGATCCGCGAAGCGTAGCTGAGATAAATCGCGTCACCCGAGGGACTGAATTCGAGCACCTGGTAACGCGGCGCAAGCTTGTCCTCCTCGGACATCTTGACGATGAGGTCGCGCGCCACGGTCGCGGCCGTGACCAGCCACAGTCCTTCTTTATTCGAGACGACGATCTTGTCGCCGCGCGGGCTGAGGCGGACGGCGGTGAAGGAATCTTTCTTGTCTTTTTCTGACTTCTCCGCCTTCTCATCCTTGGCAGGCTCCTTGGGCGCATCTTCCTTTTTCTTACCCGCGACCAGCTTCGGCTCCTTGTCTTCGACCGACGCAACATAGGCTGCGCCGTCCTTCGAATATGCGTAGGTCTTCAAATCGCGCGACCAGATCAACGTGAGTCCCTTCGTCGACGCGAGTAACGTCCTCGCGGGGGCGCCGTCCAACTTGCGCAGATCCACGCGCGCTTCGCCGGCACCCAGTGTGTCGTAGTCGGTTTTTTTCACAATCTCCTGGTTGACGATCACGAAGGAGCCGTCCTCCGCGAGCCGGTATGATCCGAGCGTCGCCGATTGCGGAACAGCTTCCGACGCCTTGCCGGTCGCTGCTTCGAACGAGTAAACGGAGCGGTTCAGCCCCATGCGTCGCACGTCGATCCACGCCAGAAACGGCTCGGTACTGGAGTGAAACACCACCGGCCCCTGGGTTTCGGCAAGAAATCGCGCGCGAGCCTGGTCACGCCAATCGGCCGGATGCACGGCGATCAGCACACGTGCATTATCTTTGGTCCAGACCGGCTCGGACGAATCGTCCGCGGACATGCCGCCGGGCGGCGTGAGCGGCATCAACTTGCCGCTTGCGCGATCCCAAATCACGGCCTGAAAGGCGTCGCCGCGCAGGACGAACAGGGCCAGCTTCGATCCGTCGGGCGACCATTTCACGCCGCGCACTTGCGTCCGTTCGGGAAAAACTTTGCGAGTCGCGCCCGTTTGCGTGTCGATCACCAGCAGATCCATCCGCGACGGCGCGATATACGTTGGGTCGCCGAAGCGGTGGTTATCGATACCGAGCCGATCCTCGAGCGACGCGACGGTCACCGCCACCCAGCGTCCATCGGCGGACACATCGGCGATGTTCGCGTTGGCGACGCGCATCATATCTTCGACGGTAAAGGGCGTTGCCGCGGCGGAGAACGCCGGAAGCGCGAACAGCGTAAGCAGAACAACAAGAAAGCGCATGGCATGAGGTTATCAAAGAAATGCCGAGCTGAAGCTCGGCGCAGGCTGAAGCCCGCCCCACAAGACGCATTTTGTTCGCATGTTAAAATTGAAATTCCTCCCCACCGCTGAATCGCCACCATGAATTTTCTTGACGGGTTGAACCCACGCCAACGCGAGGCGGTGGAGCACGTGGAGGGCCCGCTTCTGATTCTGGCCGGCGCCGGGAGCGGCAAGACCCGCGTCATCACCCATCGCATCGCCCACCTGGTGAGCGCGCATCGAGTGCCCGGCTGGGCGATTCTGGCGGTCACGTTCACCAATAAAGCCGCGGGTGAAATGCGCGATCGCGTAACCGGGTTGGTGCAGTCGGCGCCGCGCGATGCGCCCATGGTTTCCACCTTTCATTCCTTCTGTGTGCGGCTGTTGCGGCGGGAAGGCGCGCCCCTGGGCAGCCTGCGCCGCGGATTCACGCCGCTTTTCACGATTTACGATGACGACGATCAGCTCGCCGTACTCCGTGGCATCTACAAGCAGGTTGGCCTGGATGAAAAGTTCATGCAGCATCGTGCCGCGCTCTCGCGCATCAGCCACGCGAAGAGTCACAAGCAGTCGCCTGAAGACATGGCCCGCGCGGCGACCGATCCAGTGACGGAACGGCTGGCGGTGGTGTACGAGCGCTACCAGGCGAAGCTACACGAGTCCAACGCTCTGGATTTCGACGATCTGCTGATCGAGGCTGTGCGCCTGCTGGCGAACGATGCGCCCACCCGCGAGCGCCTCAACCGCCGCTACGAATTCGTGATGGTGGACGAATATCAGGACACCAATCGCAGCCAGTACGATCTGATGCGCCTGCTCAGCGGCGAGCGCGGCAACATCTGCGTGGTAGGTGACGAGGATCAGTCCATTTATGGATGGCGCGGCGCGAACATTCGCAACATTCTGGACTTCGAGCGCGATTTTCCCGGCGCGACCATCATTCGCCTCGAACAGAATTACCGCTCGACCAAGACTATCCTCGACGCGGCCAGCGCAGTGGTGGCCAACAATACTGAGCGCATCGGGAAAACCTTGTGGACCGACTCCGGCGTCGGCGACAAGATCACGCTGTACGAAGCGCCCGATGCCGAGAACGAAGCGTTGTGGATCGCCGACACCATCGAGTCCGCCATCGCGCGCGATCCGAAGACGCGCGTGGCGGTGCTGTACCGCACCAATTCACAGTCGCGACAGATCGAAGAAGCGCTGCGGCGCTACGGGCGCAAATACATCGTCGTCGGTGGATTCAGTTTCTATCAGCGCGCCGAAGTAAAGGATCTGCTCGCCTATCTGAAGGTCCTCATGAGCCCGACGGATTCCATCAGCCTGCTGCGCGTGATCAACACTCCCGCGCGTGGGATCGGCCGGACCACCGTCGAACAAATCGAGCAGTTCGCGCTTGCGAACGAGCTTTCGTTCTGGTCTGCGCTGGGCAGGATGTTGGATGAGCGGGCCTTCCCCGGCCGCGCCGAGACGGCGCTGAATTCATTTCGAAGGATGATTGAGGAGCTGTCGGACGGTGTCGAGGATCGTCCGTTGCAGGACACGCTGGCCGCGGTGATGGATCGTACCGGCTATCGCCGCATGCTGGAAGAAGAAGGCACGGAGGACGCGCGCGCACGCCTCGCAAACCTGGAAGAACTGCTCAACGCCGCCGCCGATGCAGCCGAGCGCGGCGAATCTCTACGTGATTTTCTGGACCACGCCGCCCTCCTTTCGGACGCCGATTCGGTCGATTCCCGCGCGCAAGTCTCCCTGCTCACCATGCACAACGCCAAAGGACTCGAGTTTCCGATCGTGTTCCTGGCCGGCGCCGAGGAGGGCTTGTTTCCGCACAGCCGCTCGCTCGATTCGGCGGGATCGATGGAGGAAGAGCGCCGCCTGTGTTACGTGGCGCTGACCCGCGCGGAGAAGAAACTGTACTTGAGCTGGGCGCGCTATCGCCGGCGATTCGGCGGCGGCCAGCCCGAGGCGTCCATCCGTTCGCGCTTCCTTAAAGAGGTTCCCGCCACGCTGATCGAATCGGTGCGCGGCGATCAGGGGCACGTCGATCTTTACGCCGAGCGCTACGAAGTCCGCGAAACCGCGCGTCGGAACCTCTATACTGGTAAAGTTTACAATTCAGTAGAGAACATCCGGCAGTTTTTCAATGAGCGGGGGATGCCGGCTCCCGCAGGATTGACGGCGCCCACGGGTGCTGCACCAGCGGCTGCTCCTAGCTCAGCGCCGCAAGCACGACCGGTCGCGGGGTCTGTAACCCCCGCAGCGCCGAAAAAGCGCAAGATTGGACCCGGCTCGACCATCGAGCACGCGAAGTATGGCCGCGGTACGGTGTTGCGACTCGAAGGCTCGGGCGACGATACCAAGGTCACGGTGAGTTTTCCAGGTTATGGGCTGAAAAAGCTGGTAGCCAAATACGCAGGAATCAAGATCGAATGAACACCAAGAACATTACCGACTCAGCAGAACGCAAGAAGCTCAAGCGCACCGCGCGCAAGAAAGCGGCTCCCAAGAAAAAACGCGCCGCCGACGTCCCTCGCGGATCGCAGAAGCGCAAAGTGAAGCGCATGGTGAAGGGTCAAACCCGTAAGCGCTAGGGAGCCGCCAGATGGCCGCAGGTGGACGCAGTTCCTTTCTGCGTACCAAGAACATCGACGAGCTGATTGCGTCTTCGGAGGAGCCGGCGCGGCGTCTAAAGAAGACGCTGGGCCCGTGGAGCCTCACCTTTTTAGGCATCGGCGCGGTGATCGGATCCGGCATCTTCACGGTGACCGGCACCGCCGCGCGCGGCAAAGTGGTCGAAGCCGGATCGATCCTGCACGCCACCGTGCTCGACCTGATGATGCACGGCAGCCACGCCGCGTCGGCGCTGGGACGTCCGGGTGCGGGACCTGCCATCGTCGTATCGTTTCTACTCGTCGCGCTGGCCTGTCTGTTCGCGGCGCTGTGTTACGCCGAGCTCGCCTCCATGATCCCGATCGCGGGCAGCGCCTACACCTATTCGTACGCGATCCTGGGGGAGATCTTCGCCTGGATCATCGGATGGGATCTCATCCTCGAATACGCGGTGTCGAATATGTCGGTCGCCGTTGGATTCTCGGCGTACCTGCAGGACCTCACCGACAACTTATTCGGATTCCATTTACCGCCTTCCATTGCGTTCCCGCTATTCCCGGCGCCGGGAACTCCGGGCGGCGTCTTCAACCTCCCAGCGCTGCTGATCACCCTGGCCGTCACCTGGATTCTGGTGCGCGGAGTCAAGGAAAGCGCCGACACCAACACCGTGATGGTGATGATCAAGATGGCGGCGATCCTGATTTTCTGCCTGGGCGCGTACAAGGCCATCAATCCCGGCAACTGGAAACCGTTTTCGCCGCACGGATTTTCGGGTGTATTGACCGGCGCTTCCATCGTCTTCTTCACCTACATCGGATTCGATTCGGTCTCCACCGCCGCCGAGGAATGTAAAAAGCCGCAGCGCGACTTGCCCTTCGGCATCATCATGACGCTGGTAATCTGTACCGTTCTGTATGGAGCGGTCTCGCTGGTGCTGACCGGAATTGTGAACTGGGAAAAGCTGGATCCGGATTCGCCGGTGGCGACCGCGCTGAAGACGCTGGGATACAACCGCCTGCGGCTGATCGTCACCGCCGGAGCGCTGACGGGAATGATCTCGTCGCTGCTGGTGTATCAATATGGTCAGGCGCGCATCTGGTTCGCGATGTCACGCGACCGGTTGATGCCCGCCATGTTCTCGGCGGTGCACAAGGTTTTCAAAACCCCGCACATCAGCACCTGGATCGCGGGATTCGTGGTCGGGATTCCGGCCGGGCTGTGGGATATCGACACCCTGGCCGAGTTGTCGAACATCGGCACTCTGTTCGCGTTCATCGTGGTATCGGCGGGCGTGATCGTGCTGCGCAGGAAGCAGCCTGAACGCCCGCGTACCTTCCGCGTACCTTTGGTCCCGCTGGTGCCGATTCTTTCGATCCTCTGCTGCCTGCTGCTGATGATGGGCCTGCCGCTGCTTACCTGGCTGCGCTTCTTTGCGTGGCTCGTGATCGGACTGCTGGTGTACTTCGGCTACAGCCGGTCGCACGTCGATCGCACCATTTAGTTCCCCATCTTCCATAACCCAGATTGATTACTAACAACCTGTGTCTCGCATAGGATTTGCTGTGTAAGTTAGACGTGTTAGTGTCCGAATCCGAACACACCAATACACAGTTGACCGATTTTGGAATGAGGAGTAAACTCGAAGGACTTACTGTAAAACGAGTTGGCCTCCGTGCGGGGGTTTGTTGTTGGGGAAAGGGTTCCGCACGGAGGCTAGCTGCTTTGGTTATTCAGACGTACGAGACCCGCCAAAGGTTTGTTCCATCTCGCTTCCGTCGCGACTAAAACTCTACTTAGAGGTAAGCGCTACAGGTAAGCTCGCATTTTCTGCATAAGCTGTAAACGGATTGATAAAGTATGGAACCCAATTGACTCGTGACAGTAATTAACAGTTACTTGAGACCGGCCTGTGCCAGGAACTCCGCAGCGACGTCGCGCGGTTGACGATGTTCCACGTCTACCTGTGCGTCCAGCTTACGCATGATTTCGTTGGTGAACTTGCCGGAGAGTTCGCGCAGTGCGCCTCTCACCGCGGGCTCGGCGGCCAGTACGTCCTCCCGCACCAGCAGGCACGCCTGATAAGGCGGGAAAAGTTTCTGATCGTCGGCCAGAACCGTGTACTGGCTGGATGCCAGCGGTCCATCGGTCGCATTGGCGGCGATCATGGTGACCTGCCCGTCAGATAGCGCTTTGAAAAGCAGTCCCAGATCCATACTGCGCGGAGACGCGGTCATCGGCAGATGATATTTGTTGAGCAGCGGCATTCCATCCGAGCGCGATTGAAACTCGTAGCCCACCCCCAGCTTCCAGCCGTCTTTAATCTGCGCGGCTTCGCTTAAGGTCGAGATGTTGTATTTCGCCGCGTCCGAGGAGCGAATCACCATGACGAATCGGTTGTCGATTCCCAATGGCTCGAGCACTTCGGTCTGCGCGACGCGGTGCATTTCGTTGCGGACCCGCTCGAATACCACGCTGGCTTCGGTGCCTGGCACTTCCTTTAGGATTTCGGCCTGAATGGTGCCGGTATATTCGGGATACAACCCGATTTCGCCGTTCTGCAGAGCCTGGTAGGTGATCAGCGTGCCGGTCAGGTTCAACTTGCGTTCGATCTTCCGGCCCAGCCGATGCTCCAGATGCTGCGCCACGATTTCGCCCAGCACCACTTGCTCGGTGAAATTCTTCGAGCCCACAATTAGCTTGGGCTGCTTGCTGCCGCATCCTCCGGACGCAAGCGCCAGCGCCACCACAGTCAGGCCGCATGTCAGACCGCAAATTTTCGTTCGATCCATCCCAACCCTCCGTCCGATAGCAATGCGATCACCGCTGCTGGCACGGCACCCGCCAGAATCAGCACCGAATCCACCGAGGCGACTCCGCGAAAAATGAAAACTCCCAAGCCGCCTCCGCCAATCGCCGCTGCGATGGTGGCAGTGCCGATGGTGGTGACCGTCGCCACCCGAATCCCCGCGAAGATGGTGCGCGCCGCCAGCGGCAGCTCCACCTGGCGCAGAATCTGCGAAGATGTCATCCCCATCGCCACCGCCGATTCGCGTATAGCGGCGTCCACTCCCAGTATTCCGGCCAGCGTATTGCGCAGGATCGGCAACAGCGCGTAGACCACCAGCGCGACGATAGCCGTCCGTTGTCCGATCCCACCGATCAGTGGAATTGGAATCAGAAATCCGAACAGCGCCAGGCTGGGCACCGTTTGCAGCACGCTCGCCACGCCGAGCACCGGCCGGCGCCAGCTCGCGCGCCGCGTGATCAGAATTCCCAGCGGAACTCCGGCGGCCACGGCAATCAGCATGGCGCAAGCCACCAGAAACAGATGTTCACTGGTGAGAGTCAGAATTTCGTTCCATAATCCGGGACGCACATTTCATGATCGCGCATTCAATGCTCGGGCAAACTCGCCAGGAACGCGCGGGCTTCGGCGGACTGCGCCAGGGGAAATATAGAGACGGGAAGTAGCTCCTCCAGCCGCCCGTCCACCAGCAGTGCGACGTTAGTGGCGAGCTCCAGCGCTTCGGCGACGTCATGGGTGACGAAGATCGCGGTCTTCTTGAGGTCGCGCGCCAGTTCGCGAAACTCACGGCGCACTTCGAATCGAGTGACCGGGTCCAGCGCGCCGAAAGGTTCGTCGAACAGCAGCAGCGGCGGATCGGCTGCCAGAGCGCGCGCTACGCCCACACGCTGGCGCTGCCCTCCCGAAAGTTCCCGCGGGTAACGCTTCGCGAAGTCGGCGTGCGCCAGGCCGACTCGCTCCAGCAGTTCCTCCACCCGAGCCTCAATGCGCGGCTCCGGCCACTGATTCAAACGCGGAACCATGGCCACATTTTGAGCCACGGTGAAATGCGGAAACAGGCCGGTCTCCTGAATCACGTAGCCGATGCGCCGCCGCAGCTCGATCGGATTCCAGTCGGTGGTCGCGCGGCCTTCCACTAAAACTTGGCCGGCGGAAGGCAGCAGCAGCGCGTTGACCATCTTGAGCGCCGTGGTTTTACCGGACCCGCTGCGTCCCAGCAACACCAGCGTCTCGCCCGACTCGACGTCGAAGGTTAGCCCTCGGAGTACTTCGCGGGTGGCCACCTGGTAGTGAACGTCGGCGAAGCGGACCAGCGGCGGCATCAATGTGACGTTCGCACAAGCGCGACGTTCACAACAAGCGCCGCCTCGCCACCACTAAACCGCGCGCCACAGACTCTCGCAGAACGGCCACTCCTGGTCGATCCATTGCGTTTCGCACTCAAACCCCGCCGCTTGTGCCATGGGCGGGATTTCATCGGCCGTGAACTTGTGCGACGACTCGGTCCATATCGTCTCGCCCTCTTGCAGGCTGCAGGTAAAGTCCGCTCGGCGAATGTTGACGATCTGATCGCGCCGCGAGTGCAGGTGCATTTCGATGCGCCGCTCCACGGGATCGAAGCGCGCTACGTGGCAGAAAGCGCGCAGATCGAAATCGCCACCCAGCTCGCGATTCACGCGGCCCAGCAAGTTCAGATTAAAGGCCGCCGTGACGCCCGCCGGATCATCGTAGGCCAGCAGCAGCGTCTCCACCGGTTTCAGCAGATCGAACCCCACCAGCAGCGCGTCGCCGATGCGCATGCGCGAGCGAACCTGCGCCAGAAACTCGGTCCGGCAGCGCGGCTCAAAGTTGCCGATGGTGCTGCCCAGAAACAGAACCAACATCGGATCGCCGTTACGCCGCGCGGTCACCTGGGTCAGACCATTCAGATAACTAGCGGCCATCGGGACGATCTCCACTTCGGCCGTTGCGGCCGCGTCCGCCAGTTCGTGTTGGCAGCGCGCCAGCGCCGCGCAGGAAACATCGATCGGGAAGTAGATCTCCGGTCGCAGCGCCTCCAGCACCGGACGCGTTTTGCGACCCGATCCACTGCCCAGCTCGGCCACGTAGGAAAATTCGCGCGGAATCGCCGGCGCGTAGCGGATCAGGATGCGCTCGTCGGCGCGCGTCAGGCCGTACTCCGGAAGCACCGTGATGGCGTCGAACAGGGCGCTGCCCAGATCGTCGTAGAGGTATTTCGAGTGCAGTTCCTTTTGCGGCTTACTGAGGCCGGTCCGAACGTCGCACGAAAATTCGCTGAGCATTTATGGAGTTCTCCGGTTGAGTTTTCCGGTCAGATCAATCTCTCGCCGGACCGTTCTCAGCCACGCGGAAGCCCGCGTAGACGTAAGGATAGTCCGATCGAAACCAGTTGCGGAAGCTGGGCCGCAACAGGCAGCCCGCGGTGCGTGGCGAGCCGCCCTTCAGCACCCAATGTTTGCCATCGAAAAAATCGGCGGAGTAGCCGGGATAGAAATCGAAAGGTTCGAATCCGGGGAGCGGCGCGAAAATGGTGGAAGTCCATTCCCATCCATTGCCCACCGGCTGTTCGACGCCGTGCCGGCTTGCGCCTCCGGAAGCGTCGGCCGGAATCGGATCCCAGTTTGCGAAATCGGCGTTGATCGGCGCTGCTCCTTCCGCCGCCCGCTGGTATTGCGCTTCGCTCGCCAACGCTCCCCCGCGCCAGCGCGCATATGCCTCGGCCTCGGAGTGCGTCACGTACACCGGCCAATCCAAAGGCAGCGGGACTTCCCGAAACATGGCGCGCAGCCACCACTTTCCGTCGCGCTCCACCCAGAAGTGCGGCGGCGACGCCGCGCGCGTGCGGACGTATTCCAGATACTCCCCGTTGGTGATTTTGTATTGCGTGATGCGAAAGGCAGGGACGTCGATCGCCTGACTCTCGAATTCGTTGTCCCACCCGAATCCGTCGCCGCGCGCCCGCCCGAGCACCACCCTGCCCGCAGGAATTTCCAGCATCGGATTCGCCAGCGTCGGCCGCGCTCCGTTAGTCGCCGGCGCCGGACCGCGTTTCCGGTCGTACGGCAAATTGTGGAACAGATACGCCAGCGTCTCCGCATGCATCAACCGGTGCTCGATCGCCACCTGCACCAATTCTTCCGGAACGTCCGTCAGCGCCGCATCCAACTCCGCCCGCTGTCGCGCGACATAGCGGCGAACCTGTTCCTCGGAAGGCCAGTCCGCGGGCGTATCGCTCGGCTCGCGGCCCGGCTCGGGATCGATGCCGAACGCGAACAGCTTATCCAGCGAGGGATCGAAGGCCGGCCTGCGCAGCGCGCGCCGGGCGATCAGGTTGCCGTCAAAAGCCTCTAGATGACCCAGGTAAAAGATCAGGCGATGGCGCTCAGCCACCGGGCGGTCGTAAAGCGCCGCCGGGTCGAGCTGACCGAATAAAGCATCGGTTTGCGCCCGCGCGCCCTCCAATCGTGCGGTAAGGAGCCTCATGCCCGCCCTGATGATATACCAAAAGCCCGTTTCGTTTCGCTGGAGGTGGGTTAGTTTCGTTGCGGCGGCGTTACGGACCGTTTGCTATGCTGTGAGACTACTTTGTTCTTCCCAGATGTCATTCCAGATTCGCCCGCTTAAGGAGTTCCTGGTTCGTCCGGCGTTGCCCGAGCCGCTCAAGAGAATCGCGGAGCTAGCTCCGAATCTCGTGTGGAGCTGGGATCACCCGCTGCGCTCGCTGTTTCGACGTCTGGACCCGGCGGAGTGGAAGGAATCCAACCACAATCCCGTCGTGATGCTGGGACGCGTCCAGCAATCCACGCTGGAACGCGCCGCGGCCGATCCGCGCTACCTGGCGTTGTATCGGCGCGCCATGGAATCCTTCGACGCCTACATGGCGGGCGCCCTCACTAACAAGTCCAACATGCTGGTGGCGTATTTTTCCATGGAGTATGGCTTGCTCGACTGCATGCCGATTTACTCCGGCGGTCTGGGCGTGCTTTCGGGCGATCATCTGAAAGCCTCCAGCGATGCGATGCTGCCGCTAGTCGGCGTGGGATTGCTGTACCAGAAGGGCTACTTCCGCCAATCGCTCGACCCGGACGGCTGGCAGCAGGAGCGCACCCCCATCAACGATTTCTATTCGCTGCCGGTCACGCCGGAGCAGCGCGCGGACGGTAGCGAAATGCTGGTGACCATCCGCTTGGCCGGAGCCGAAGTTTCGATCAAGGTGTGGCGGATCGACGTGGGCCGCGTGAAGTTGTACCTGCTGGACACGAATATTCCGCAGAACGTGGATGCCTCGCATCGCGAGATCACCAATCAACTCTATGGAGGCGATCTGCACACGCGCATCCGCCAGGAAATCGTGCTGGGCATCGGCGGGCTGCGCGCTCTGAAAGAACTGGGAATCGCGCCCACTGTTTATCACATGAACGAGGGTCACTCGGCGTTCCTGGCGCTGGAGCGGATCCGCGTGCTGATGTCCGAGGAAGGCTTGTGTTTCCAGGAAGCGTTCGAAGCCGCGCGGAGCAACAACGTTTTCACGACGCATACGTCGGTGCCGGCCGGAATCGATTTGTTCGACGTCAGCTTGATGCGCGAATACTTTTCGGAGTACTGCTCTAACGCCGGCATCGAGTTCGAGCAGCTTCTGGCGCTGGGCCGCGAAGCCACCGCGGATTCGCAAGAGCCGTTTTCGATGGCCATCGCCGCTATCCAGACCTCCTCGTTCCGCAATGCGGTCAGCCGCCTGCACCGCCAGGTTTCACAGCACATGTGGGAATCGCTGTGGCCCAAGCTGCCGGTGTGGGAAGTGCCGATCACGTCCATCACCAATGGCGTGCACCTGCCGACCTGGATCAATGGCGACCTGGCCAGCCTGTATGACCAGTACTTGCGTCCAGACTGGCGCGAGGGCCACGCCGATCCGAAGGTGTGGGAGCAGATTTCCGACATTCCGGACGTGGAGCTGTGGGACGCCCACCGCCGCCGCCGTCGCCGTCTGATCGCTTTCGTGCGCGAGCGCGTACTGGCCAGCGCGCTGGCCCGCAATGCTCCGGCGCCGGAGGTGAAGCGGCTCCAGGAAGTGCTGGATCCCGAAACCTTCACCATCGGATTCGCGCGGCGCTTCGCCACCTACAAACGCGCCACGCTATTCTTCCGCGATCGGGAACGGCTAAAGAAGCTGCTAACCAATCCGCGCATGCCGGTCCAGATCGTGATCGCCGGAAAAGCCCATCCGTCGGATGTTCCCGGCAAGGCGCTGATCCGCGAGATCGTGCAGTACTCGCGCGATCCGGAAATGACCGGGCACATCATCTTCGTCGAGGATTACGGGATTCAGGTGGCGCGCGAGATGGTGCAGGGGGTCGATTTGTGGCTCAATAATCCCAAGCGCGGTGAAGAAGCCTGCGGTACCAGCGGCATGAAGGCCGGCCTGAACGGCGTGCTCAACATGAGCATTCTGGACGGCTGGTTCGACGAGGCGGCCGAAGAATCCGGTGGCTGGGCCATCGGCGATCGCGAGCCCTATTCGCCGGATCGCGACGACGCCCATGCAGCCGGCATCTACAGCCTGCTCGAAAACGAGATTGTTCCGTTGTTCTATCAGGGCCGCGAACAGGGTGTACCCGCGCAGTGGGTGCGCCGCGTCAAACAGTCGTTAAAGTATCTGAGCGCGAACTTCAACTGCCAGCGTATGGTGGGCGGATATCAGGTACAACTTTACGAACCCGCGCACCGGGCTTTCGAAGCGGTAAGCCGCGAGCATTTCGCATTCCGAGAAATGGCCCGAGGTGAGTTTCGTCAGCTCGGGGATCGGATCGGATGCCGTGGTTACCGGATCGACCCTGCCCTTGCGCGCCGAAGTGGACCTGGCCGGGCTAAAACCGCAGGACGTCCGCGTCGAAGCCGTGGTCGGAAGGGTGGCCGCCGACGGCGAGCTGGAGGAAGCCCAGGTGCTCATGCTGGCGCCGCTGGAACAACACGATACGGTATATTTGTTTGGAAGGGATTTCGCCCCGTTTACCACCGGACGGCTGGGTTACGCCCTGCGCGTGACGCCCAACCATTGCGAAGACCCTTTAAATCGGCCCTGCAACTCGCTCCTGAGGTGGGCCGGGGACCTGGACTAAAGGTACTGGGCTGAAGGTAATGCAACTGAAGCATTCTGCCGATACGTGGGCTGGGTACAAGATTTTACTGGATTCCATGGGCCGTTCCATGGTACATAGTGGTTTAGGTATTTGAGCGGGTCACCTAAACGCGATCGAAACCGATTCGATCCGACCCGCAGTCTTCCGTACTGACCAATCTCTTCCCAATGCAGTATTGACATACCGTTTCTCCGAAGGAGTGCCAACCAGAACTTTATGGAAGGCGACCGTAAGTACCGTCAACGCGGCTATCAGGACATCGCCGCCCGCGACTATAACAACAATGGCCCTCGTCAAGATGACCGGCCACGCCCGCAA
>WNFL01141028.1_pt1 | contig 13338 bp, 8 predicted proteins | sample 5400361 | NCBI WGS metagenome assembly WNFL01 (sample SAMN13153351, study PRJNA577476) | soil metagenome | isolation source: 40 cm soil on Douglas fir-dominated hillslope | place: USA:California | collected 2013-09-17
CCGCCAACCAATTTGCGGCCAGGGCTGCCGGAACCATTCCGCCGTTCACGAAACCGAAGTAACGCCCTCCAGTGGTAGCCATCGTTGCCGGGGAGCCAATGTGGTCGAGTCTCGCGATTACGGCGCTTGGATCGCTCGGCGACCAGGGAAAGGGTTCATGAAGATCGGCGAGTGCGGCAACAGCGGCTTCAGAAGGAGCCACTCTTCGTTCAGAGATTTCTCGCACATACCTTTGCGCATTGTCTACAGCCAGTTTCATGGCGTCGTCGATCAGCGATTGCCGCCCGCTTCCTGTGTCAGTGGCCATTTGGCTCTTCCTTTCCATTCCGCCCGCACCTCTTCGCACTCGAAGACACCCCCGGGCGACAAGCGCTCTCTCGCTCACAGGATAAGTTATTCAGTTTTCGATGGAATGAAAGAGCCTAATTGTCCGCTTTTTTCTTTGTGACGGCCTCGTCGGAAGCGATCTTGCCGTCGCGAATGAAGATGATGCGCGATGCGCATGCTGCGCGATGTCGTGCTCGTGGGTTACGAGAATAATGGTATTTCCCTGTTTGTACAGGTTTTCGAAGAGCGCCATGATCTCTTCACCCGTTTTCGAATCGAGGTTGCCGGTGGGTTCGTCCGCCAGGACAATCGAAGGGGAATTCACCAAAGCTCGCGCAACCGCGACGCGCTGCCTCTGGCCGCCGGAAAGCTCATTCGGCCTGTGGTTCATCCGATCCATCAAGTCCACGCGCTCGAGCGCCTTCTTTGCCTTCTCGATGCGCTCTTCCGCGGGCGTGCCGTTATAGATCAGGGGCAATTCGACGTTGTGGAGCGCCGTCGCGCGTGGCAGGAGATTGAATGTCTGAAACACGAAGCCAATCTCTTTGTTTCGGATGTAAGCGAGCTCATCGTCATCCAGGTCGCTCACCAACCGCCCCGCCAGCCAATATTTGCCTGAACTTGGCGAATCCAGACAACCTATCAGATTCATCAATGTAGATTTACCGGACCCGGACGGTCCCATAATGGCCACGTATTCGCCTTTGCGAATCTCCACGTCCACCCCACGCAAGGCGTGCACCTGCTCCGCGCCCATTTCATAGACCTTGGCCAGCGCTTCGGTCTTGATTACTACGCCGGAGCTGACCAGGTCTTCCCGGAACGAATCTGCGGCTGGTGTCTCGACAGGCATGCGAATCTCCCTGGTCCTCGGCAGCGCGTCAGCTCTGCTGATCGTCCTGCTTTTTGGGTGCGCTGTTGTCCACTTTCACTTGAGACTCCGGCTTCAGCGTGCGCAAGGCTTTGTAGCTGCCGACCACAATCTCGTCACCAGCTTTCAACCCCTTGGTGATCTCAATGTCAGTCACGCCGGCAATGCCGGTCTCGACGGGCAGAAACACTGCCTTTTTTCCGTTGACCACAAATACGCCCTGCACTTCATCCTTCTTGGGATCGTTCGGCGCTGGAGGAGGCGGCGCTGCCAGCGTCACATTGGAACTGCCCTGCTTCTTTGCATTCTTGGCTGCTTCTTCCAAATCCTTGCGCGTTCGCACGGCTAGCGCTTGGATTGGAATGGCGACAACGTTTTTCCGCTCCGCCGTCTTGATCTTAGCTGTCGTGGATAGGCCGGGCCGCAGATTCTCCGGCGGATTCGCCAGCGTTACGACGACCTTGAAGTCCTTCGCTTCCTGGGTGCTTGTTGTCGTCTGCGTGGTCGTGAGTCCGGAACTCCGCAGCACGGCCTGCGATCCAATCTCCGTCACTTTGCCCTTGAAAATCTTTCCCGGCACAGCGTCGATGGTCACATCGGCCTCTTGACCCATTTTCACGTTGACGATGTCCGTCTCGTCGACCTTGACTTCCGCCGTCACTACCGACATATCCGAGAGTGTCATGATGAAGCTGCCATTCGCGTTCTGCATGCCCATTACGACGTAGTCGCCCACGCGCTCTGGCAGATAGCTCACGATCCCATTGATCGGAGATGTGTACGTGGTCTTGTGCAGAACGTCCTGGGTCCGCACCAACACGGCGCGGCCTTGATTCACTTGCGAACGTGTCTGATCCAATTGCGCCTTCAAGGACTGCACACGCGCGCGCGCCGAGTCGACCGTTGCCACTGCCCCGTCGTAGACTGTTTTCCGTTGATCGAAATCCTGTTTGGGGATCAGCCCATCCTTGAAGAGACCTTGCCCCCGGTCGTAATCCAGCTTGGCCTTCTCCAGGTTGGCTTGTTGCAAGATTAAATCCGACTGTGCTGCTTTGTAGCTGGCTTCCGCAGCCTGCACGCCGGACTCTGCCGAAACGACTGCCGCTGACTGCGCTTGGACGTCTGCATTTGCCTGCACATTCTCTTGCAGGAGCAACTTGTCACCCTTCTTGACGTGGTCGCCTTCCTTAACAAAGATCTCGGTGATTCTGCCGTATCCCTGGGCAGTCACGTTTGTATAAGTCGTCGGCTTAATTTCGCCTGAGGCCGTCACCAGTGACACCAGGCTGTCCTGGTTGGCCACCTTGGCCGTTTGAACGGTGACAACGCCCTTGTTCGCCTGGTTCACGCTGAACAGAACAATTCCGCCGAGCACCACCACAGCGCCCACGCCAATTGCCACTTTATGCCACGTCTTCATTCGATTCCCCTTCGGTCTAACACTTCGCCGTTATATTGCCAAACCTCCACCGCCGACCGTAATCCAACCGATACACAGGAAAGATCCTTCCGCGGGGATACAGATATCAGGCCAACTGCCTCTACCCTACATACGCCCATTCGGGTCGAAATGTTTCGCGGGAGGACTACTCCACTTTCGCGGTTCGGACCGCAAAGCAGGGGACTTATTGGAACCGGCTTCCCCGCCGGCGTTAACCTCGCCTCTACGGAGACCCAACTCGCCCCGAATGCCATTCTATGTTCAAAACATCCGAAAGGGAAGAATCCACATCCCGCGAGGGCGGGATCCTCGCTGAACAACCGATGAACCCCATTTGACGAGGAAAAGAGTCAAGTGGTCAGCTGGAAAAAGGCATTGATCACGAAAACCAACTCCGTTTGGCAAACTCTGTTTAATGATATACTCGGGTCATTCGGTCGATCTGTTTCGACCGAATCCGTCCGCGGAGAGGTGGCAGAGCGGCTGAATGCGGCGGTTTGCTAAAAACCTACCTGCCCTGTTTGCACTCGCTGATTTTCACCTGTTTTCAGTAATTTACGCTGCTCTCAGTTGTACCGAGATAGCCTCATTTGCAGGTTAGAGTGCACCAAGAGTGCACCAGACCAGGTTCCGTTTTAAGAAGCCTCTACCGTCTGCCTTCTAGGGAGGTCGTTGCAGGTTGGTGTGCCGTGGGAGGCCCTCATTCGGGCCAGAACGTCTACGTTGGGGCCCAATTGTGCAACTATTTTTCACTGCTTTCTAATGCTCATCACACGCTTAAGGTGAAGTCGGGATTCGTGGTGCGCCGGCGTTTAGGCGATGCCGAGCTTTCTCTGCATCTCTTCAAGAGAGACTCCTTTAGTCTCCGGAAAAAAGAAGAGAACGACAAGAAACTGAAGCCCCATCATGAAAGCAAAGAAGACGAAGGGATACCCGCCGGACGATGCGGCCAACAATGGGAAGATTCCTGAAATGAGCGCGTTCATAAACCAGTGCGAGAAGCTTCCAAGGCTCTGCCCCTTGGCCCGCACTCGATTTGGAAAGACTTCACTGAGGTAAACCCAGATTACGGCGCCTTGCGAAAACGCAAAAAACGCGATGTAACCTATCAGCAGCCAGACGAGGAGATTCTGATGGCGTCCCATAAAGAATACTGCCGCAACTCCGCCGAGACATGCTGCGGTACCCACAGAGCCGATCAAAAGCAGTGTCTTGCGACCGATTCGATCAATGACCGACATGGCGAGCATCGTGAATACCAGGTTCGTGGCCCCAATCGCGACGGCCTGAAGATCTGAAGAAACCTTATTGAAACCGGCGTAGGCGAAAATGTCGTTGAGGTAATACAGGATGGCGTTGACGCCAGAAAGTTGGTTAAACATCCCGATCGAGACCGCCAAGAAAATTGGCAGCCGGTATTTCCAGGAGAAGAGCGGATCGTTTGCGACGTGCTCCGCATCAATAGACACGATGATATCTTGGAGTTCCTGTTCGTAATTTTGTTCGCCAGTCATACGGAGTACATCACGCGCCTCGGCCACTCTTTGCTTTTTGACCAGCCAGCGGGGGCTGCGGGGGATGCCGAAGAGAAGCAGAAGAAACAGGACAGCGGGTACCGCAGGAACACCAAGCTTCCACCGCCATTCAGCAGCTCCAAGCTGCATCGTTCCCACAATGTAGTTCGAAAAATAGGCGAGCAGAATTCCGAAGACAATGTTGAACTGAAACAAACCCACGAGACGGCCTCGCCACTTAGCGGGCGCAACCTCCGCAATATACATCGGACCAAGAACGGAGGAGCCGCCAATGCCCAGCCCCCCGATGAATCGGAAAAGCACGAGAGCAAACCAGTTCCACGCAAGGGCGCAGCCTAGAGCTGATACGAGGTATAGCACGGCCATGGCGCGGAGACTATCGCGGCGTCCAATTTTGTCTCCTGGAATTCCGGCAAACATGGATCCGAGGATCGTCCCCCACAGTGCGACAGAAACTGTCAGCCCCAATGCGGCCGGAGAGAGTTTAAAGGTGTCCGTGAGCGCATGCGTGGTGCCAGCGATGACGGCAGTGTCAAATCCGAAGAGTAGTCCCCCTAGTGCTGCGACCACCGTGCTCTTCAAGAGATAAAGATTAAGTTTCATAGAGCCTTTCTGAGAACCAGCGTGGTTCCCCCAATCGTCATATTCGCAACAGGTGGACACGCGGAGGCAAGAAATTGCGGAAGGATTGGCACGAGCAAGAACGCGTAACTGGAGGGTGCTGACAGACCTCGCAGATGAAACTTGTAGTGCGGGGACGCAGTCGACTGCTGCCAAACTAGACGAATCCGGGTTCGCGAAGAAGCATTCTTCTTGAGGGGTATATATAATTCACGTGTCTCAAGGCTTTGGAGGGATTCACGCACCGGGCCACCCGTGCAAAGAAGGATCCTCAAAAAATGGAACCGACAACCAAGCTCGTCATCGGAATAGATATCGGAGGAACGAAGGTTGCCGGAGGTTTGGTAGATGCTTGCGGAGAAATTCATGTGCGCAGCAGGACGCCGATGATCACAGCCGGGGAGGCTTCGAAAGGCCTCGCCGCGGTGTCTGCCGCGATTCAAGCGTTGTTTCCTGATGCTGCTGAACGGCCGCGAATTGAAGCGATAGGAATTTGTGCTCCCGGGCCGCTGAATCCTGTCACGGGCATCATAATTAACCCGCCGAATCTTGCTATCTGGCATAACTATCCGTTGGCTGAGGAAATGCGCCGTCTCTACAACGTGAACGTGAAAATCGACAATGACGCCAACGCGGCAGCTCTGGCGGAAGCAAAGTGGGGCGCCGGGCGCGGGTATCGAAATGTTTTTTATGCGAGCATTGGAACCGGCATAGGCACGGGGATTGTTTTTGATGGGCGTATCTACCATGGGAGGACCGGTGCGGCGGCGGAGGGCGGCCACATCGGAATCGATAGCAACGGACCAAGGTGCAACTGTGGGAAGCGCGGCTGCATTGAAACCTTGGCAGCAGGACCCGCCATTGGGCGACGTGGCGGTCAGAAACTCTCTAAATATCCGAAGTCGCTGCTTGCCGAGTTGGCCAGCGGAAATGCAGATGCCGTGACCAGCGAGTTGGTTGCGAAGGCCTATGCAGCGAGAGACCCGGCGGCCGAAGAAGTGATCCAAGAAACATTGGATTTGCTGGCCTATTGGCTTGGAAGCATCATCGACCTCCTTGAACCGGAGGTCATCGTGGTTGGGGGAGGTGTTTCGACGATGCTCGCGCCTTTTTTGAATGAGATTCGTGAACGTTGGCAAGGAGCGTGTCTCAATCCGGCGCCGATGGAAATTCCACTGGTACTCGCCCGCTATGGGGAAGATGCCGGAATTGTGGGCGCTGCTGCTCTGTGTGAATTCGAGTGACATATGACGATATCGGTCAGCGTGCCGGAGCAGTAGCAACACCCACGTTCCTGTCCGCGCCACCATAATAAAAGAGCCAGCGCCCTCCGTCGCGCACGAGTCCCTCTACAAACACCACATTAGGTACCTGTCCGACTTTTTCCCATTCGGGCCCTGGAGAAAAAATGGGTGCCGGGGCGCGGGCGAGAACCTTGGTCGGATCACTTTTGTCAAATAGGACCCAACCTGTCGAGTAAACATTTTTGTCGTCTGCGCCGTTGTAGATCAGGAAAATGCCTTCAGCCGTCAAGACCGGCGGAGGGCCTGGTTCTACAACCTGCGAATCAAACGAGCCGGGGCGGCTAGAGAGAACCGGATGATCAAGGGCCTCCGTCCAATGGAGCAAGTCTTCGGAGTAGGCGATGCCCATTTGGGTGTCCTGGCCACGCGCATCCGCGAGAAAATACATCCAATATTTGCCATTGATTTTTTGAGGGATGATTGCGCCGGACTTCGTCCATTTCACGTTCCACTTGCCCTTGTAAGCAGGAAGGATAATGCCTTGCCGCTTCCAGTGGACCAAGTCGGTCGACGTGGCGAGACAGAGTTGCGCATCCTTCTTATCGGCACCAATTCCATCTACGTTGTTGTATCCCGTGTATGTCAGATAGAAAGTATCGCCAAATTTGACTAACCTGGGGTCCTCGACTCCACCGCCCTTTTCATACGGCGTCTCCGAAGTCAATACCGGTTCAGGCCGACGAACGAAGCGAAGCCCGTCATCGCTCGTGGCGTAGCCCAGCGATGAGGTGCCCTTATGGTCTTGGGCACGGTAGAGCATCACAAACTTTCCATCCTCTTTCACGACCGCGGGGTTGAATGTTCCTGCGGATTCGAATCCGTCACCGCGCGGAGACACGATGGGATCAGGGGAGAGCCTTGTCCACTTTCCAAAGGGCGGCGCAAGCGGCGGTGCAGCGATGGCCATCGCAGCGCATAACACAAGCAGCGGCAGCGTAAATTGTTTGGCCACGCGACCCACGGAATTCAATTCCTTTCGCATTGCGTTCATTCCTCCGCTGAGAATAGAGCTGGGTGATACCATGCTTCAACGCCGCTTTCTTCCTTTCAAAGACAACCCAAAAGCGATTCAAAACTCTGCCAGCAGCCGGACCCACGACTGCCCCGGGACCTGCACAGTGCTGCCAAGCGATTGGCCATCATGACTGAGTCGGACCTCGTGCCCCTGCGCCGGCGGGATCGAGATGGAAGTGGAGCGCTGCACTGCTGTCGGGTTATACAAAATGAAATTTAGCGCGCGCGGGGGGAACAGTTTCGCGTCAAACGCATCAAGCAGATCGAGATTTACCAGCATGAGCTCCCGATCGGTAGCTTGGCCAAGGGCCTCGTACATCAAGTACATCCATAATGACTCCCCAGCACCGTAGATTTCCTTGCCCACATTTCCGGTTTGGCCGCCAAGTTCGAGCGTGCCGAGATTCTCGAAGGGAATAAACGCCATTGACGTATGTTGGCGTTTCTCGAAGCAATCCTGAAAGAAATAGAAATTGTTGCGTCGTTGCTGATCCATAAAACGGAGCAGACCCTCAAATACGATCCCGCGTTTCAGGATGCCGGTCCAAGGCAGAACAGCCTCGACATTCTCCTTGAACGCTGGATACAGGATGGAGGCCGCAGCTTGGACCATCCCGCGTACGTCATGGGACTTCTGACTTGGATCGGAATACCAATAAAACATACGCAGTTGTTCGTAAAGCAGATAGTTGGCCTGATTGCGCATACCGAGCTCCGCCGCAGCCAATGCGCCGTAAGCAAGTTCCTGCGGTTCATGGAAGAGGCGATCCGAGGGCACGGTGTACAGAACCTGAATTGCGCGTCGCGCTTCCTCCAGGTATTGCTCTTCTGAGGTCAAATGGTAAGCAAGAATCGCAGCCCATGCGTAGAGGCCGCCTATGGCGTAATTTGTTCCGGCTCCCTCGGCAAGAAGTGTGGAAACCTGATAGTAGATGGGGAAAAGGTAGTCATACTGGCGAGCCATTTTCTTGGCGGTGTGTAACGCCTCCAGAAAATGATCCTTGATCTCCTTGGACCCCGCCAAAAACCCGATTGCAGAGTATTTCACGAGCCCATTCTCAAAGGGATACCAAGAATCAGTCCTTTCGTTCGGTTTTCGCACGAAATCATTGCTGATGCTCTGAGTGTCTTCGTGGTAGAAGGAGGGCAGCGCCGCCAGAAGTTCATTGCACTCAGTTTCGTAACTCGGCGATGGATGCAAACGGAGATAGAGAAGAGATGGCCAGAGGACATCCGCGACGGTCATGAGCTCGAAGTTGCCCGCAGGCTGCTGCCAAATCTGAGAGCTATCCTTGACATAAGCCCGTAAGCCCACCTGTCCGTTCACCTCGACTCGAGTCGTGCTCTTCTCCTGCAAATCCTTGACGGTAGCCGCCGCGAATTCCCTCCACGTCGAGGCACAGTGAGGCCATGTAAGCCGCTCCTCGAAAAGAGGAAGCAGGGCCGGCATCCAACGCTCCACCGCTTCCTGCTCCGTAACCAACCGATTGAGTGGTCTCTGAAGTAAAAAGCTCGTGAATCGCACATCGCCCGCCGGAAGTACATCCCCCGTTGTCTGATCGGCGACCAGGCCTACACCAAGGCGCTGAGTTCCATCAGGTTCGATTTTTGAGATGGTTGAGCAGCGATAGACTAAAAATTGCGGAAGATTTTCGATCGACATCCAGCTCATGTCGCTCACGTCGAAGTACATCATGGTTTCGATGCCAGCGTTCTGATCGAGAAGATAAACCGCAGGCAGGTCGTTACCGTAGGTACCCAGCGAGTTCCTGGTCGGCTGGGTGAGCGCGACGCGCCGCCAGCTTCCCGCTTGGCCTTCCATCAGGGTGGAAGTCGAATTCAGCCAGGTGATGATTTGGGGTTCTATTCTGCCGTCTTGATGTAGTCGAATAGGCCTCGGAAGATGGAGCGTGGTTCGAAAGCGAAACCATGGCTCGATATGGCTTGCGGCCAAAGTGCTGATTTCCGCTGTCCACTCATATTCGAATCGTTTCCCCTCCAGGCTCACCGCAGCAGCTGTTCCGTCACACATGATTCGTTGACCTTCATGGCCTAAGTGGGATGTCATCAACGGGAATGATGCACCGGTCAAGAGCTGGACACCTGGCAGTGTCGCGGGTTTCCATTCGCCCTCAACGCACAAAAAGTTGTGGAACGTCAGTGGTGTGCCAACAGGCGAAAGACGGAGCTGCTGCCCGCCACTCTCTAGAATCGTGGAGGAATGAGAGGAGTCCGCGGAGGTAGGAAATGAAACCCCACCACAGAATCTAGCGCATGCGGGTGAACCGCTCGCAGCCGTTGCCAAAATCGTTTTCACGAAGCTGCGCCGATTGAGAAGAGTCATTTGGCTGAGACCTTAGGACAAGACGAAACTCGGGCCCTGCCAAGAGCATGCCTTGGCAGGGGCACCACACTATCAATATGTGATCTTCAAGCCAAATTGTATGGTTCGCGGCCCACTAGAATCAGTGACTGCACCGAAGCCACAGGCAAACGGTCCGCTGCATGTCCCTCCACCAGGGAGCGTGCCGCCCACTTGCGTAAATGGCGTGCCAAGAGGCGTAGAGAATCCACTAGGTGCGGAGTAGATGTGGCGGTTGAAAATGTTGAAAAACTCTGCCCGAAAGTCAATGGCTGCGTGTTCGCCGAAGAGACGGGTTTTCTTGCCCAATGTGAAATCCTCGTTCCGGCCTCCGAAAGTCCGAGCACTCGAGAGAGAGCGGGGTTCGTTGCCAAAGGTGAAAGGGGCCGGGACTGTAAATGCGTTGGGATTCCAGAAGGGAGTCGAGGCGGTGTTGAAGTTCGAACTTTTGTTCGTCTGGGTTACTCCGGGAACGATGTTTACTCGGGCGATCCCAGTGAAGTGGCACCCGGCGAATAACACATCGCCGGCCGTTCCGCCGCAGCTCCCCTATACCGTCGTGGGTGTTCCGGACTTGTAGGAAGCAACACCAGCGATATACCAGCGCCCGCGACTCGCTCCACTACTCCGCCTTGATTCAAATAGCGCTTGCCATGTCCGGCGGGAAGTTCATAGAAGAAGCTCGCCACCAGTGCTTGCGGGGTATCAAGTTGGCTAACCGCTTTTTCGGATCCGCGACTAAAGGAATTCTGGCCGATAAAGCTATTCGTGCCGATGAAACCGGACACTCCCGGACCCGCTGAGTCGGCGTCCGTGAGGTTTTTCGATAACCTCATAGGCGCTGTGATAGAATCTCGTGCGCAGAGGCTAACGAATTTCGAAAAAATTCTCGTACTTTTAATATTCAGGTCGAGCAAGATGGCTGATTGTTAGTTCTTGCAAGAGGGCCCTTTCCAGGTTTTCCATTCCGCCTCTCTTTTCCGATGGAGAGGACAAGGTGCCTATATGAAGAAAACGCTTGTTCTCGCTCTTTTAACCTTTTTGACTCCTCTGGCGCACGCCGATCAAGGTGGTTTTTCCAATTCCGGCGGCTCAACACAGGTAAGTTCCGGCGTTAACATTAACTCGACCGTTGCCACACCCTCCGGCACTTTGACCATTCACTGCCCCAGTACCACCCCGGGCCTTTGCGCTGGCGGCAGCTTTACCTTCCTTTCCAATGACGGGACTATGGCGCTAAACGCAAGCTTTACTAGTGGCACATTTCGGGAAAGTTGCTCAGGCGGCGGCAGGGGCGGCCGTGTCACTTGCAGTTACAGCTTCACTGGCTACATTAGCGGCACTTGGAGTATGAATGGCGCGACGCAAGCGATCACCGGCCTTACCTCTCAGAGATTTGGAACTGGAGGCGCTGCAGCCAAGGGAACAACGGCCTATAATTCTGCCTACACGCCGTTTTACTTCTCAAATAGCGGCCAGATTCTTCGCTCGGACGACCTGAACGGCACCAACCTGATCTCGTATGGAACGCAAGGCAGTGATGTCGGGCAGTTTTACGGCGCATACGGCATCGCGCTGGATTCCGCAGGCAGAATCTACGTCGCCGATACGTACAACAGCCGCGTCGTCCGCATTGACGATATGAATGGCACGAACTGGACGACCTTCGGGACGTCGGGTTCAGCTGTCGGCCAGTTCATGAATCCATCCGGCATTAGTGTCGATTCCGCCGGCAGGATTTATGTGATGGACACAGGAAACAACCAGCTGGTCCGTATGGACGACATGAACGGCACAAACTGGACCGTCATGAGCGGCATCGGGTCCGGCGTTGGTCAATTCGCACAGTACGTCGCGCCCGTTGCGTTTGACGCCAGCGGACGGATCTATGTGGCGGATTCCGGCAATGGACGACTTGTACGCATGGATGATATGAACGGCACCAATTGGACTACGTTAACGCAGTCCCCGGTGATCAACGGCTACATCTATTCCTTGCAATCTCCCATTGGGGTTGCCGTGGACCCGGCAGGCAAGATTTACATCGCCGATGCGGAGTATTATCAGCCCGCGGTGATTCGCGTCGACGATATGACGGGAGTCAACTGGACGTCCATCTACCTGGGCTCTACTGCAACGCCACACAGCATTGCCGTCGATTCGAGTGGAATGGTCCTTGTAGGAGGGGGCGGAGCGCAAATTGTGGACAACATGATGGGCGTTCTCACCTCATCAAGCGCGTTGACCCAGTATTACGGTCCCTACTACGTCTTCGGAGCGACTCCCGCGCCGGTGCCGAGTCCGCGTCCCTCTGCACTCAGCTTTTCACCCACAACTTTGACTTTCGCCGACCAGGATATCGGAACCACGAGCAATTCCCAAGCCGTTACAATCACGAACTTCGGGGGCAGCCCACTGAACTTTTCTGGCATTTCGGCGAGTGGCGATTTTCCTGAGACAAATAATTGCCCGGGTACACTGCTTGCGGGAGCGAGCTGTATAGCCAATGTATCTTTTGCGCCTACGGTCAACGGTCCGGAAACCGGGCTGCTGACCCTCAGTGACGATTCGGGCAACTTGGGTGCGTCGCAAGCCGTAACTCTCGTGGGAACAGGCCTCCTCCCGCGTCACCTCAGCTTGTCCCCGGCAACGCTCAATTTCTCCGGCTACACTATCGGCGATAGCCCCAGCCAGACTGTTAGTGTAACTAACACCAGCGGAGGCTCCGTCGGGATCGCCGGAATCGCCATGAGCGGCGATCCCTCTTTCGTTCAGGGGAACACATGCGGATCTATCCTATCGGCAGGTGCAACTTGCACCGTCACGGTGACCTTCAGCCCGGTCGCCTATGGCACATTCACTAGCACGCTGATCGTTACCGAAAGTTCCGGCGCGCAGGAGACTGTCTCTGTCAACGGCACTGCGTTCCCAGACAACTAATTCTGTTCAACGCAGTGTGCGCCCGTAAATGGCATGAGCTATTGATCGTTCCATCTCCTGTCACCGTCGCGCTGGATGCCAATGGCTAGGATTTACCTCGCGCACCTCTTCTCGCTGTAGGGGCGCTTTTCCCAAGCGGACCACCCCATTACTATCGTGGACATGCAGGCGAGGCTTTGCCAAGCGGCCAGCCGTGGCTTAGCGCCCCTTAAACATTTTTCTATCAGATTGAAAACAAGAAGGAAAGCTCGGGGGAGAGCGTCGGATTAAAATCCGCCAGCTGTATGGAAACAAAGGAGTTTTGCGCTGCAGCCTGGCCTTCTAAGGTGTTGAAAGGAAAGGAGGGAATTCTTAGTGCCCCCTTATTGCCCCTAAGAAATGACGGAGTTCGGGAGCGAGAAGCCTGCAGTCGGGGTGACAAGTCTTGAGGGGCTTGTAGTTGTTCAATAGCTTATCCTGCGGTGTCCTTGTTTGTGAGGGTATCAACATAAATCCATGATAATCCATGATGAGAAAACTTCTGGCACTTATGGCCCGAGGAATTGCCTTGGGCATATTCGCGATGTGTATCCTTCTTGCCCTGTGCTTCGCCAAAATTCTATTCGCACTACGAATGGCGCGATTCCCTGCCGCGACGACTGGCCCGTCCAGGTTATCCCTTCACCCTCGAGCGCCAAGAATCTCTCCCAGAGGAACGCCCACGCGGTATACCTGTATATATGAAGGATGGAGGAATGCGGACGTTTTCGCGACGCTAGGTTGCTTCGGATTAGGCAGCCCGATCGTACCGGTGGTGCAGCCCTCCCAGTCGCACATGAGAAAGGATTTCGGGGCCTTCCTGCACACGCGCGCCGGGTATTCATGCGGCTCCCTGTATTTCCAACGGGAATACGGTGTCCATAATCGAAGCGCCTCCATCCACG
>WNFL01444913.1_pt1 | contig 13338 bp, 16 predicted proteins | sample 5400361 | NCBI WGS metagenome assembly WNFL01 (sample SAMN13153351, study PRJNA577476) | soil metagenome | isolation source: 40 cm soil on Douglas fir-dominated hillslope | place: USA:California | collected 2013-09-17
AATCCGATGCTTGGGCGGCCATGAGCGGATTTACTATTCGCCCTGCGGCAAAAGGCCCACGGCGATCTCGGGCGCACCCCGCTAAGAATGTGTATTGACAATTACATGCAGTTTCAAATAAAAGATTGCATTGACTATGACATTCAATCATCTTGGCAAGAGTGTCAGCGACGACGTGGAGCCGCCGAAACTGAAAAGCTTCACCGAGGCAGCCTACCAGCAGATCAAGGGATTCATCCTGCGAAGCGAGATCTACCCGCGGCAGAAGATCATCATCGAGGACCTTTCCAAGCAGATGGGCATCAGCCGCACGCCCATCCGCGAGGCGATGAGCCGGCTCGTGATGGACGGCTACGTGCACCAGGTCCTGAACCGGGGCTTTTTCGTCAAGGAGATCACCGTCGGCGAGATCGAGGAGCTCTACGGCGCCCGGGAGGCGCTGGAGCCCTACCTCGCCGAAGAGGCGGCCCGCCGCGTCACGCCGGCCCAGGTCCGGGAGCTCGAGACCCTGCTCCGGGAATACAAGGAGTACGTCCGGCAGGAGCCGATCCGCGGCCGCCGTTTGATCGATTCGGAATTCCATACGAAAGTCGCCGCGATCGCGGGGAATTCCTATCTCGCGGGAATCCTGGCCGACGTTTTCGAGCGGATCGTTCTGAAGCAGAGGATGGCGGTCGGACGGTTGGACCGCGGCCGGGACGCGTGGCTGCAGCACGAAGCTATTTTCATCGCCATCCGCGACCAAAAGCCGGGCGCCGCCAGGAAGGAAGCGCTGCATCACGCCAAGCGCTCCAGAGAGCTCGCCATGCTGCGATTGCAGGAAGAAGCGGAATACTTCAAGAGCCTGAAAATCGTGCGTGGACCCGTTTCCTGAAGGGGGGCATCCCTATGAGGCCGATTCCCGCTCCGCCCAAAGCTTCCATCGTTCATTGGATCGCCGCGCTTTTATTGGCCGGCGCCACGGCGGCTTTCGCGGACGACGCCGAGCGGATCGCCAAGGCCAAGACCGAAGGGCAGGTCGTTTTCTACAGCAGCATGGGGATCGATACGCTCCGGCCGGTGACGCTCGCCTTCGAGAAGCGGTATCCATTCATCAAAGTCGAGGTCCTCAGGCTGAACTCCGAGCGAGTGTTCAACCGCGTCATGGTGGAATACCAGACCGGCAAGCTGCACGCCGACGTCGTGAACATGTCCGTCATGCCGCTGTTGAAGGCGAAGCGGGTGCTCGCGGCCTATCAATCGCCCGAGGCCAGGGCGTTCCCCGCCAAGTTCCGGGACCCGGACGACACCTGGACCGGCCTGGTCGGCAACTACGTCGTGATCGGATACAACACCCGGCTCGTTCCCGAAGCCAACCATCCCAAAGACTGGCTCGATCTCACGCAGCCGTGGTGGCGCGGCAGGATCGGGATGGACGTCGAGGATTTCGACTGGTACGGGGCGATGCTCGAGTACCTCGGCCCGGAAAGGGGCCGGCGCCTGATGCAGGGGCTCGCCAAGCAGCAGCTCAACTGGAGAAAGGGCCACTCGCTCCTGGCGCAGCTGGTCGGCGCGGGGGAATTTTCCGCCGCCCTTCTTTACGCGCACCGGACGCAGCTCACCAAGGACAGAGGGGCGCCCATCGACTGGGTCAAGACGGCCAAGCCCGTCATCGTGTCGCAGAACGCGGTGGCGATTTTGGAGAAAGCCCAGCGGCCCAACGCGGCCCGCCTGCTGGTGGACTTTTTGATGTCGGAAGGCGGGCAAAAACTGCTCTACGACGGCGGGCAGATCCCGCTGCGCGCGCAGGCCGTTCCCGCCTCGTCGCCGCTCGCGGCGGAGCACCTCGAGCTCCACCCGGTGTCGGGCCAGGTGATGGAGCGGTTCGAGCAGCACAAGAAAGACTTCAACGAGACCTTCGGCGTGAGTCAGTAGTCGATATCCGAATCCACCGTCAATCAACCGTCAAGGAGAAGAAAAGAGACAACATGGACAAAATCAAATTTCCCTATCGATCGGCGCGCCACCTGGCCCTGCTGCACATCGTCAACGAGAGCGGCGGATGGAAAAAACAGGGGCTCGCGGTGGACTACGGCACCTATGTCGACCCCGAGCAGGCCCACAAGCTCTTGGAGAGCGGCAAAGTCCAGTTCATCGGCGGCAACCACATCACGCCCTACATCAAGCGCGCCTCGGGCGACGATTGGATCTACGTCGGCCAGTCGGCGAATTTCATCGGCCAGGCGCTCGTCGTCAACAAAGAGAGCAAGATCCGGAAACTGGAGGATCTGCGCGGCAAAACTTTGGGCGCGCGGGGCAGCGGCGGGCCGCACACGTGGCTCAACGCGTGGCTGACGCTCAAAAAGAGCGGGCTGGAAAACTCGGTCGAGATCCAGCGCATCTTCAAAAAAGGGCGGGTGTGGAAAGGGGTTCAGGCCGGCGAGTTCGAGGCGGTCCTCATCGGCCGTCCCGACGACCTGGTGGCGCGAAGGGACGGCATGCGGACCATTTCGCTGCCGCTGCTCCCCATGATCGTCTTTACCACGGTCTCGACGACCGGCACGTTCGTCCGGGAAAACGGCCCGCTGGTCAAAAGATTTTTGAAGGGCCTCGGGGCCGGCATCAGGTATTTCAAAGCCAACAAGAAGAGATCGATGGAGATACTCAGCTCCACGCTGCCCAAAGAGCGGGGCGGCGGCGATAAAGAAATGATCGCCTACTACTACCGCGATCTGACGGAAACGCTCACCGAGACTCTCTATCCCACGATGGACGCCATCTACAACGTCTACGCGGAGGCCTGCCGCTACGACGCCGCGGCCAAAAAAGTGAACCCGCTGGAGCTCTGGGACCTGCATTTCCTGCGGCAGCTGCGCGACGCGCGCGAGCTTTAGGCGCGAACGGGGGAAACGGCATGAAGAGCCACCGGCTCCTGTGGGGATTGGTTCTGGTCTGGGCCGCCTTCCTGCCGCTCGCGGGCGGATCCGGCGCGGCCGAGAAAACGGCCGGCGACGCGCTGCAGCAATATTCCCGGCTGCCGGCGGAAGAGCGCAAGCGCGCCCTCGAGGCCGGCGCCAGGAAAGAGGGCTCGGTGTCGTTCTACGGCACGATGAGCGTGCCCGACGCCAAAGTCCTGATCGACAAGTTCCACCAGCAGTATCCCTATCTCAAGGTCCAGCACGTCCGCCTCGGCGCCTCGCCGATGGTGAGCCGCGTTATGACGGAGCACCGCGGCGGCAGGAGAGACGTCGACGTGGTCGGCGTCACCGGTCCCGGCGCCCAGGTGCTGATCGAGAGCGGCCTCATCGATCCTTATTTCACCTCCGAGAGGGCGGCGATCCGGTCCGGCTTCATCTCCCCCAAGGGGCTGTGGACGGCGGTCGAGCTCTATCTCATCTCCGCCGCCTACAACACGCGCTTCGTCGCCGCCGCCGACGCGCCGCGGAGCTATCGCGATCTGCTCGACAAAAAATGGGCGAACTCGATCTCGCTCGACCAGACCGACCAGGACTGGTTCGCCGTGCTGGCGAGCGAATGGGGCGAGGCGGCGGCGACGGACTACCTCACGAACCTCATGAAGCTCAACCCGAAGCTGCAAAGGGGGCGCGAGCTCCGCGCCCAGATGATCGCCGCCGGCGAATATTTCGTCGGGCCGACGCTGTACGACTACCGCGTGCGCACCCTGAAGGCCCAGGGCGCGCCCATCCAATCCGTCGCGCTGCCGCCGATCATGGCCTTTCCCAACGTCCTGATGCTGGCGCGCCACGCGCCCAACCCGCACGCGGCCGCGCTGTTCATCGACTGGCTGCTCTCGGAGGCCGGACAAAAATCGCTCGAGTCCGACCTGGGGCGCGACCCGACGCGGAAGGGGCTCGGCGGCGGGCTCGACAAGACGGTCGCCGGGCGGCCGATGAAGGTCATCGCGCCCGAGGACCTGGGCTCCAAGACCGAGTACTACACCAAGCTCTATAGAAAAATAACCGGGCAGTAGGAGAAAAGATGGAAGGCAAGAGATCGGGCTTTACGCCGTTCAACAAAGACACCGCGTTCGAGAGCTGGATCCAGTCCGAAGGCATCCCGATCGTCCGGGATTTCGTCGTGAGCGATCTCCGGCGCGTCGAGGTCGGCCCCTGGGCGCGCATGGGCGGCAAGGGCGCCTGGCTGGTGCTCAACACGCCGGCCGACCAGACCGCCACGACCCCCTACGTCTGCGAGATTCCCCCCGGCGGCGGCCTCGAGCCGGAAAAGCACATGTACGAGGAGATGATCTTCATCCTGGACGGCATCGGCGCGACCGAAGTCTGGGTCGACGGGCAGAAAAAGCGCTCGTTCGAGTGGGGGCCGGGGAGCCTGTTCGCGCCGCCGCTCAACACCTGGCACCGGCTGGTCAACGGCAGCGGCCAGAAGCCCGCCCGCTTTTTCGCCCTGACCAACGCGCCCGCGGTTTTCAACCTCTACCACAACACGAAGTTCGTCTTCGACAACCCGTTCGTCTTCGACGACCGCTACGACCACGAGGAGACGGAATATTTCTCCGGCAAGGGCGAGCAGAAGCCGGGCCGGGTGTGGGACTCGAACTTCATCGCCGACGTAAGCCGCGTGGCGCTCCACGACTGGAAGGAGCGCGGGCCGTCCGCGCGGAACGTCGAGATCGAGCTGGCGCACAACACCATCGCCGGCCACATCTCCGAAGGCAAGCCGTCGGTGTACCGCAAGGCCCACCGGCACGGGCCGGGCGCCTTCATCTTCATCCTCGAGGGCACGGGATATTCGCTGATGTGGCCCGACGGCAAGCCCATGAAGCGGTACGACTGGGGCGCGGGCAGCCTCTTCACGCCGCCCAACCGCTGGTTTCACCAGCACTTCACCACCAGCAAAGAGCCGGTGAAGCGCCTCGCGATGAAGGCGTGGGGGCAGAAATATCCGATCGGCGGCTGGGAGCTGCTCGACAAGCCCACCGACGACGGCGGCGACATGATCGAGTACGAAAACGAAGACCCGTCGGTGCGCCGCATGTACGAGGAGGAGCTTAAAAAATCCGGCGTGGCGCTGCAGATGCCGCCGGTGAATTATAAAAAGCGGGCTTAGGATCTCCGAGCGCGGTCGCGTTTATGGTCGCGCGGCGAAGTGATGGAGATTGGGGCGATGCAAGGACTTGATGGGATTGCGGCTGAGAGATCAGGATGTTAGGTATTGGCGCGCCCGACAGGAATCGAACCTGTACTTAAGGCTCCGGAGGCCTTCGTGATATCCTTTTCACTACGGGCGCGTGCGTTTTTTGTATCATTCGCCCCCGGGCGAGTCAACGTCGCCGCCGGGCGATAGCGGCCGGTACGCCGCCGCGCGCCGCGGCAATTTTTCCACGCAAGTCCGGCGGGCTAGAGGGCGAAGCCGGCGTCGAGGCCGCCGATGGCCTCGATGGACCGTCCGCGGCTCGCCTCCAGCAGCTTGACTATCTGGCGGGCGAAGGCGGCGTCGCTGATCAACAGGCAGCCCATATATAGGGCCCGCTCGTGCTCGATCAGCAGATAGGTCCTCCGCTCATCTTCGTTGAACCTTACTTCCTTCAAGACGCCGATCTCGCCGGTGAGCTGCTGGTCCCGGTTGCCGCCGACCCAGGCCCAGACGGGCGGCCAGCTATGCTGTCCCCGGTAGGCCATGAGCGGGTGATCGCGCAACTCCATACCTTCAATCTATCATTTGGCAAATCCCTTATCCAGACGCGCCCTTCCCGGCGCGCTTGAATCGGCCGGACGGCTGGTGTAGATGAGGAAAAGAGCCGAAGGGAAACACTATTAGAAGCGCCACATGCCGCGAAGGGAGTCCAATCTATGAGCACAGCCGCCGCCGCCCGGGAAGCGCCGTCCGTCCGCGCCGACGAAATCATCATCTCGGCCGATTCGCACATCATGGAGCCCGTCGACCTGTGGGAGAAAAACCTGACGCCGGCGCTCAGAGAAAAGTATCCCAAGTTCCCGCCGCGCAATTCTCCGGGCGAGAAGCCCGGCGGCTGGGACCCCAGGGCGCGCCTCGACGAGATGGCGGTCGACGGCGTGTCGGCCGAGGTGCTCTACCCGACCTTCGGGCTCCGTCTGTTCGCCCTGGAGGACGCCGCGCTGCAGGAAGCCTGGGCGCCGGGCCGGCTGGTCGGCATCCCGTCGATCTCCCTCTACAACTTGAAGAACGCGGTCGCGGAGCTCGAGCGCTGCAAAAAGGCGGGGCTCGTCGGCTGTCTCGTCTGGCAGGTGCCGCCCGAGCACCTGCCCTTCACCAGCGACTATTACGACCCGTTCTGGGAGGCGGCCGAGGCGCTCGACATGCCGGTCAACCTCCACATCCTCACCGGCTTCAATTACAGCCGCTTCGAGCGCAAGGGCCTCGACATCTTCCGAGCGACCGTCAACACCAAGCTCGCCGACGCCGCCAACACGCTCTTCGACCTCGTCTTCAGCGGCGTGCCCGCGCGCTTTCCCAAGCTCAAGTTCGTCTATGTCGAGAACGAGGTCGGCTGGATCCCGTTTTTCGTCCACGAATGGGACAAGTACTATGCGCGCCACCGCGTAAAGCTGGACCTGCCGTATATGAAAAAGCTCCCCGGCGAATATATCGCCGAGCAGGTCTACGCGACCTTCTTCAGCGACCCGGTGGGCGGCTGTCTCCTGCAGCGCTGGGGTCAGGACACCTTCATGTGGTCCAGCGACTATCCCCACGCCGCGTCGACCTGGCCGCACTCGCGCGACGTGATCGCCCGGGAGCTCGGCAGCCTGCCCAAAGACGTGTTCAGGAAAGTGGTCCGCGAGAACGTGATCAAGCTGTACAATCTTAAAATTGACGGAGTGAACGCTTGAGCCTATAATGACCCGACACAACTGAAAGGAGCGCCCCATGCCTTTTACCACCGCAACCGCCGCCGCCAAATTCAAGGAAGACGAGACGCCGAAGGCCCAGATGTTCTCGCTCAAAACCCCGTACATGCAGCAGGGCCGGGTGACGCAGCTCGTCGCGGAGACCCCGAACATGTGGATCCATTGCAAGATCAACGCCGAAGGCGGCGAGAACGAGATCCACACCCACCTCGACGAAGACCACTCCTTCATCGTTCTCGAAGGCGAGATGAGCGTGTTCGACGAAAAGGGCGACGAGATGCGGCTCAAGCCCTTCCAGGGCGTGCTGCTGCCGAAGGGCGCCTACTACCGCTACCTGAACACCGGCGAAGGGAACCTGGTCGTGCTGCGCATCGGCGCCGGCGTCCGCAACAAGCCTCAGACCGGACAGGCCACACGGATCACCCCGACCGGCGAGGAGATCCTCGGCGGCTCGATCGAAAACAAGAGTCTGCCGCCGATCGAGATGCCGGGGAAGTTTTTCGCCGAATCCGCCGGCTGAGCGGCGCCGCGGCGCCCGGGTGTCTTCTTAACACGACTCGGGTATCTACCCGATAGCATTCGCGCGGGGTTGGTAGAGAATCAACCCTTCATGAATCTCCGCGACCATCCGCTGGTGTCTTACCGGCGCCACCATAGCTGGCCCCCCGTCTGGAGCTGGATCGGCGGCCAGCGGGAAAAAACTATCGCCGGCGAGACCGGCGTCCTGAAAGAAGTGCGGCAGCACGAAGGCGACCTGACCAAGTGCTACCTGGTCATGGACCACGACGACAGCCTCTACATGGGCTGCCTCATGATCAGCGACGTCGCCTTCGCCTGCCAGATGTTCCAGCTGCTGAAAAAGAGCCGCGGCAAATCCATCCAAGAGATCGGCGCCCTCGACCTGGCCTATACGCTCTAGCTTATTTTTTCCCCAAGAGCGGAAACGAGAAGCGCCCGGGCCCCTCCGGGCAAAGGTCTTGACAGTATCCACTCGCGAGGGGATAGTCTCTCAGCTCAGTTGGCAGGCGCGGGGAGATCCGGCGGACTCTGGACTGACAACTCTGATAATTCGACGAAGGGCCCGACCGGACTAGTTCCGGCCGGGCCTTTTTTATTTCCGCGCATCGCGCCGTCTCCGTCGCTGTGGCGGACTTGGAACACCGTGGCTGAGAAAGAAGCATGGCGAAATTGAATCCGCCCTTGCGGCCCGGGCCGGCTGTGAGGGCGCGGCGCCTGGCGGCCGTCCTGTCGGTCGCCGCCGCGCTCGCCATCGCCCCGGACATTTCGGCCGGCGCCGCGGCCGGGACCGCCGCCGCGCCGCCGCGCGCCCTGCGGGTCGTGATGGACAACGGCTACGCGCCCTACGCGTTTCTATCGGACGCGGGCAAGCTGCAGGGCATCCTGATCGATCAATGGCGGGCGTGGGAAAAGCAGACGGGCATCCAGGTCGAGATCCACGCGATGGACTGGGGCGAAGCGCTGCGGCGCACGCTCGCGGGCGAGTTCGACGTGATCGACTCCATCGTCGAGACGGCCGAGCGCCGGGAATACTTCGATTTCACTCCGCCCTATGCCGCGATCGACGCGTCGATCTTTTTTCGCAGCGACATTTCCGGCATCACGGACATCGCGTCGCTGAAAGGGTTTCCGGTCGGGGTCAAGGTGGGGGACCAGCATATCGACCGGCTGAGAGAGAACGGGGTTACGACCGTGGTCCTGTTTCCCAACAACGACGCGATCGTCGAGGCGGCCAGGCGGCATAAAATCAACGTCTTTGTGGCCGACGCCCCGTCGGCGCTTTATCTCTTGAACAAAATGGGCGTCGAGGCCGATTTCCGCCATTCGGCGCCGGTCTTTCGCGACGAGCTCCGGCGGGCCGTGCGCAAGGGGGACGCGGCCCTGCTGCGCACCGTGGCGGAAGGCTTCGCGGCCATCGCCCCGGGCGAGCTGAAGCGCATCAACGAGAAATGGTTCGGCAGCTCGATCAACCGGTACGGTCGCTACCTCCCCTACGCGGGCTACGCGGCGGCGGCGGCGCTTCTCCTCATCGCGGGTCTGGCCGCGTGGAATCGCACGCTCAGAAAAGGGATCCTGCAGCGGACCGCGGCATTGGCGGAGAGCGAACAGCGCTTCCGCCGGATCGCCCGCCGCTTGCTGGAAGTGCAGGAGACCGAGCGCCGGCACATCGCCCGCGAGCTGCATGACGAAATCGGCCAGGGGCTGACCGCCATCAAGCTGTCGCTCGAGAGGGGCGCGCGCGAGCCGCCCGACCGCGTCCAGGGCAGCGTCGGCCAGGCGCTCGGACTGGCGACCGAGCTGGTCGGCCGCGTGCGCGACCTGTCGCTGGAGCTTCGGCCGGCCGTGCTGGACGACTTGGGCCTGCTGCCTGCGCTGACGTGGCAATTCGGCCGCTACACCGGCCAGTTCAAGATAAGAGTGAACTTCACACACGGCGGACTGGACCAGCGGCGCTTTCGCCCGGATATCGAGACGGCCGCCTACCGCATCGTGCAGGAAGCGCTCACCAACGTCGCGCGCCACGCCGGCGTCGGCGCGGTGGACGTCGGCATCCAGGCGGATGAAAGCAGCGTCCGGATACGGATTCGCGACGAAGGAGCCGGGTTTGACGTCCGGTCGCGCTCCGCCGGCGGCACCGGCGGCCTCTCGGGAATGCGCGAGCGGGCCGTCATGTCGGGGGGGCGGCTGGACGTGGAGTCCGCCCCGGGCGCCGGAACTCTTCTGACGGCCGAGTTGCCGCTCGGGACGGGTCGAGAAAATCGGGATTCTGCCGCCGGAGATAAATAGCCGCCGGCCTATTTTTTGTTCCCCAGGAGCGGAATCGAGAAGCGCCGGATCTCTTTTTCCCCTCCGGGCACGCCCTCTCTGTCCGGCAAGACCGTCAGGTTGATGTGCGTCGGACCCTCGATCACCATGCCCGCGTTGTCGCGGTAGACCTCCGGCCGGAGCCCCTTCAGCATGAACATCGCCAGCGTGTCGGAATAGCTCTTGTAATAGCCCTTGATCTCGCCGCGGTAGATGATCGGCGTGTCGTGGCCCGCGTAGGCGCGCCGGCAGACCTCCTCCTCGGCCGAATCCGCCAGGATCACCTTCGCCCGGTGGAAATGCTCGCGGTAGAACGGGTCGCCGCGCATCCATTCGTAATGACTCTGCCGCGACACGCCGGAGAGGCGCGCCGCGCTGCGGATGCCCATCGACTGCACGTAGCCCACGAGAAACGCCCGCTGGCGGCGGTTTTCCACCTCCGAGAACAGGCCGCGGAACTCCGGCAGAATCCCCTCGGGCATCTCGCGCGGCGCCCGCGCCGCCTTTTTGGGTTTGGGGTTTTTTGCTCCAACGATTTTCTTGCTCATGGCTTCGCCCTTTCCTGTAGGGATTTTTGTGGAGCGCGGAATCGCCCCGGCCGGGTGTTCGCTATACCCTAAAGGGGTATTGTAAACTACGCCCTTTCGGGGTTAGATTCGCGCCATGCCCAGAACGTGGACGGTCGTCATGCAGTGCTTCGCCTGCGGCCGGCTCTTTACCTTTGTCCGCCTGGAAATCGACGAGGCCGTGCAGGCGGCCCATAAATCTCCCTGCCCCCACTGCTCGGCCCGGCCCAAGCTCGGCCCCGATCTCAAGGAACAGCACCGCCTGATCGATCTCAGGGAAGACACCGCCAAATCGAACTGACGCGCGCGCGCTGCTTAACTATCGTGTAGGATGAACTTAATTCGGAAACGAATCAAGAAAAATATTCGGCGAAATGGCACAGTGTGGCGCAGTATGACGCGGAATCTTGGGTTCTATGGCTGTCACTGGGATTTTTTACGGTCGCGTATTTTGCCGCCGGGGGGATTGTTGGGCTGTTTGTCGGCGACGATGTGGGTGGAATGGCCCAGGGCGCAGCGATACCTCGAAACCAGCTCGGATGGGGCCGACTCCGTCTCCAGATCCAGACCGCATTCCTTGCCGCCGCCGTCGATCGCCTGGCACTTCCTTTTATCCATCGCCACCGCTCTACTCTACCCGGCGCCGCGAGATATAACAAACAAAAGATGAAGCGGCGTCGAGCCTATCATTATATCCGCATGTCATATCCGCATATCCGCATCGTCCCAACGACGCGCAAAGGATTTACCATGATATCTAATACGACATTCGGGAATTAATTTTAACCGGGCATCGGCCCGAAAAGGCGCGCGAATCAGGCGTCGTCGGCGATGCGGTCCTCCACCTCCACGACCCGGTGGCACCTCGGACAGACGACGCCCTGGCGAATGCGGCCGATATTGTCGAGGCTTTCCCCGGCGGCGGAGGAAGAATAAAAAACCGGCACTCTCGGCAAGGCTTTCGGATCAAAGCCATATCTGCAGGTCGGGCAGTTCACCCTTTAAGTCTAGCTCGCCCCGGGCTTTACTCAAGACACCCCCGGACTTCACCGGCTTCGCGGACTTTCACTTTTCCTCCGTCGCCTTCAGCCGCTCGAAGGTCTCGAGCTGCAATTCCCGTATCTTCGGCATCAACTGCGCCATCCGCTGCTGCATCGCCTGGGCCGCCTGCAGCATCACGGCGGGCATCTTGTTGAGGAGCGCCTGCCCGGCTTCGGTTTTATAAAACGCGAGCAGGCCGTCGACCTCCCGCTGGGTAAACGAGCTTTTGTAGATGTCGAGGTACACGGGCTCGAGGGTCTCCGGACCCATCGCCTCCCGGACCAGGGCGATGATCCGGCTGTGCATCTCTCCGAGGATCTGCTCCTGCTTCTGGCTCAGTCCCTGGCCGGCGAGCGCCTGCCGCGTGGCGGCCGCCATCGCGGCCTCGAACTGTTGTATCGTATGGTCGGTGAGCTTGCGCGTCTCCATGACGGCCATGAGCTCTTGGATCGACGCCTCGGTGGGCGGCGATTCGGCGGCCCGCGCCGGCGCGGGCGCGGCCGGGGCGAAATAGACGAGATAGCCGAATATAAACGCAAGCGATAATTTTCTCACGGGTAAGTCCTCCTGTGGGCTGCTGCTATCTAGGCGCCGTTTCGCGCTTCCGCCAACACCCGCACCATCTCACCGTGAATCGATCCGTTCGACGCCAGCGTCTCCTCGCCCATGATCGAGAACCCGCCGCCGGCAAAGTCGCCGACCGCGCCGCCGGCCTCGCGGACGACGAGGCTCCCGGCCGCGGTGTCCCAGGGTTTCAGCTTCAGCTCCCAGAAGCCGTCGAGCCGGCCGCAGGCGACGTAGCAAAGGTCGAGCGCCGCCGACCCGGCGCGCCGGATGCCCTGGCTCCGGCGCATGAAGGCGCGGAAATATTTTAGATAATAGTCCGGGTTCTCCCGGTGGTCGTAGGGGAAGCCGGTGGCGAGGAGCGCCTTGTCCAGCTCGTTTACCTTGGAGACGCCGATCGGCTGGTTATTAAGAAAGGCCCCCCGGCCCGCCAGGGCGCTGAAGCCCTCTTCGCGGAGCGGGTCGTAGACCAGGCCGACAATCATTTCCCCTTCGCGCTCCAGCGCGATCGAGACGGCGAAGTGGGGAAACGAATGGGCGAAGTTGGTCGTGCCGTCGAGCGGGTCGACGATCCAGCGGTGGGCGGCGCCGGGGAAGACGATGGAGGTCTCTTCCTCGGCCAAGATAGAGTGGCCGGGAAATTTTTTCGCCAGGTGGCCGACGATCAGCCGCTCCGACTCCCGGTCGGTCGCGGTGACGAGATCGATCGCCGACTTGTGCTCGACCCGCTTCGTCCGCCGCCAGTTGTCGCGGATCAGAGCGCCCGCGAGCCGCGCCGCCTCCCACGCGGCACAGAGATAGTCGTCCATGGATGTCCCCCGACCCCCTATGTTACCTAAACGGCCGGGAGGATTCGAGCGGCGGGATTTATGACGCGGAATTTGGCGGAACGGGGGAGGTATTTACAGGTCAAACCGGAAGAACGGGCTTGTCCATCGATGGGTGGTGGAAATCTCTCAATTCCCTCCGGAGCGCATAACGGTTGTCGGAGTCGATGTAGCAGCGGGTGACAAAGGCGAAGTCGCCGTCCTTTTTAATCACCATGAAGCTCAAGGCGCTGGTCCAATCCGCGCCGTTCAGCGGCCTGATGGTGTCGATTTCCGAGGGATTACGGCCGGTGCCCCCGTATAGCTCGGTGAGGAGCTTCGTAATGAATGCCTTGTCCTTCAACATAGCGCCTCCAGTCCATAGCCAAGGCTACTCCTTTCCCGGCAGGAATGCACCCTATAAATAAAACAAAATGTTTTGGTGAAAAAGAGGGTAAGGGGAGAGATCGGCGTAGCCGCTTAACGGCCTCGTAATCTCGGGACGGCAAAAAAGACTCCCGACCCTTTTATTCCTCCCGTAAGGACTAAATTGATGCTTGACAAAACCATATCCCAAAGCTTAAACCTGGCAAATATCCGAAATTAGTCGCTAGTCATCCGGTAAAAAATTAAAGGAGGGTGCAGAATGTCACGATTCGCAATTGTTGCGGTCACGTTGGGAGCGTTGTTGTT
>WNFL01152865.1_pt1 | contig 13336 bp, 15 predicted proteins | sample 5400361 | NCBI WGS metagenome assembly WNFL01 (sample SAMN13153351, study PRJNA577476) | soil metagenome | isolation source: 40 cm soil on Douglas fir-dominated hillslope | place: USA:California | collected 2013-09-17
GAGATGAAGCTTGCGTTTGCGGAGGTGTTCGAGACCGCGACCTTTTACGCGCATTTCGACGTCGTGAAGGAGGGCGAGCCTGATATCGCGCCGCTGACCATTCGCGTCTGCGATTCCCTGACCTGCGCGATGCTGGGCGCGGAAAAATTGCTGCATGAATTGCAGGACGCTGCCGGCCCCAGCATTCGCGTCGTGCGCGCACCCTGCGTCGGCCGCTGCGACACCGCGCCCGCGGCCGAGGTCGGCCATCACTTCGTCGACCACGCCAGCGTCGCAGGCGTGCTGGCCGCGGCGAAGGGCGGCGATACCCACGCGCATCTGCCCAAATATATCGATTACGATAGGTATGTCGCCGGCGGCGGCTACACGCTGCTCAACCGCCTGAGCTCCGGCGAACTGACAAAAGAAGATCTGTTGAAGGCGCTCGACGACGCCAGCCTGCGCGGTCTCGGCGGCGCGGGGTTTCCGACCGGGCGAAAGTGGCGTGCGGTGCTCGGCGAGCCAGGACCGCGGCTGATGGCGATCAATGGCGATGAGGGCGAGCCCGGAACGTTCAAGGATCGCTATTATCTCGAAACCGATCCGCATCGCTTCATCGAGGGCATGCTGATCGGCGCGCATGTCGTGGAAGCGCCTGACGTCTACATTTACATCCGCGACGAATATCCGGCCTGCCGCGAAATTCTCGAACGCGAAATTGCGAAACTGCCATCGGGCGGCCCGACACTGCACATGCGGCGCGGCGCCGGCGCTTACATCTGCGGCGAGGAATCCTCACTCCTGGAAAGCATCGAAGGCAAACGCGGATTGCCGCGGCACAAGCCGCCGTATCCGTTCCAGGTCGGGCTGTTTGGATTGCCGACGCTGATCAACAACATCGAGACGCTGTGGTGGGTCCGCGACATCGTCGAAAAAGGCGCGGACTGGTGGAGGAGCCACGGCCGCAATGACCGCCACGGCCTGCGCAGCTATTCGGTATCGGGGCGGGTGAAAAATCCCGGCATGAAGCTGGCGCCGGCCGGCATCACCGTGCGCGAACTGATCGATGAGTTCTGCGGCGGCATGGCCGAAGGACATACCTTTCACGCCTATCTGCCGGGCGGCGCCTCCGGTGGCATTCTGCCGGCCTCGATGGACAATATTCCGCTTGATTTCGGCACGCTGGAAAAATACGGCTGCTTCATCGGCTCGGCCGCTGTTATCATCCTGTCCGAGCAGGACAGTGTGAAGGGCGCGGCGCTGAACCTGATGCGGTTCTTCGAGGACGAAAGCTGCGGCCAGTGCACGCCCTGCCGCGTCGGCACCCAGAAGGCGGCGCTGCTGATGGAAAAACCGGTCTGGAACCGCGAATTGCTCGACGAATTGAGCCAGGCGATGCGGGATGCGTCGATCTGCGGTCTCGGCCAGGCCGCCTCGAATCCGCTAACAACAGTGATTAAATATTTCCCGGACGAATTCCTTCCCAAGGAAGCTGCGGAATGACCAAGATTCAGTTCGAACTCGACGGCAAGCAGGTCGAAGCCATCGACGGCGAGACCATCTGGCAAGTTGCCAAACGCCAGGGCCGCGAAATTCCGCATTTGTGCTACTCGCCGGAGCCTGACTACCGGCCCGACGGCAATTGCCGCGCCTGCATGGTCGAGGTCGAGGGCGAGCGGGTGCTGGCGGCCTCCTGCAAGCGCACGCCGAGCGTCGGCATGAAGGTGAAATCGGCCAGCGCCCGCGCCGTCGCCGCGCAGAAAATGGTGATGGAGCTTCTGGTCGCCGATCAGCCGGCGCGCGAAACGTCGCACGATCCCGATTCGAAATTCTGGCACTGGGCCGAGAAGGTCGAAGTGACCGAAAGCCGTTTCCCCGCTGCCGAGCGCTGGCAGGGCGATGCCAGCCATCCCGCGATGCGCGTCAATCTCGATTCCTGCATCCAGTGCGGCCTGTGCGTGCGCGCCTGCCGCGAGGTTCAGGTCAATGACGTCATCGGCATGGCCTATCGCAGTCATGAATCCAAGATCGTGTTCGATTTCGACGATCCGATGGGTGAATCGACCTGCGTCGCCTGCGGCGAATGCGTGCAGGCCTGTCCTACCGGCGCGCTGATGCCGGCGGTGATGCTCGACGAAAATCAGACCCGCGTCACCTATCCCGACAGGAAAGTCGATTCGCTCTGCCCGTTCTGCGGCGTCGGCTGTCAGGTGACCTATCAGGTCAAGGACGAGAAGGTCATTTACGCGGAGGGCCGCGACGGCCCGGCCAATCATAATCGGCTCTGCGTCAAGGGACGTTTCGGGTTTGATTACATCCATCACCCGCATCGCATTACAAAACCGCTGGTGCGGCTACCGAATGCGAAGAAAGATTCCAACGACCAGGTCGATCCCGCCAACCCGTTCACGCATTTCCGCGAAGCCTCCTGGGAAGAAGCGCTCGATATCGCGGCGAAAGGCCTCGTCAAGATTCGCGACGAGAAGGGCGTAAAAGCGCTGGCCGGCTTCGGCTCGGCCAAAGGTTCGAACGAAGAAGCCTATCTTTTCCAGAAGCTGGTTCGCACCGGCTTCGGCTCCAACAATGTCGATCACTGCACGCGGCTTTGTCACGCTTCCTCGGTCGCGGCCTTGATGGAAGGCCTGAATTCCGGCGCGGTGTCGGCGCCGTTCGCAGCCGCTATGGACGCCGAAGTCATCATCGTGATCGGCGCCAATCCGACCGTCAACCATCCCGTCGCCGCCACCTTCATCAAGAACGCGGCCAAGCGCGGCGCCAAGCTGATCGTGATGGATCCGCGCGGGCAATCGCTGTCGCGCCATGCCTATAAGCACCTTGCGTTCAAGGCCGGCAGCGACGTCGCGATGCTGAATGCGATGATCAACACCATCATCACCGAAGGCTTGACCGACGAACAATATATCGCCGGCTACACCGAGGGTTTTGAGGATCTCAAGGCGCGCATCGGCGAGTTCACGCCCGAGAAAATGGAGCCGATCTGCGGCATCCCGGCGGAGACGATACGCGAAGTGGCGCGGATGTATGCGCGCTCGCGCGCCTCGATCATCTTCTGGGGCATGGGCATCAGCCAGCATGTGCACGGCACCGACAATGCGCGCTGCCTGATCGCGCTGGCCCTGATCACCGGGCAGGTCGGCCGTCCCGGCACCGCGCTGCATCCGCTGCGCGGGCAGAACAACGTGCAGGGCGCCTCCGACGCAGGCTTAATCCCGATGTTCCTGCCGGATTATCAGCCGGTCGGGCGCACCGATCTGCGCGAACCGTTCGAGAAGCTTTGGCATCAGGACCTCGATCCGGTTCGTGGGCTTACCGTGGTCGAGATCATGAACGCGATCCACGCCGGCGACATCACCGGCATGTATATCGAGGGCGAAAATCCCGCGATGTCGGATCCAGATTTGCAGCACGCGCGTGAGGCCCTCGCAAAACTCGATCATCTCGTGGTGCAGGATCTGTTCGTCACCGAGACGGCGTTCCATGCCGACGTGATCCTGCCGGCTTCGGCGTTCGCGGAAAAGTCCGGCACCTTCACCAATACCGACCGCCGCGTGCAGCTCGCGCGCGAAGTCATAAAACCGCCCGGCGACGCGCGGCAGGATCTGTGGATCATCCAGGAGATCGCCAAGCGCATGGGGCTCGACTGGCGCTATGACGGTCCGGCCGACGTCTTCACCGAGATGACAGAGGTGATGCCCTCGCTCAAGAACATCACCTGGGAGCGGCTGGTGCGCGAGGGCGCGGTGACCTATCCGGTTGACGACCCGCACAAGCCCGGCAACGAGATCATCTTCACCACGGGTTTTCCGACCGAGAGCGGCCGCGGCAAGATCGTGCCGGCGCATGTGTTGCCGCCGGACGAATTGCCCGATGATGAATATCCGATGGTGCTGTCGACGGGGCGCGTGCTCGAGCATTGGCACACCGGCTCGATGACGCGGCGCTCCCTGGTGCTCGATCAGATCGAACCGGAGGCGGTGGCGTTCATGTCGCCAAAGGACATGCGGCGCTTGAAAGTGTGGCCCGGCGATTTCATCCGGCTGGAGACGCGGCGTGGCGCGGTCGAAATCAAGGTGCGCTCGGATCGCGACGTGCCTGAGAACATGGCTACGCGGAAGCCGCGGCCAACCTGTTGACCAATCCAGCGCTCGATCCGTTCGGGAAGATTCCCGAATTCAAGTTCTGCGCGGTGCGCGCCGAACGCGCCGAGATCCGCAGCGCGGCGGAGTAGCCTTCAGCAGCGCGTGCCTCGCGGACTTCCGCACGCCAGAATAACGAACTCAGTTCGTGCCGCTCGCGGCTGCCGCCCGCTGCGCCATCTTGTTCTGCGCGATAATGGCTTCCAGTCGCGAGATATTCTCCAGCAAGCGTTGGCTGGTCAGGACAAGAAAGTAATAGCCGAATTGCGGGTTTTGAAAGTAGATCTCGAGCAGCTTTTCATAAGTGATGGTCAGCACGTGCCCGTCCTCGGTGCATTCGACCGTCGCCGTTCGCCGGTTATTGGGCGATAGGAATCCAAGCTCTCCCATCAGGCGTCCCGGCGGAAGTTCGACGCCGATTTCGACGACCAGGAAATTTCCGGTGACGGTCAGGAACATTTCATCGGCCGGGTCGTCCTTTTTGCACACAATATCGCCTTTGCGATATTTGCGTTCGGTCATGAACGGTTTGAGCCATTCCATCGAGGTGTCGCCTTGTGTTGCGCTGCGCGCCTTCTTGACGAGGTTGAGCATTTGACGAAGACGAAAGGCGTTGATGGGGAGCAACAGAAGATACAAGAGAAAAGTCTTGACGTCTCCGGCAAGCGCGCCGAAGCCGACGAAGAAGGCACAGCCGACCATGTTCGAGACGCGCAGCGGCACCATCGTCTGCGTCAGCAAAGTGGCGACAAAGAAGATGGCGCCGACCAGGGCAAACATGTTGGCCAGCGTGATGTTGGCCAGCACGATTTCCAGCAGGCGGTTGATCAACGCGTCGGACGTGATGTTATTGGGGTCCAGACCCAGTTGAATCAGGATCTTCGCGACCCGGAGGTTGTCCGCCGCCGTGTCGAGAATGCGATCCAGTATCGTCGACAGATCTGCACTGCTGAAGTTCATCGGATCCCCCGGGGGCGTCTCGGCGAAGCAAAGCGGTTCTGTGACTCAAACGAGAGACTCGGTCAACGCCAGATGCGGCGCGACCGGCAAACCGTCGACTGTCGGGAGCACCGCCAGCGAGCCGCCTTCTCCAACGAAACAGGAGCCACGGCGCGGGAAACCGGCGCGAGCCAGGCACCGCCGCTCATCATCGCAAGGATAGCCCCAAATGCATCACGGGCCGATGAACGCTTCGCCGGCCGCTGCCGCGGCCTCCAAGCCGTGCAGAGACACCATGATGAGCTCGTAATAAACCGATCACTGCACTCAGTGCATATTAATATTTAAACTGTGAAAGACAGCTATCGCCCTTAGCGCGATGATCCCGGCGAGGGCGGCCCCAGCCAGCAGGATGGTAAGGGCGCACATACAGAATTCTTTGATCATCGCCTTGTGCGCTTCCGTCGGACCTCGTCCGACCGTGTCCCGCCTTTCCGACGAATAGGGAGCCCGCTCGAAGGGACCGGGTGTATGCGTCAGCATGGTCATATCAAAAATCCTTCACTCCGGGTTGTTCGCAAGGCCGGGCGATGGCCCTCGTGTCGGGGTTTGGCGATCGCCTCGAGTCAACGATGAAAATGTTCCAACCGGTGTTTGACCGCTTGCGTTATTCTGGCAATGAAGGCGACCATTCGCCGCCAACGAGGTTTTGCGGCCTGCATCAGCCGTCCCAGCTGCACGGCAAGCGGATTGCCTTTGTTTTCCAGGTCGAGTTCGAATCGCTCGGACGGAAAGATGGTTGCGCATCCCGCCGGCCAGCTATTCCGTCTTGCAAACGACAGGGCGGAGTTCTCGAGCAGGAAAATTCCGCCGATCTGCCCCTTGACGTCACGGGCGACCCAAAAACCTTCCTTGTTGCGGCCGATGAAAAATGCCGGGATCGCGTCGTTGACGATGCCGGGATCGAGCGGCTGAAATTGTGCGATGACGGTCGGACACTCGTCGGTTGGCAAGACGCCGAAACGTTCGCCTTCCCGCTCAGTTGCAGCGGTCGGGCGTTTCGGCAATTGCTGCCGCGAAACGTCTGGGTTTGTCAGCTGCATGGCGTTCATCGGGTGTTGACCGATGGGCTGCCCTGCCGCGGACGAACGTGCTCGGCCTCCGACGCGGCCAGCCGCATCCGGTAGCTGACAAACGCATCGAGCTGTTCGCGGAATGCGGTGAGAAGAGTTTTGAACTTTTCCCAAGGGTGGCGCTCGGACTGATGTCCGGCCTTAAAAGTGATCGCGGCCATGGCGGCCTCCTCACGAATCTAACAGTTATGATGTGCCGACGATGCCGTAGGAATGCGAGATGGATTGGCGCTGCATCTCATAGGAGAGATATAGGAATCCTGGAGCTGAAATGGCGTTGCTGCAATCGGCAGGCCTTTATGCCGTGCCTATGAGAGAGAGCAGGGCGGCGCCTCGATTTCCTATGCCGTCATGCGCATCTTCGGACCAATGGCTCGCATGATGAGCTGACGGTGGAGATGCAAGATGGCCCACTTCCTTACCAGCGACGAGAAATATCGCGAGTTGATCCACGACGATGACTATCGATCGTATCTTGTCGACCGAAGCTATTCACCAGGCGGCTACCGGTTTGGCAGGGAGCATGGAAAACGCGTGCGCGTCCACGCACGGAGCGCATTAAGGCGGGTCAACGGCTACTTGAAGAATATGATCGAGGCTATCGCCAATGCGAAGCTGCGCCGCATGGAACGCGAGCTCGAGCTTCGCGGTATTCGCTTCGACCGGCCCGGCAATAATTGGGTGACCCGCAATCCCGGTCGAACCAGCGTTCGCGAGGATTGATTTTGGTCGATCGGCTTTGATGTTCATTTTTTCGCGTGGAGTATCACATGCGACAGCTTACGAACACTGCATCCGTGTTTGCTTCCCACCTCCGCCGCGCTATCGGCTTGCTGGTGACGTTTCTCGGTCCATCCTGGGATGGGCCGGGCAGGAAATCCCTCCCCGAAGAAAACTATATGCGCGGTCCCGGACCGAAATGGCGCGAGAAGAACTTTCTCGATCGCGCATCGGCCGGGGGCAGGTGAGTCGCGCAACGATCGACTCCCGGGTTTCTGTGCCATTACGGCCTAATGCGCTTGGTCGCCCCGGGAAAGCCCTCTCCACAAGCCATTGTCAGGCCTGACCGGTTTGCTGACTGAAGACACCTTCGATTGGTCGGCTCCGACGGCCGCCATGAAGGCGCGCCTGAGGCGTTCGTCGTCTATCCGCGCCAGATATTGGCGCAGGAGCGTGGATGCAAGTTCGTTCGGCTGCAGAATAGCGGCGCAAAGCTCTGCACTTGCCTTGCGAAAGAATCCGAACGTCGGTCTGCCACCCTGCTGCGGGTCAAACCCATCCATCTCTGCTGCGATGGCGAGCACCGCCAGCCTGTCAGCATTGTCCAATGTCACGGCCAAGCGCAGAATAGCCAACTGCCAGGCGCGGATTGTTCTGGCGTGCCGTTCACCGCCCGAAGCGATTGAATTCATAAAGCCGCCTCTGCAATGGGAGGATTCACGCGGATCAATTGGCTGCGGGTAGATTGTAGGCGCGAGCGTCGTGCCAGCTTTCGCACGGGCAGGCCAGATCCTCGTCACCGATCTCTGCGATCGCGTCGGCGACCTCGGCTTTCGCTGAATCGGCCAATTCGACGATCGGCAGCCGTGTGTTCGGGCGCATGAAGCCGAGCAGGCACAGCGCATATTTCAGGGCGGCCGGGCTCTCTTTGGAGAGTGCGGTCGTCAGCGGCGCCAATCGATTTTGCAAATATCGCGCGGTCTGCAACCGTCCCTGCCGGCAGCTCGAAGAAATTGCCAGGCACAGCTCCGGCGCGACATTCGATACCGTCGATATGCAGCCGTCGCCGCCATTGCCAAGAAAAGCCAGCGCGGTGGTGTCGTCTCCGGACAACAGTCGAAATCCCAACGGCAGCCGCGAGCGCAAGCGCATCGGCCGGGTAATATCGCCGGTGCCATCCCTCAATCCGATGAACTGCCTCGATTGCGCCAGCCGCACGAGAGTGTCGTCGAATAGTTCGCGGATGGTCCGGGACGGGATGTCGTGCAGGATGATGGGCAGCGACGTCGAATCGGCGATTGCCTGAAAGTGGGCTTGAATCCCGGCTTGCATCGGCTTGTTGTAATAGGGCACGACGGAAAGTACCGCGTCGGCGCCCACCGTTTCGGCGCGCCGCGTCAATTCGGTGGCTTGAGCGGTTGAATTCGATCCCGCTCCGGCAATCACGCGGACGCGGCCGCGCGCGATCTCGACGGCGGCGCGGACGATGGCGTCGTGCTCGGCCGGCGTCAGCGTAGAGGCCTCGCCGGCGGTTTCGCCGACGACGATCGCCGAGACGCCCGCCTCGATCTGGCGCTCGCAAAGCTTCGCAAACGCAGCTAAATCGATCCGATCGTCGTCATCGAAAGGCGTGGGAAGATCGGGTATGTAACCCGCCAGCCAGGTGGCGGGTTTTGCGGGGTATGTCATCGGATTTCACGCCGCGTTTTCCATCTGGGCAAAGCCCTGTCGGTACGCAGAAAGCACAAGGCCCTGCTGGCACCTGACACCCGCCTCGATGCGAAAACCCATCTGCTCCAGCTTGGTCCGGATTTTCAGGCAGAAACTGCTTTCGCGGGAGTCGATCAGGACGGCGATGGCAGCGCTGGCACAAAGGAATGGCGATATCCGGGTGAGGGCGGCCTCGATGGCCGCTAGCGAGTTTTGCCCCGTGATCAGGCCAACCGCGTGATGTCCCTTTGGAACGCGGCAGGTCTCGAGGGTCGACACGCGATTAAATCCACGCCGTCGCAGTGCAAGGTAGAGTTCCAGACTGTCGCTGCCGGTGACGATGGCGCGATGCAGATTTGAAAGGCGGGTAAGCCCGATCATGGTATCGACGACCTGCTCACGGTTTGAAACGGAATGAGGTTGGACCATCTGGCACTCCTGAGTAACGGGTGTTGCGCTTGTCATGCGACGCGCCGTGCGCTGGCGGCGGGCGTGAGAGCGGAGGAGGAGAGCTTGCCGCCCATATCCTTGCCGCCCATATCAAGTTCGATTTCGCGCGACAGCTCGACGATGGTTTCGGGGTGATGGCCATTCTCGAACAGCGCGTATTTTATGGCTTGCGCGCGGTTGACGAACAGGCCGCCATAGAGACCGTTTTGTTGCTGAGCGACCCAGTTGCCGCGGCTGTTTTTGCCAATGAAGACGATCGCAGATGGCGAGCTGCACGATGGAGGTTCGACGAGCTTCACGTTAGTATTCCTTCTGTGGACGAGTGGCGTGCTCCCAAAACCACCGACTTTCCGTCGCTGGCTTGTTAGCTGTGCGAATGTTCGGATGGTTTCGGCCGGGAGACTGCGTGACTCATGCTCCCAATATCTTCCCGGTCGGATATGAATTCGAGGGCGACAGGGGTGCGATCTCATAGGCGCCGTATAAGGTCGCCACCGCTTCAGAATGGAGCAGCCTGGTTGAATCCGCTGACCAGGCAGCAGAGAGCCGCATAGGCCGCCGTTTCATCCCAGTGATTGAGCGCCTTGTCGAACGGAGGCTCGCGCCGCATGGCCGCGATGACGGCGCTGAGGATGGTGGACATCCACAGCAGCGCGACAAGGCTTCTGCCGAAGCCGATGCTGCCAAATGTTGCAAAAACAGTCAGAATGATCATTCGCAAGCCAAAGCGAACGATCACTTGGGTCGATCTTAGTTGTTGCGGCAAATTCGGGAGCTGTGCCAAGTTTCAAAACTCTGACGGATGCGCCTTGCGCGGTCCCGGGGACACGATCGCAGGCATAGGGACGCCGCAAGCTGCGACGTCAGTTCGTTCGCCCTTCAGGCGAAATTGTCGGTCAGGACCGGCTCGTAGAGCGCGTTCGCGCTGCGTGGCACGGTGGGGACACTGGTCTTGCTCGATGGCGCCGTGATGCGCTGGGCGTCGACGAACGCGCTCAAGATAGCCAGCGGCAAATCGGTGTGACGGGCTTCGATCGATTGATCGAGCCAATCGGGAAGCTCGCGCTCGCGCGACAGCGCGCAATACCACTCGCCATCGTCATAGGCGATGCGGCGAACCTGCCATAGCGGCAGTTCCAGATCGATCAGCGCGAGCGCCGCATCGGTCCAGGCTTCTGAACCAATCAACCGTTCGATCCGCGCCGTCTTCTCGGTCTGTCCGACCGACGGAAAACGCCGGCAGGTCTCGCCGATGACTTGCGCCATGAGCTCTGCCGTTATGGCATGCGCATCGCGAAGGCGGTCATTGAGGTCAGCGGAATGGCGATATTCTGAAAGCAGCGGCATGGCGTTATCTCACATAGGGCGCAGCTGCGATCAGCAGCCGCACCGGGCAAGATGGTCAAAACGCCATTTGAAAACGAGATGGAATGAGAGCCTGAGATATAGGGATTTCATAAGCGTGCGTTTCGGGAAAAACGGCGAAACGCGCAAGACCGCGGATTCGATCTGGAACTAAGCTCGATCGCGAGTTGGGTTCCGGGCGCGTTGCGAAGTCTCGTCTTTATGAGATTCCTATAACGTTGCCATGGGACCCGCCTCGAAAACCTATGCGGCGAGTGGCACCTCACCGTCACTGATACGGGTAGGGCCCGGGTTGCATCTTCGATCCGATTTGAACCATCGCAACCCGCCTTGCCGGCAACACGCAATGGTCGCGAACGAAAAACAAGCGCGACAAGGAGCACCTCATGCTGGATGTCGTCATGCTGGCCCTCGGCCTCGGCTTCTTCGTGGTGGCGGTGGGTTACACCTACGCCTGCGAACGACTTTAGGAGAACGGCCATGATCTTCGATTATTCACTCGCCGCCATCGTCTCCGCAGGCCTGCTGTTTTATTTGACCTACGCCCTGCTGCGTCCCGAACGGTTCTGACCGCCGAAAAAGGCCCTGTCCGGATTTGGTTCGGGCCAAGCTCCTGATCCTCGGAAAATCACGCGTAAACCCCTGAAGGCATACGACCATGACCGTCATTGGCTGGATTCAAATCATTCTGTACTGCGCGATCGTTGTCGCGCTGGTCAAACCGCTCGGCTGGTATATGACGCGCGTCTTCAATGGCGAGCGCACATTCCTCTCGCCGATCCTGCGGCCGGTCGAGGCCGGGCTTTACTGGGTCGGCGGCGTCGATGAGAGGCGCGAGCAGCATTGGCTGACCTATACGGTCGCCATGCTGCTGTTCCACGTTGGCGGCTTCCTCATCATCTACGCGGTGATGCGGCTGCAGGCACTGTTGCCGTTCAATCCGGCTGAACAATCCGCTGTCGCCCCCGACCTTTCCTTCAACACCGCGATCAGCTTCATCACCAACACCAACTGGCAGAACTACGGTGGCGAGAGCACGCTGTCCTATCTCGTCCAGATGCTGGGGCTGACGCACCAGAATTTCCTGTCGGCGGCGACCGGCATCGCGCTCGCGGTGGCGCTGATCCGCGGTTTCTCCCGTTCGTCTATGCGCACTATCGGCAATTTCTGGGTCGATGTGACGCGCTGCACGCTTTATGTCCTTATGCCGATCTGCGTCGTCTACACGCTGTTCCTGGTCTGGCAGGGCATTCCTCAGACGCTCGGCGCCTATGTCGATGCCACAACGCTGGAAGGCGCCAAGCAGACCATCGCGGTGGGACCCGTCGCCTCACAGGTCGCCATAAAAATGCTCGGCACCAATGGCGGCGGCTTCTTCAATGCCAACGCCGCGCATCCGTTCGAGAACCCGACGGCGTTGTCGAATTTTGTGCAGATGATCTCGATCTTCGCGCTCGGCGCGGCTCTCACCAACGTGTTCGGCCGCATGGTCGGCAACCAGCGTCAGGGCTGGGCGATCCTCATCGTCACCTACTGGGCGGAAGCCAACGGCACCACCGCGCTGCAGGCGCTCGGGCTGACCGGCGGCAATATGGAAGGCAAGGAGGTCCGCTTCGGCATCGTCGCTTCCTCGCTGTTCGCCGTCATCACCACGGCGGCATCCTGCGGCGCAGTCAACGCCATGCATGACAGTTTTACGGCGCTCGGCGGCATGATCCCGCTGATCAACATTCAGCTCGGCGAAATCATCGTCGGCGGCGTCGGCGCCGGGCTCTACGGCATGCTCATCTTTGTCGTCATCTCGATCTTCGTTGCCGGCCTGATGGTGGGCCGCACGCCGGAATATGTCGGCAAGAAGATCGAGGCGCGCGAGGTCAAGATGGCGATGCTCGCGATTCTGGTGTTGCCGCTGATGTATCTCGGCTGGACCGCTATCGCCGTTGTCTATCCGACGGCCGTGGCCTCGATGGCCAATGCGGGGCCGCACGGTTTCACCGAGGTGCTCTATGCCTACACCTCGCAGACCGGCAACAACGGCTCGGCTTTCGCGGGTCTCACGGGCAATATTCCTTTCTACAATGTCACCGGCGGGGTGGCGATGTTCGTCGGCCGCTTCTTCATGATCGTGCCGGCCATGGCGATGCTTGCCGGGAAAAAATCAATCCCCGCGTCGGCCGGAACCCTTCCGACCACAGGCGGCCTGTTCGTCGGCCTCGTCGTCGGCGTGATCCTGATCATCGGCGGTCTCACCTTCTTCCCGGCGCTCGCGCTTGGTCCGATCGTCGAACATCTCGCGATGAACGCCAACACCCTGTTCTGATCTGATCGATCGCATTCGGAGTAACTGCTATGGAAACCATGAAACTGCAAAAGCGGGTGCCGGTGTCGGCGATGCTCGATCCGAAGATCGTGGTCCCCGCGATCGGCTCGGCGTTTGCAAAACTCGATCCGCGGCTGATGATCAAGAACCCCGTGATGTTCGTGGTCGAGGTCGTCGCGACGCTGACGACCATCATCTTCCTGCGCGATCTAGTGACGGGCGGGGGAAACCTCGGCTTTACCTTCCAGATCATCCTGTGGCTGTGGTTCACGGTGCTGTTCGCCAACTTCGCCGAAGCGGTCGCGGAAGGCCGCGGCAAGGCGCAGGCGGAGTCGCTCAAGAAGACCCGCACCGAGAGCCAGGCCAAGCTGCTGACGGGGGCCGACAAGACCTATCAGCTCGTATCCGGCACCAGCCTCAAGGTCGGCGATATCGTTCTGGTCGAAGCCGGTGACAACATTCCATCCGACGGCGAAGTGATCGAAGGCGTCGCGTCGGTCAACGAGGCCGCCATTACCGGCGAATCCGCGCCGGTCATTCGTGAATCCGGCGGCGACCGTTCG
>WNFL01051803.1_pt1 | contig 13332 bp, 12 predicted proteins | sample 5400361 | NCBI WGS metagenome assembly WNFL01 (sample SAMN13153351, study PRJNA577476) | soil metagenome | isolation source: 40 cm soil on Douglas fir-dominated hillslope | place: USA:California | collected 2013-09-17
AACGTGGCATATTGCCACATATCTTGGAGAGTGACACGGGTTCACAGCTCGTTAAGCTGTTGTGAAGATTGATTTCACGAGGTTAGCGAGACGTATTGTCGCGACTACCTAGAATGTCACAGCGCCTTCCTGTACAGGGTGCGCCTGTTGATGCCGAGGATCTTCGCCGCGCGGGACTTGTTGCCCTCGACCGACTCGAGGACGCGCAGGATGTGCGCGCGTTCGAGCGAGCCGAGGTCCTGCCCCTCGACGACCTCCAGCTTCCGGGGCGCGGCGAGCTGGAGGTCGGCCGCCTCGATGACCTCCCGCGGGACGAGCGCCGCGGCTCCTTCGAGGAGGTTCTCCAGCTCGCGCACGTTGCCGGGGAAACGATACGAGAGGAGAGCCGCGACGGCGTCCCGCGAGAGCGTGAGCGACTCGCGGCCGTCGCGCTCGGCGATCCGCGCGAGGAAGTGCGCCGCCAGGCGCGGGATGTCCTCCCGCCTCTCCCGGAGGGCCGGGAGCACGATCTCGACGACGCGCAGGCGGTAGTAGAGGTCCTCGCGGAACGCGCGGCGCGCGATCAGCTCGGAGAGGTCCGCGTGCGTCGCGGCGAGGACGCGCACGTCGACGGGAATCTTCTGCCGCCCTCCCACGCGCTCGATCTCGCGCTCCTGCAGGACGCGGAGGAGCTTCGTCTGGATCGCGAGCGGCGCGTCGCCGATCTCGTCGAGAAAGACGGTTCCGCCGTCCGCCAGCTCGAGCTTGCCGAGGCGCGCGTCGACCCCGGTCGCGACGCCCTTCTCGATGCCGAAGAGCTCGCTCTCGAGGAGCGACTCCGGAACCGCCGCGCAGTTGAGCGCGATGAACGGCGCCTCGCGCCGCGGCGAGCCCGCATGCAGGAGCTTCGCGACGAGCTCCTTCCCCGTGCCGGTCTCTCCCCGCACCAGGATGCTGACGCGGGAGGAGGCGGCGCGAGTGACGAGCTCGCGCACGCGGCGCATCGGGGCGGAGTCGCCGATCAGGACCTCGTCGACCTCGAGCGTCCCCTTGAGCGCGCGGTTCTCCTCTCGCAGGCGGTCGAGGTCGACCGAGAGCGCGCGGAACTGGCGCGAGGCGTCGATCGCGGGAGCCGCGAGCGCCGCGAGCGAGCCGAGGAAGCGGCGGTCCTCCTCGTCGAAGGCGCCGCCCTCCTCGCCGCGCGCCTCGCGGTCGGCGAGGACGATGGCTCCGAGGACGCGCCCGCGCGAGACGAGCGGGGCGCCCGCGACGCTCCGCGCCTCCGTCTGGAGGAGGCCTTCCCGCTCGCGCGCGAGCGGGGCCTTCGCGCGGCAGAGGTCGAGGACGAACGGATCGCCCGCGACCGCGAGCGCGTCCGGGTCCTTCGCGAACCCGACGGAGAAGGTCTGGCCGCCCCGGCCGCCGTCCTCGAACGTCGCGCCGAAGCCGCGTGCCGCGTCGAGCACCGCCACGGCGCGCGTGACGATCTCCTCGAGGAGCTCGCGCTCGTCACGGACCGAGGCGAGGGAGCGGGAGACGTCGTACAGCGTCTCGAGCCTGAGCACCTTCTTCTTCAGGTCGAAGGCGTCGAGGCCCTTGACGTTGTTCCGGCTCATCGAAGGATCAGGAGCGGCGGGCCCCCGTCTCCGTGGGCGCCTCTTTCAGACGCGCCATCTCGGCCACCGCCGGCTGGAAGTGCGGGTTCCGCGCGAGGACGGACTTCAGGGCGTTCTGCGCGTCGTCGAACCGCCCGAGCTGGCGGAGGTTCTCGGCCAGCGCGACGCGCATCAGCGACTGATACGGGACGTAGTCGAACCCGCCCATCATGTCGTCCTTCGGAGCGATCGCCTTCTCGAGGGAAGCGACCGCGGCCGCGTGATCTCCCTTCACGTGCGCGAGGAGGCCGGTGATCGCCGCCTTCGAACGCTCGAAGTCGGCGGGGTCGTACTTCTCGGACGTCTTCGGCGCGGCGGCCGCCGCGGCCTCTGCCTGCTTCAGGAAGGCCTCGGACCTCTCCGTCTCCCCGAGCCGGGCGAAGACGGCCGACTGGCTCATCCGGATGCTCCTCAGGAGGAGCTTCCGCTCGGCCTCTCCGGCGGAGGCGTACTCGGATTCCATCCGATCCATGGCCTTCTTCGCGTCCTCGGTGCGCCCCGCGCTGGCAAACGAGAACGCGGCGTTCATGGCGAATTCCACCTTCATGCCCGGCGTGTCGACGAGGTCGGCGGCGAGGAGGAACTCCGCGCCCGCGGTCCCGAAGTCCCCGCGCCCGAGCGCGACGGTACCGAGGTGCCCGTGGGCCGGGAAGAAGTCCCGCTTGATCGCGAGCGCCTTCTTCAGGCTCTCCTCCGCTTCGTCGTACCGACCCGTGTTCGCGTAGAGCTCTCCGAGGGAGTCGTAGGGATTCGCCTGGTCGGGGGCGAGGAAGCGGTAGCGCTTGAGATAGTCCTCGCCCTTCGCGAAGTCGCCCATCTTCGCGTAGTAGTAGCCGAGGCTGTTGTAGGCGTATGCGTAGTTCGGGTTGACGGCCAGGAGGCGCTGAAACTCGGCGACCGCCTCCGCGACTTTCCCCTTCCGCGCGAAGCGGACCGCCTTGAGCTGGTAGGCCTCCGGGTCCTGGGGGTATTTCTTGGCGTACTCGTCGACCAGGGTCTCCGTCCTCGCAGAATCGCCCTTCATCTGCGACTCGGCGATCCGGAACGCGAGCTCCTCGCGCGGCGTGATCTCGTCGCGGCAGCGGCTGGCGCACTCCAGGAGCGACTTCGCCCGCTCCGGGTCGCGCTGCCTGACGAACATCGCCAGGCGTACCGTGGCCATGACGAAGTGGGGGTCGTGGCGGAGGGCCTCGGCCGACGACGTCGTGACGTCCCGCCGCCCTCTCAGGAGGAACGCGCCCGCCGTCCCCGCGATCGCGAGGAGGAGGACGGTGACGACGAGCGGAAGACGCTTCAAAGGGACCCCTCCCGAAGAACTATACGCGGGCGGCGGCCAGGGGTTTCCCCGAGATCCTCATCAGGATGAACGTCTGGTCGTCGTATTGCTCCGCTCCGTAGGTGAACTGGCGGATGTCCTCGAGGATCTCGTCGGCGATCTCCGGGAGACTCGCGCCGGCGTGCCTCACGAGCGAGGCCTTCAGCCGCTCGTCGCCGTACGGGATCATCTCGGGCGTCATCGCCTCGTTGAGCCCGTCCGTGTAGAACAGCAGGAGGTCTCCGGGCGCGAGGAAGAACGTCTGGGCGTCGTACGGCACGTTCCGGAACGCGCCGAGAGGAAGCCGGTTCCTCGGGGCCTGGAGCTCGACCGCCTCCGGCTTCCCCGCCCGGACCAGCAGCGGCATCGGCTGGCCGCCCACCGCGTACTCGAGCGTCAGGGCCGCCGGGTCGAACAGGAAGTACGAGAGCGAGACGAACATCTTCCGCTTGATGTCGTAGACGCGCCGGTTCGACTCCGAGAAGACGGTCGCCGGGTCGGGGGACGACATCGCGCGGGCGTAGACGATCTCCTTCGCAGCGACCATCAGGAGCGCGGCGGGGATCGACTTGCCGGAGACGTCTCCGAGAACGATCGCGAGACGGCCGGAACGGGTCGTCGCGGCGGGAAGGCCGTCGACCTCGAGGAAGTCGTAGAAGTCGCCCCCGACGACGCGGGCGGGCCGGCTGACGCCGTGGAGCTCGACGCCCGGGATCAGCGGCAGCTCGCGATCTCGAGGTCGCGCTCCATCTCGGCGCGCCGGGTGAGCTCCTCGTGCAGGCTCGCGGCTTCCAGGCCGAGGGCGCCCTGGTTCGCGATGGTGATGAGGTGGTCGAGGTCCTCGCGGTTCAGCTCCTCCTCGGAGCGCTTCCGCCCGACCGCGAGAGCGCCGAGCAGCTTCCCGCGCGTGGCGACCGGCACCAGCGCGCGAATTCCCCGAGCGATCTGCGACTCGCGGAAACGGCGCGACGGGTCGTCCAGACCCCAGACGTCGAGGTCGGAAAGGCGCACCGGGGCGTTTCGCTCCACGAGGATGCGCGCCAGGACGCAGCCCATGGGGAGAGCGGGCGCTCCGTCTTTCGCCCCGCGACTCTCGGCCTCGGCGAGCGCGCCGTCTTCCGGGCGTGGCGTCAGGAGGTCGAGGCGCTCGAGCCGGAGCAGCTCGGCGGTCCGGACGGTCAAGAGCTCGCGGAGCTTCCCGCGCTCGAGCTGCGAGACGACCGAGCGGCTCATCTCGAGGATGGCCGTCTGGAAGTCGGCGCGGTCGCGGAAGAAGACGCGGTCGACGAACGCCTGCATCCGCCGCCTCAGCGGGTCGAAGAAAAGGACGACGACGAGGCCGAAGCAGAACGCGAAGAGCGGCGAGGAGAAGAGGGTCGACGACGAGACGAGCGCGTTGCCGGCCACGACGGCGAGCGCGTAGAAGCCGGTCACGACCGCCGTCAGCACGGCGTAGACGATCGACTTGCGGACGATCACCTGGACCGCGAAGAGCTTGAACCGCACGATCGCGTACGCGAACGTGATCGGGATGAGCGCCATCGGGATGACGCCCCACGCGAGGAAGCGCTCGTTCCGGAAGAGCGAGACGAAGTAGACCGCGAAGAGGACGAACGGGACGGTGCCGCCGATCGTCCCGAGGAGCAGCACGAGGATCGGCCGCCGCGTCTCCGGGTCGCGGTTCGTCCACCAGGTGTGCGCGAGCGCAAGGAGGCCGAGGACGAGGTAGTCCGCGAGGAGGATCCAGTTCGCCCGGGGAGCCCCGTAGACGAGACGGGGCGCCGCGCCGCGCCGCGACAGAGCCGCCATCTGCACTGCGTAGAGGACGGGCGGCAACGTGTAGAGGAGCGTGAAGAAGAGCGGCGAGCCGTTCAGGAAGCGCTGGAACGCCGCGAGGACACGCGAGGAAGAGGCGTCCGCGAAGCGGAATGTCTTCTTCGAGGGGAAGAGGAGGAAGAAGTGGAGGAAGACCGCCGGCAGGAGGAAGAGCGCGAGCGTGCCGGCGACCTGGACGAAGTAGTCGATCCAGTAGTAGCTCGACGGACGGAGCCGGCAGACGAAGAAAAGCATGAAGAGCGTGCACAGGACATAGAAGACCTGGACCGCCGCGTCGTCGGGCCGGCGCGAGACGACGAAGACGCCGAGCGCGAAAAAGAGGCCGCCGAGGAGGACGTAGTAGAGGTACGAGAACGAGCCGAGCCGGAACGGCGTCAGCACGACGCGCAGCTCGACGTCGCGGTCCGCACGCCTCACGAGGTAGTCGACCGGCTCGCCGACGCGGTGGCGCCTCAGCTCCGAGGGCGCGTCCGCGGCCATGTTCAGCATCCGGTGGCCGATGCCGAGGATGACGTCGCCCGGCCGGATGCCCGCGCGGTCCGCCGCCCCGCCCGGAGCGAGGTCGCGCACCAGGATCCCGTTCTTCGAATACGGGTCGGGCACGACGCCGTCGTACGCCTTCGGGATGAACATGTCGACGACCGACATGAGGGAGATGAGGCAGCCGACGATGCCCGTCACCAGGACGGCATGGCGCCGGGCGGACGAGGACTCGGCCGCTTTTGACATTGGTCGCGGCAGTATACGAACGGCGTGCCACCGTCTACGATCGCGCGCCGTGGTTCGCGGGATCTTCCTCACGTTCGAAGGGATCGAGGGATCGGGCAAGACCACGCAGCTCCGGCGCGCCGCCGCTCTCCTCAGGCGGCGCTCGATTCCGCACCTCGCGACGCGCGAGCCCGGAGGCACGCCTCTCGGGAGGGAGCTGCGGAGGCTGATCCTCGAGGTCCCGGGGCCGCTCGATCCTGCCGTCGAGCTCCTCCTCCTCTTCGCCGACAGGAAGCAGCACCTGGTGGAGGAGATCGAGCCCGCGCTCGCGCGCGGCCTCGTCGTCCTCTCGGACCGCTACACGGATGCCTCGCGCGCCTATCAGGGGGGCGGGCGGCGCCTCGGCGAGGACGCCGTGGACACCCTCCATGCCACGTTCTGCCGGCAGGAGCCCGACCGCACGTACCTCTTCGACTGCCGGGTCGAGACGGCGCTCGCGCGCGTCTCGGCGCGCGACAAGGCGGCAGACCGAATCGACCGGGAGAGCGTCGCCTTCCACCGGCGAGTGCGCCTTGCGTACCGTCGGCGCGCCGAGAAGGAGCCGCGGCGCTTCCAGGTCCTCGACGCCTCGCGGAGCGAGGACGAGGTCTTCGCCGAGCTCTCGAAGGATCTCCTCGCGTTCCTGGGGCGGAAGCGGAGGGCGGTCTCGTGAACGACGCGCCGGTCGTCCTCCTCCTCGGCGCCTCGCCACGGCGCCTCGAGCGCGTCGCCCTCGAGCGGGCCGCGCGGCTCCTCTGCCGGCACGGCTGCCCGCCCGGAGAAGCGCTCTGCAACGATTGCCGCCGCGTCGGCAGGCGCGAGCACCCGGACCTCCTCGTCGCCGCGCCGGAGGCGCGCCGACGCGTCAACGTGCCCCGCTTCGAGGACGGAGGCGGCTCGAAGGAGACGACGATTCCGACGGCCCTCGTCCGCGCGGTCGCGGCCGAGGCGAGCCGGCGGCCGTACGAAGGCGACGTGCGCGCGATCCTCCTCCTCGACGCCGACCGGAGCGACGCGGCGGCTCAGAGCGCGCTCCTGAAGGTGCTCGAGGAGCCGCCGCCGGCGGCGCGGTTCGTCCTGACGGCCGCTCGCGCGCGACGCCTGCCCGCGACGATCCTGTCGCGTGTCGCCGTCGAGAAGGTGCCGAGCGAGACGCGCGAGGAGACCGCCGCCGCGCTGCGTGCGCGCGGCCTGGGAGCGGAGGAGGCGGACGCGCGCGCGGCGTTCGCGCCGGAAGACGCGGACGAAGCGGCGGAGCTCGACCTTTCGGAGGCGCGCGCGACGCGCGACGCGCTCCTCGCGGCCGCGTCGGGGCTCCTGCTGTCCGGCGCGACGGGCTGGGCGCTGGTCCTGGCGGAGGCTTTGACGGCGGAGAGCGGCGCCTCGGCGGCGGAACGCCTCACGCTCCTCGCGCGCCTGCTGCGCGACGCGGTGGCCGCGGCGTCCGCCGCGCCCGTCGTCCACGAGGAGAGGAAGCGCGACCTCGCGCGGCTCGGAACCGCCGGCACAGCGCGCCTGATGGACGCCGCCTGGTGCGCGCTCGAGCTGGCGTCGTCCCTTTCGGAGTCGACGCGCAACGTACGCCTCGCATGCGAGGCGTACGCGCTGTCTCTCCTGGAGACCTGAAGCTCCGTTACCTGGCCAGGTCGATGGCCACGTCGACCGGCCCGCTGTCTCGCGCCTCGACGTCGAGCGTCTGCGCCTTGAAGCCGGGGCGCATCACCGTGACTGTGTGCTTGCCGGGCGCGGCCGCCAGGCCGCCCTTGGCGGAGACGTCCTCCGCCGTGCCGACGTACTGGTCGTCCAGGTAGACGGCCGCGTCGCCCGGCGTGACGTGGAGACGAAGGAATCCGCCGCGCGCCGCGGGCCGCTCGTGCCGTCCGCGCTCGCGGTCGAAGTCTCGATCGCGATCGCGGTCCCGATCCCTGTCGCGGTCGTAGTCGTGGCCGCGGTCGGAATCGTGCGAGTCCTCCTCGACCTGGAAGTCGTCGTCGCGGTCTTCCGGCTCCGGACGCGCGTATTCGCGCCGGCGCGAGCCGCGATCGCGCCAGGAGCGTTCCTGCGGCGGGTTCCCGTCGGTCCCGAAGACCCGGCCGTACGGCATCCCCTTCCGGGGCTCCTCGAAGCTGTCGAGCTTGTGATGGCCCGGGAGGCGCGCGAGCTTCTTGTCGAGGTGGACCTTCTCCCCGCGGTGGACGTCGACATCGACGGCGTACGTCTCGTAGCCGGGCAGCTTGAACTCGAGGTGGTACTTACCGGGCGCGAGATAGAGGAAGTCGGGGTTGCCGTCGAAGTCGTCGGCGGTGCCGATGTACTTGCCGTTCAGGAGGAGCTCGCACTGGTCCGGGTTCACGTCGGTGTCCCGGAGATGCGAGCTTCCGAGTACCCGCCGCCTCCGTAGGACCCGCCACCCCACCAGGGCGTCGCGTAGTAGTCATAGGGCCAGCCCCACCACCAGCCGATGGACGACCAGTACGGGAACCAGCCGCCCCAGTACCAACGCCAGTAGAACGGGTCGCGATTGACGTAGCGGATACCCGATCGGAAGCCGTACGAGCCGCCCCAGCCGCCGGACCGGTAGCCGCCGTACGAGCCGCGCCCGCCGGAGTACGTGCGCCCGCCGTACGAGTGCCCGCCCCAGGAGTGGCCGCCGCTTCCGCTATGGCTGCCGCCGCCGTGCCCGCCCCCGGCGTGTCCCCCGCCGCCGCTGTGGCCACCGCCGCTGTGCCCTCCACCGCCATGTCCCCCGCCCCCACGCTGGGCGGCGGCGGGCATCGCGAGCGCGAGCGGGATCGCGAGCGTCAGACCGAATCGCTTCAGGGTCGAAATCTTCATGGTCGTTCTCCCGAACGTCATCGTGGGGTCGCGGCGGCAGGCTCCCGTAGAGCCACGATGCAATCCATCTGCCTTCAATCCGCGCCTCGCGCGTCCCCTCTCTCGGACGCCCGGGACGCCTCCGCGAGGGCTTCGCGAAGGCCCTCCAAGTACGGGCGTCGCAGCACCTTGTCGTAGACGCGGCGCGGGAGCGGCAGGCCGAGCGGATCGAGCGCCGCGAGCGCGCGCGCCGCCGCCGCGACCCCGAGCGGACGGCTCCACCCGAGCATCCTCGCCTCGTCCACTCCGAGCCACGCCGAGAGCTCCGGGTGCTTCCTGGCGAAGAGCGCCGCCGCGCGTCCGCTAGCTCGCTGCCGGCGGAGAACGGATTCGAGAGTCGTCGGGTGCTCGTGCCGCGCTCGCGCCGAGGGTCTGTAGACGATGAGGAGCCGCTCCTTCGCGCGGCTCGCGCGATACGCGAGCTCGACGTCCTCCCACGCCGCCGACGGAAATGACACGTCGAAGCCGCCGAGCGCGAAGAACGCGTCGCGGGGGAGGGAGACGTTCGAGGTGTAGAAGAAGTTGAAGGGGACGTCCTCGGGATCCGCGATCAGCGCGTAGCCGAACTGCGCTCCCCGCTCGTTCAGGTGGGTCAGGAACGGCGTGACGCGCATCCGCTCCGTGTCCCAGGTCGTGTACCCGAGAACCGCGACCGGCCGGCCGCGCTCGGGAGGCGCGGCGTGCGTCGCGAGGAAGCCCGGCTCCGGCACCGTGTCGTCTCCCAGGAAGACGAGCCGCGCGCCGCGCGCCGCCGCGGCGCCCGCGTTACGCGCGCACGCGGGGCCGGCGTTCTTCTGCCTCAGGACGGCCACGTTCGCGGCGTCGGCCCGGCGGAGCCCGAGGAGCTCCTGCGTGTCGTCCCTCGAGCCGTCGTCGACGACGATCGTCTCGAGCTCCGCCACCTCGCCCGCCTGGGCGGCGAGCGCGTCGAGGACCCGCGCGAGGATGGCGCGCCGGCCGTGCGTCGGGATGACGACGGAGAGACTCACCCCCTCGCGATCTCCTCGAGCGTCGTCTCGACCAGGCGAGGCGACTCGGGGAGGAGCGCGCGGAAAAACGGCGAGGAGAAGAGCTCCTCGTCGCCCGGATATGTCGGCACGAGATGGAGCGGATAGCGGCGCAGGATCTCCTCGTCTCCGACGCGGCGGAGGGCCTGCACGGCCCGCCGCTTTCCCGCCAGCGCGCTCCACGAAGAGACGATCCGCCGCGCGGCCACGAGCCACATGCGCGCGTACGGGTCGTCGAGGAGGAGCGGCTCTCCCGGGCCCGCGTGGGGAGCGGCCTGCGGCTCGTTGACGCCGGCCAGACGCGAGACGGCGCGCACCGCACGCGCTCGCCGCGAGGGAGCCGCCGGGAGGCCGTGCGGCGGGGGTACCGGGAGCACGCGTGGCCCGAACGGGTCCGTCAGCGACTCGAGCGCGCCCGCCTGATGGGAGAGGACCCCGCTCACGGCGCGGTGCTGGAACGCGGCGAGGATCGCGGGAAGGAGCGCGGTCAGGCTCTCGTCGCCGAGGTTCTTGTACGCGACGGCGAATGCGTTCGCCTCGAAGAGGACGCCCCGCATCGTCAGCCCGAGGCGCTTCCCCGTCGCGCCCGAAAGGTGGCGCGCGCGCGCCTCGGGCACGAAGAGCGTCGTCTTCCCGGCGAGCGTGGCGCGAAAGCCGAAGTCGACGTCCTCCAGGTATGCGAAGAAGTCGTCGTCGAAGCCGCCGAGCGCCTCGAAGTCGCGCCGCTTCAGCGCGCAGAGCCCGCCGCACGGAAAGAGCCGCTCGCGCGGACGCGACACGGGGTCGACGTCGGACACGAGCGCGCCGAAGCCGCGCTGGAGCGCGTGGCCGTCGAACGTGACGGCGCCCTCCACGAAGTCGACGCGGGTGCCGCCGGGGTCGGTCAGCATGCCGGCCGTCGCGATCGTCTCGGACGGCGCGGCGTCGAGCGTCTCGACGAGGAGCGCGAGCGCGTCCTTCTCGACGAAGGCGTCGTCGTTCACGAGGACGAGGACGTCCGCCGACGTGGCCGAGGCGCCGAGCGTCACGCCGCGCGCGAAGCCGACGTTCCGCTCGCTCCGGACGACGCGCGCCGCGGGCAGGCGCCGCGCCGCCTCGGCCGCCGACGCGTCCCGGGAGCCGTTGTCGACGAGAACCACCTCGAGGCCGCCCTGCGGAACGCGCGCCTCCGCGAGCGCCGAGATCGCGTCGGAGAGATGCTCGCCGCCGTCCTTCGTGAGCATCACGACGGCGCTTCGCGGGCCCTTCAACCCGAGAGCCTCCTCGCGCTTCTCGCCACCCGCCGCCAGAGCGGGCGCTCCGCGCGCCGGCGCCTCTCGGGCGCGGCGGCGAAGCGGAGGAGCGGGGCGAGCGTGACGTCCCAGCCGAGGCGAGAGGCGGCCGCGCGGCCGCGCTCTCCCGCCCGGGCGGCGAGCGCGTCGTCCGTCAGCAGGGCGGCGAGCGCCTCGCCGAGCGCGCGGGCTTCCGGCGGGCAGACGAGGCCCGCTCCCGAGGACGCCACGAGCGCGCTCGCCGCGCCTCCCTCCGTCGCCGCGACCGGCAGGCCCGCCCAGAGGAAGTCGAGGACCCGCGTCCGGAACGAGAGGCGCGTCTCGAGAGACGGCGCGTGCGCGAGGACCGCGGCGCGGAACGAGCGGTAGAAGCCGCCGCGCTCCGCGTGCGCGACCCACGGGACGACGCGCACCGAGGTTCCGAGCCAGCCGCTCTCTTTCGCGCGCGCCTCCGCGGCGGCGAGGCGCGTCTGCGGCGTCGAGGCCGGGTTCGGGCTCTCGGAGAAGACGAGGCGCGCGTCCGGCGCGCGCGCGAGGACGAGCGGCCAGGCGTCGAGGACGAGCACGGGGTCGTACCAGTCGTAGACGCCGCCGAAGAGGACGTCGCGGGGCCCCGCGCCGAGCGCGGGGTGCGGCACCGGCGGCCCCGGCTCGGTCTCCTCGACGCCGAACGGGGCGGTCTCGACGAGGCGCCGCGCGTCGGGGTCGTCCGCGAGATCTTCCGCCGAAAGGACGCCCCGCCCGAGGAGGAGCCCGAGGTAGAAGAGGCGCTGCTCCTCCGACGCGGCGAGGACGAGGTCCGCCCTCCCGGCGAGCGCGAAGAGCGCGCGGAGGTCGTTCTCGAAAACGCCCGGACCGAGCGTCCGCGCGTAGGCCAGGTTCTCGACGAGGAACGGGTCGTAGAGGTCGCCGACGACCGCGCCCTCGAAGGCACCGAGCGCCTCGAGAGCGTGCCCGGAGACGACCGCGACGTCGAAACGCGATGCTCGCGCGGCGAATCCGCTCTCCGAAGAGTCGAGCGTCGTGATCGCGAACCCGGCGGCGCTCCCTTCCTCGACGCCACCGGGGCACGCGAGCGCCACTTCGTGACCCGCGCGCGCGAGCGTCCGTGCGACGGCGAGCGCGCGGATCGCCATCCCCGCCATTCGCGCGCGCACCCTCTCCGGCGAGAGGACGAGGACGCGGCTCATCCTTCCGACGGGCCGATCGCGCGCCGCAGCGCCTCGCGCGCGCCGGCGTCCTGCGCGGCGAGATCCGCGCCGGCGATCACGCGGAAGCCTTCCGCGGCCGCGACCGACGGTCCGAGCGTCATGGCGCGGTACGCGTTCAGGCCGAGGACGAAGCGCGGGTAGTCGCGCGAGCCGTTCTGCGAGGGGAAGGAGGCCATCGCTCTCTCCTTCGCGGCGAGATGAGGAGTCGCGTCGAGGAGGAAGTTCGGGCGGATCGGCTGGGACACCTCGTAGAAGGCGACGGTCGCCGCCTTCAGGTGCGCGCCGAGCGCGCCGGACGCGCCGTCGAGGAACGCCTCCGCGAGCGCGCGATGGTCCGGGTGGATCTCCGCCGGAGACGGCACGAAGACGAGGTCGGGGCGATGAGCCGACAGGAGGCGGACCAGCTCCCGGGACAGCTCGGCTCGGCTCTCCGAGAGGCCGCGGTCCCGGAGCACCCCGGCTTCGACGGCGCCGCCGCCGAGCGCCTCGAGCGCGGCGCGGGACTCCGCCGCGCGCCCCGCCGCGATCCGCGCGCGCGCCGCCGGGTCCGTCTCGTCGCCTGCCCCATCGGTCAGGATCGCGACGACGACCTCGGCTCCCTTCGCGCGGAGGTCCGCGATCGCCGCCGCGCAGCCGAAGACCTCGTCGTCGGCGTGCGGCGCCAGGACCAGCGCGCGCCGCGCCGAAAACCTCGACGCCTCGTAAGGGATCAGCTCTCGCTCCGGCCAGCCGCCCGCCATGAGCCGGTCATTGTAGAAGCGGGCATTGTGAAGCGCTCGCCACGCGGGCACCGGGGAGGGACCCCTAGAATCCCGATATGGTCGAGGGAACGGCGCCGCTGGTGACGGTCGTGGTGCGGACGAAGGACCGCCCCGCGCTCCTCGTCCAGGCGGTCGCGAGCCTGCGCGCGCAGTCGACGGCGGACTTCGAGACGCTCGTCGTGAACGACGGCGGCGTACGGCCGCACGCGGAAGACCTCGAGCCGCATCCCGGCTCGGGACTCCTCGTCCTCGATACGACGCCTCCCCATGGCCGGTCTCGCGCGCTCAACGCGGGAGTCGCGGCGGCCCGCGGGCGGTTCGTCGCGTTCCTGGACGACGACGACCTCTTCCTGCCGGAGCACCTCGCCACGCTCTCGCGATTCCTCTGCGAGGAGCACGGCTATCGCGCGGCGTACACCGACGCCGAGCGCGTCCTCTTCACGCTCGACGACGACGGCGTCTACAAGGAGACTCGCCGCTTCCCCGCCGAGTCGCGCGACTTCGACGCCGATCGCCTCCTCTACAAGAATCACGTGCCGCTCCTCTGCCTGATGGCGGAGAGGAGCGCCCTCATCTCCGCGGGTCCGTACGATGAATCGCTCGAACTCTACGAGGACTGGGAGCACCTGATCCGGCTCGCGAAGGTGACGCGCCTCCACCACCTGAAGAGGACGAC
>WNFL01371901.1_pt2 | contig 13332 bp, 13 predicted proteins | sample 5400361 | NCBI WGS metagenome assembly WNFL01 (sample SAMN13153351, study PRJNA577476) | soil metagenome | isolation source: 40 cm soil on Douglas fir-dominated hillslope | place: USA:California | collected 2013-09-17
AACGATCGTATGAAAAGGGTGGATTACGGTCGTATCGCTGGCCCTGAGCCGCCAGCGTGCGCAGCTTGGCGCGAGCCGAGACTCGCGCCAACAGCGTCGCGAATTTGAGTGGCAGGAATTACGATGGATTTCGCTAACGCTCGGCCCGCCCTGCGGTCCAGGAGCGCAAGCCTACATCCGAGCCGACGGCTTGAGCGCCATCGTCGCGTCGGTAAAAGCAAGCTTATCCTGCTCGGCCGCTTTGTCCTGAAGTTCCGTCGCCATCCGCCGCAACCGGCCTGCGATCGTGAGATCGAACGTGGCTCGGGACATCGCGATGAGACTTTCCGCTTGCCGACGCAGATATGCACCAGTGATCATTGACGCCAATCCCTCGAGCGAGGGCTTTGCCCGAATAACGACGTCAAACGTCATCGGTTCCGAATTTTTTTGCTCTTGCGAAAGGTTCCTCCTCGCCGCGGTGCTACTTGCACTCCTGCTCGATCTTATCGAGCGCCTGCGCGAGCCCCTTGAGCGAATACTGGTCCGTCGATTGCGCGCCGCGGCCCGAGGTGCCCTTGACTGTGACGTCGGCGCCCTTGCGCATGGCGTCGACCATGCGCGCCTCCTCGCCCACATTTTTAATCCAGGCGCCGTCGTTTTGAGTGTACATGGCGAACTTGGCGGTCCCGATCTCGGCTGTGGCGTCGGAACTGGATTTGAAGGGGTAGCCGATGATCACCGACACCTCGTTTTTCACCTTCTCGCCTGGCCGGATCGAGACGAACAGGTACGACTGATCACGCTTGCGCCCGGCGGGTTCCATTTTCGTGGTCTTCGGCTTGGCGAGGGCAAAGCAGACCTTGTTGCCACTGGGCAAGGCGGTATAGGCACCCCAATCGCCGTATTGCCCAAGGAGGGTAGGCTGGGCATCGCCGGCAGGGGCGGCGGGCGCGGCTGCGGGGTGCGGGCGCGGCAGGCGCGGCAGGCACGGCCCCTGGTTTCGGTGGCTGCTGCGCAAAGGCACCCGATGCCAGCAAGGTAGCAAGCATAAATGCGGCACATCTGATTGCGGTCATCGGCCTACCTCCCGGGAGGGTCCCTGCACCCAAGCGGCAAATCGCGAATACCGTGAACTGCTTGCGGAATTCGGCAATGTGAAGGCGGATCGCCCACATTGGCAGGGCCGCTATAATATACCTCGCTGGGCTGTCATAGGGCTGCCGCGCCTCGCGCCGCGCTATGAGGGCGCCGGTACGATTTCGAGTGACTCACGCGATATGAAAGCTGTTCTCTGCCAACGCTTCGGCACGCCCGACGATCTCGTGCTTGCCGACATCCCCGATCCGGTCGCCGGTCCGGGCGAAGTCGTCGCTAAAGTGGCGACGCTCGGTTTGAATTTTTTCGATACCCTCATCGTTGCCGGCAAGTACCAGACCAAACCGCCGTTCCCATTCTCGCCGGGCGGCGAGTTCGCGGGCGTGGTCGAAAGCGTCGGGCCAGGCGTTGATGCGTTCAAGCCCGGCGACCGCGTGATGGGCTACACCAATTTCAACGCCGCGCGCGAACGCACCGCGGTCGCGGCCGACAACATCGTCAAGCTGCCTCCCGGTCTCGACTTCGATCGCGCCGCGGCGCTGACCATCACTTACGGCACCGCTTATCACGCACTCAAGCACCGGGCTTTGATGCGGCCGCGGGAGACCTTGGCCGTGCTGGGAGCTTCCGGCGGCGTTGGGCTTGCCGTTGTCGAGGTCGGAAGCCGCATGGGCGCGCGCGTGATCGCCTGCGCCTCGACCGACGACAAGCTCGCCTTTGCCCGCGCACACGGGGCACATGAGGTGGTGAACTACGAACGGGAAGATTTGCGCGCCGCGCTCAAGCGCCTTGGCGGCGAACACGGCATTGACGTCGTGTTCGATCCAGTGGGCGGCCGCTATAGCGAGCCGGCGCTGCGCTCGCTTGCCTGGGAAGGCCGCCACCTCGTCGTCGGATTTGCCGCCGGCGAAATTCCGAAACTGCCGCTCAATCTGGTACTGCTCAAGGGCTGCGCCGTCCTCGGCGTGTTCTGGGGCGCGTGGGTTCGTCACGAGACGAAGGCGTACAAGGCCGCCATCGAGACGCTCGCCCGTTGGTGCGCCGAGGGCAAGCTGTCGTGCCACGTCCAGAGGATCTATCCGCTCGCGGAGACAGCGGCGGCGCTCAAGGCCCTGGCGAACCGAGAGGTGATGGGCAAGCTGGTAGTGCGGGTGTGACGGCCCAATCCGGCGCCTCAACTCATTATGCGGCGGGCGCGATCATCCCTCGTCCCACAGCAGGCGGCCCGGTCGAACGGTATCGGCACGCTATATCAAGGCGGCCTCTTCGCCAGGCGATCCATGGCCTCGGCGAGCTTGACGTCGCGTTCCGTGACCCCGCCGGCATCGTGGGTGGCAAGCGTCACCTCGACCTTGTTATAGACGTTGAACCATTCCGGATGATGATCGAGCTTCTCCGCGATCAGCGCCGCGCGCGCCATGAAGCCGAACGCCTCGTTGAAGTCACTGAACGTGAACTTTTTGGTGATGGCATCGCGAGCTTCGACCTCGCTCCAGCCATCAAGCTTGGCGAGCGCGCTCTTGCGCGCACTGCCGGTCAATTTCTCTGCCATGGCGATGACCTCGTGATCGGTCCGATTGTGCCACGAATGCGACCTCAGCGGCCACTCGCAAACGCGGCCCGAACGCCTACCTATCGTTGAGAGGCCGGCCGGGTGGTCCGTGTCCAGCCGGATGCTGCGCGGAGGCTAAAATGTCCTGGTCGCTCAATCTCGGGACGATCGCCGGAACGGCGGTCCGCGTTCACGTCACCTTCCTGCTGTTTCTAGGCTGGATTTTCGCCGCCAGCTGGGTCGCCGGCGGACCGCAGGCTGCCTGGCAAGGGCTCGCCTTCCTCGTGCTTCTGTTCGCGTGCGTGGTCGCGCACGAGTTCGGCCACATCCTCACGGCGCGCGGGTTCGGCGTGTCGACGCCCGACGTGACCTTGCTGCCGATCGGCGGCGTTGCCCGCCTCGAGCGCATCCCGGAAGAACCGTATGAGGAGTTCCTGGTCGCCATCGCCGGCCCGCTGGTAAACGTGGCGATCGCCGCCGTCTTGATCATTCTCGCCGGCGCCCGCGTAAATGCAGGTGGTCTCTACGCGGTCGAAAGTCTGCACACCTCGATGGTCGACCGCCTCGCCGCCGTCAACCTATTCCTCGCAGTGTTCAATATGATCCCAGCGTTTCCCATGGACGGCGGGCGCGTGCTGCGCGCCATTCTCGCTTCACGCATGGGCTATGTGCGCGCAACCGAAATCGCCGCATTCATCGGCCAAGGCGTCGCCTTTGCGCTTGGCTTCATCGGCCTGTTCTCGAACCCGATGCTGATCTTCATCGCGATCTTCGTCTATCTCGCTGCCTCTTCGGAAGCGCACCTTGTCGCCATCCGGGCGATGTCGCGCGGCGTGCCGACGAGCGCGGCGATGATGACCCAATTCGCCACGCTTTCGCCCGAGGCGCACGTGGAGGAGGCGGTGCAGACGCTCTTGCGCACCAGCCAGAGCGAGTTTCCGGTGGTCGACGCCGTGGGCAAGCCGGTCGGCTTACTCGGTCGCGGCGACCTCATTCGCGCGCTCAAGCACCTCGGCCCCGATACACGCGTCGGCGATGCGATGACGACCACGGTGCCTACGATCGGTCATCGCCGCTGCCTGGAAGACGCGTTCCGAATGTTGCAGGAAAAATCGGCGCCCGCCGTCGCCGTGGTCGATGCCAGCGGCCGCCTCGTCGGCCTCGTCACCTCGGAAACGGTCGGCGAAATGCTGATGCTGCACGAAGCCTTGCCCGCGGGCGCGCGGCTCGGGCCATGGACGCGCCCAACCGGGGCGTGATCCGCGTTATCCACTGTCACGAAGCTGTCGCACTGCGGTCCACATGCTGTGAGAACTCGTCGGCATCTTTGCCGCGTTCTCACAACTGGAGCGTTTCCATGACCGTGCGCATCCACTTGCCGCGGCGGCGGTTTCTGACCACGGCCGCAGCTTCGGCAGCAATTTCCGCCATTGGCGGGCTCGCCAAGCCGTATCTGAGCCGCGCCGCCGATCGCCCGCTCATTACCCACGGCGTCCAGTCCGGCGACGTCTCGGTCGATTCCGCCGTGATCTGGGCGCGCGCCGACCGTCCCGCGCGCATGCTGGCCGAGGTCGCGACTACCGACAGCTTCAAGACGATCCACCGCGCGGTTTTCGTCGACGCGCTGCCCGAATCCGATTTCACCGCCAAGGCGCTGATCGAGGGCCTGCCCTCGGGGCAGGACATCTTCTATCGTATCCGCTTCCAGGATCTTGCCTCGCCGACCATTGTCGGCGAGCCGATGGTCGGCCGCTTTCGCACCGCGCCGAGGGACCAGCGTTCCATCTCATTCTTGTGGTCGGGCGACACCGCCGGGCAAGGCTGGGGCATCGACGAGACGCGCGGCGGCATGCGCGCCTACGCCACCATGCTGCGCAATCGGCCGGATTTCTTCATCCACAGCGGCGACAATATCTACGCCGACGGTCCAATCCTCGCGGAGCAGAAAATGCCGAACGGCGAGATCTGGAAAAACATCGTGATCGAGGAAAAGGCGAAACCCGCGGAAACGCTCGCCGAGTTCCGCGGCAACTACAAATACAATCTGCTCGACACGAACGTGCGCGCGTTCAATGCCGAGGTGCCGATCTTCACACAGTGGGATGATCACGAGGTGACCAACAATTGGTGGCCGGGCGAGCCGCTGACGCGCGCCGAGCACCAGCGCAAGAAATATGTCGAGCAGAACGCCTTGCTGCTGGCAGCACGCGCCGGCCGCGCGTTCCATGAATACATGCCGTTACGCTTCACGCAGGCCGAGCCGGGACGCGTCTACCGCAAGATTTCCTATGGGCCGCTGCTCGACGTATTCATGCTCGACATGCGCAGCTATCGCGGGCCGAACGGAGAAGGCCTGGAAGAGACTTATGGACCGGCCGCCTACTTCCTGGGTCCGGCGCAAGTCGCTTGGCTCGAGCGCGAACTCCTGAATTCGCAAGCGACCTGGAAAGTGATCGCCGCGGACATGCCGATTGGCCTCATCGTCGTCTACGACACCGATCGCAACTGGGGCGTCGAGGCGATCGCCCAGGGCAACGGGCCGCCGCGCGGCCGCGAGCTCGAGATCGCCCATATCCTTTCCTTCATCAAGCGGGCCGGCGTACGCAACACCGTCTGGCTCACCGCCGACGTGCACTACACCGCAGCGCACTATTACGATCCCAACAAGGCAGCGTTCCAGGACTTCGAGCCGTTCTGGGAATTTGTGTCGGGGCCTATCCACGCTGGAAGCTTCCCCCAAAACCGACTCGACAACACGTTCGGACCGCAGATTGTCTACGTGAAGGCGCCGAGCGCGCCGAACCAGCCGCCAACTGATGGCCTGCAATTCTTTGGCCACGTTGCAATTGATGGCCCGACACAAGTCATGACCGTGACGCTCAAGGATTGGGACGATCGTGCACTCTGGTCGGTGAGCCTGGAACCCAAGCTGGGGTGATTGTTCGGGAGTCAATGCGCGTCGGCACGGCCTGTGCAGGGTGCGCGCCGCGCTGCTATCTCTCCCCGAGTGCGGCGAGAGGTCGGCCTACGCCGACTTACGCAGCGGCGCCAATTCCGGCGAAGGCGCGGGTGTCGCCGTGCGCAGCTTGGTCGAGTAGTAGGACGCATTCTGCTCGCCGCGCAGCGCCTCGCGCGTGAACTGAATCAGATGGTGGGCGATAAATCCCATACCGAGGACGGCATCGATCTGGCCGCGGCGCAGCGCGTGGCGCGCGGCACGCCAGAACGGCTTGCGGTAATCCGACAGAATACCGATGTGCAGCAACACCCGGAACGCGAGCACCAACGCGCTCGACAGGTTACCCCAGTTGAGCTTGCCGCGGGCGGGCGTGATCATCCGATTGACGTAGGTTGCATCGACTTGATGGTGAAAGCGTGCGAACAGCCGCTCCGGATCATTGGCATAGGCGATGCACCGGCGCCACATCGCCACCACCTCGTCATATGGCCGCACGAAACGCACGTTGCTTTCGAGGGTCGGATCGTCGGCGACGCGCCCGGCCAGCTTGAGGCGATCCCACAACGGCGTCTTCGGCAGCGCCTGCAACAGGTTGATGGTCAACATCGGGATCTGTGAGATGTCGATGAAATCTTTGATGCGCATCTCGGTATCGTCTGAGTCGGTATCGAGTCCGAGAATGATACCGGAGGTAACCTCCAATCCGTAGTCGTTGAGTGTCTTGATCGATTCCATCATCGGCACGGCGACGTTCTGACTTTTGCGCATCGCCCTGAGCGCGTCGGCTTCGGGCGTCTCGATGCCGACAAATATACCCAGGAACGCGCAGTCCCGCATCAGCCTGAGAATTTCCGGCTGCTTGGCGATGTTGAGCGTTGCCTCGCAGGCGAACTGCATCGGATAGCCGTGCTGCTCCTGCCAGGCGAGGAGGTGCGGCAGCATGTCTTTGGCGGCCTTACGATTGCCGATGAAGTTGTCATCGACGAAGTAAACGACCGGCGGATGGCCTTTCTGCCTGCGCATGGCATCAAGCTCGGCGGTGATCTGCGCCGGGGTCTTGAGCCGCGGCTGCCGGCCATAAAGGTTGGGAATATCGCAGAACTCGCAGAGATAGGGACAGCCGCTGGAGAACTGCAATGTCAGCATGAGATAGTTCTTCAGCGGGATGAGATCGTAGGCCGGGATCGGGAAATCGTGCAGCGGAACGCGGTCCTTTGTTTCCAAGCGCAGCTGCGCGGCCGGGCGCGCAACGCTCTCGTCGAGGCGGGCGATGAGCTGATCGGTTGCGTCACCCAGCTCGCCGATGTGCAGGTAGTCGATCTCAGGATACATTTCCGGGGAGGCCGACGGCGACGGTCCGCCCAGCAGCACCACCTTGCCGGCCGCGTGTGCGCGCGCGGCGATATCATGGATCTGCGGCGCCTGGACGTGCATGCCGCTGACCAACACGGCATCGGCCCACGCGAAATCGGCATCGCTCGCTCTGCGGAGATTCTCGTCGATAAAGCGGACTTGCCACTGTTGCGGCATATAGGCCGCGATCAGCAGCAGGCCCTGCGGCGGCATGAATGCGCGCACGCCTTTCATCAAACGATAGGCATGATTGAACGTGCCGAACGCAGGGGTGTAGTGCGGAAAAACGCACAATATCCGGCGCTGGTTCTTGACTGGTACCGATGAGCGCACGCCGCCTCCGCACTCCCTCTCCCCAATGGTCGCCTTCCTGGTATCGGGACGCAAGGGGGGCGGAACAGGTAACGCTGAGGATCTTCGGCGGCCGTTCGCACATTGCGCCTGACACGGCCGTGACTATATGTCACGCGACAGCGGGCCCTTCGAGGCCCGCGATCGGTTTTTCACGCAGCCCATGCAGCTCCGCAACGTCGCGATCATCGCCCATGTCGACCACGGCAAGACCACGCTGGTCGACCGGCTACTGCAGCAGTCCGGCGCCGTGCGCGACAACCAGCGCCTGGCGGAGCGCGCGCTCGATTCCAACGATCTCGAACGCGAGCGCGGCATCACCATTTTGGCCAAGGCGACATCGATCCTTTGGCACCACACCCGCATCAACATCGTCGATACCCCCGGCCATGCCGACTTCGGCGGCGAGGTCGAGCGTATCCTCAATATGGTGGATGGCGCGCTGGTGTTGGTGGACGCCGCCGAGGGCCCGCTGCCGCAGACCAAATTCGTGGTGTCGAAAGCGCTCAAGGTCGGACTCAAACCGATCGTCGTGATCAACAAAGTGGATCGGCCGGATGCGCGGCCTTTGGCGGTGGTGAACGAAGTATTCGATTTGTTCGCCGCGCTCGATGCCAGCGAGCAACAGCTCGATTTTCCGATCCTCTACGGCTCGTCCAGGGAAGGCTGGATGGCCGCCTCGCCGGACGGTCCGAAGGATCGCGGCATGGCGCCGCTCTTCGACCTTGTCCTCAGTCACTTCGCCGAACCAATCGTCGAGGACGGACCATTCCGGATGCTCGGCACCATTCTGGAGGCCAACCCCTATCTGGGACGCATCGTGACTGGGCGCATCAGCTCGGGCGCGGTCAGGCCCAACCAAACCGTCAAAGTGCTCGATCGCAACGGAAAGCTGATCGAGGAGGGCCGCGTCACGAAGGTGCTCGCCTTCCGCGGGCTCGAGCGCACCGGCGTCGAAGAGGCATCGGCGGGCGACATCGTTGCCATCGCCGGGCTGCCCGAGGCCACGGTCTCACACACGATCTGCGCACCGGAAGTGACGATACCGCTGCCGGCGCAGCCCATCGACCCGCCGACGCTGGCAATGACCTTCCGCATCAACGATTCCCCGCTCGCCGGGACCGAGGGCGACAAAGTGCAGAGCCGGGTCATCCGTGAGCGGCTCCTGCGCGAAGCCGAAGGCAACGTGGCGCTGCGGGTCAGCGAATCGACCGAGAAGGACGCCATGGAGGTCGCCGGGCGTGGCGAATTGCAGCTCGGCATTCTGATCGAGACGATGCGGCGCGAAGGCTTTGAGCTGTCGGTGTCGCGCCCGCAAGTGCTGCTCGAGCGCGCCGCCGACGGCGAGCTGCGCGAACCGATCGAAGAGGTGGTGATCGATGTCGACGAGGCGCATTCCGGCATCATCGTGCAGAAACTCGCGACCCGCAAAGCCGAAATGGTCGAGATGCGCCCCTCCGGCGGAGGGCGCGTGCGCCTCATCTTCCATGCGCCAACGCGCGGGCTCATCGGCTATCATGGGGAACTTCTCGCCGATACCCGCGGCACCGCCGTCATGAACCGCCTGTTCCACGGCTACGGCGCATACCGGGGCGAGATCGCAGGTCGCCGCAACGGCGTGCTGATCTCTAACGACCAAGGCGAAGCCGTGGCTTACGCGCTGTGGAACCTGGAGGACCGCGGGCCGATGATGATCGAGCCGGGGCGCAAGGTTTATCGCGGCATGATCGTGGGCGAGCACACCCGCGGCAACGACCTCGAGGTGAACGTGCTAAAGGGCAAGAAGCTCACCAATATCCGCACTCACGCCAAGGACGAGGCGGTCCGGCTGGTCCCGCCGATCCAAATGACGCTGGAAAAGGCGCTCGCGTACATCGCCGAAGACGAGCTGGTCGAGGTCACGCCGAAAGCGATACGGCTGCGCAAGAAGCTGCTCGATCCGAACGAGCGCAGGAAGGACGAGCGGCGCAAGGAGGTGGAGCGGGTCTGACGCTCGACCGTTCGCACTGATTCATCCCTGGCTAGCTTGATTCGCTTCCTGCCAGGCGTCACCGCGCAACTTGGGCACGCCGAAGCCGTAATTCCAGACCTCCGGATGCCAGATCGGCACATTTTGCGCCGGCTGCGTGTCGCCGCTGCAACATTGCGTTAGCCCGCCAACATGTATCGATTTTTGCGGTGTTTGGGGATGCTTCGTGACGCCGTGGTGTGGCAAATCCACATCAATCCCGAACGTTGTTAGCGGCGCGTTAAACATAACTCTTGAAGTGCGGCGGACTGCTTGCTTCAATCATGCCCATGAGCACGACCCTCATCGAAGTCCGCCGCGCCAAGCCGTCCGATGCAAGGGCGATTGCGGCAACCCATGACGACGCGTGGCGCTGCGCTTATCAGGGCATCATTCCAGGGCCGGAGCTCGACAAACTGATCAACCGGCGCGGCCCGCAATGGTGGGACAGCGCGGTGCGCAAAGGCAGCCGGATCACGGTGCTGGCATTCGGCGAATGTGTGGCCGGCTACGCCAATTACGGCCGCAATCGCGCGCGCAGCCTTTACTACGACGGGGAAATCTACGAGCTCTATCTACGACCGGAATTCCAGGGGCTTGGCTTCGGCCGCAAGCTCTTTTCCGCGGCGCGGCGTGACCTGGTGCAGAGCGGGCTGCAAAGCCTCGTGGTATGGGCGCTCTCGGACAACGAGCAGGCGGTGGGCTTCTACCGGGCGCTCGGTGGCAAGGCGGTGGCCCGCTCCTCCGAACGCTTCGGCGCGCGCACCCTGGGCAAGGTCGCTTTCGCCTGGACCAACTGAGCGTCCCTACTCGCGATCGTCGATAGGGCGCTGTCCAAACGCCGGCTCCCGCAGACCGGCGAGCGCGCAGGCCGCTCGCACCGTGTTGGCGAGCAGGCAGGCGATCGTCATCGGACCGACGCCGCCCGGCACCGGCGTGATCGCGCCCGCAATCTCGGCGACCTCGGCAAACGCCACGTCCCCGACGATGCGCGAGCGGCCATCCGCCATCACGCGGTTGACGCCGATGTCGATGATGGTGGCGCCGGGCTTGACCCAATCGCGCCGGATCATTTCGGGCCGTCCCACTGCCGCAAACAGAACATCCGCGCGCCGGCAGACCGCCGGCAGTTCGCGGGTTTTCGAATGCGCGACTGTCACCGTTGCATTTTCTGCGAGCAGAAGTTGCGCCAGTGGCTTGCCGACGATGTTCGAGCGGCCGATGACCACGGTGTCCAGGCCCATCAGCGAGGGTTGAACGGTCTTGGCAAGGAGAATGCAGCCGACCGGCGTGCACGGCGCGAGCGCCGGCAGGCCCACCGCTAGCCGGCCGGCATTGACCGGACTAAAGCCGTCGACGTCCTTTGCCGGATCGACCGCGGCGATGATCTTGTGCGGGTTGATCTGCGCCGGCACAGGAAGCTGCACCAGGATACCGTGCACGTTTGGATCGGCGTTGAGCCGCGCAATCAGCGCCAAGAGCTCCGCTTCGCTCGCCTCCTTCGGCAGCCGGTGATCGAATGATCGCATGCCGCTGCCGCCCGTCATCTTGATCTTGCTGGCGACGTAACTCTCGCTCGCCGGGTTGTTGCCGACGAGCACGACCGCCAATCCCGGCGTGATACCGCGGTCGCGCGAGAGGCGATGCACGGCCTCCGCGACCTTGCCGCGCAGGTCCGCCGCGATCGCCTTCCCGTCAATGATTTTTGCGGTCATGGCGTGCCGCCGTGCGCCTTTTTTTATGAGGGCGCGATGAACGGCATTACTCCATCGTGAAGATTTTCTCCAGCGTGGCGGCGAGCATCGCGCCTGTGCCGGCGATCTTCAGGCGCTTGATCCGCGCGCTCGTGCCCGCAACCAGGCTGACATCACGCGCGGCAACCCCGAGGGTATTGGCAATCAGCTTTACGAGCGCCGCATTCGCTTCGCCTTCGGTCGCCGCCGCGCGCACGCGCGCTTTGATCACGCTGCGTCCGTCGGCCAACTGCGCGATGCCGTCGATCGCATCGCGCCCGCCGCGCGGCGTGAGCCGGACGGTGACGACAACGCTGTCCGCCGACGCCGTCCAAGGCCGAGCGACCATCAACCTCAGAACACGTAGGGAAGAATGTACAGCGCAATGCAGTAGCGGATGAAAATGATGATGAGGATCAGGATCACCGGAGAAATGTCGATGCCGCCGAGATTGGGCATCACGTTCCGGATCGGCCGCAGGGCGGGCTCGGTGATGCGGTAAAGGAAATCGCCGATCGCACCGACCACCGAGTTGCGGACATTCACCACGTTGAACGCGACCAGCCAGGAGAAGATCGCTGCCGCGATCAACACCCAGATGTAGATTTCAAGAGCTAGATCAATGACGAGGAAGAGGGCGCGCATGGAATGGGAGCCGCTTCTCGAGAATCGTGCACAAGATGTACCGGGGCGGAACGAGGTAAACAAGCAGGACAGTCGATGAAATCGCGGTCTGGCCGCGTGTTCCCGATCCTTGACTCCGCCGACTCGCGGCCCTAAATGGCGCGCACTCGCGGCCAGCCGCCGCGGCCAGCCGCTGCGGGGGTTGCATTTGGCGGGGCCGTAGCTCAGTTGGGAGAGCGCCTCGTTCGCAATGAGGAGGTCAGGGGTTCGACCCCCCTCGGCTCCACCAGAAATCCCGCCAATATTGCGCTGTGCCATGGCAATTCCGCGCCCCGCGGGCGTCTGGTGACCATATGGTGACCATCCGATCAGCCTCTGGCATCTCCTCGATAATTTTGATCGCTAGCCAAGATCGAAGGCGTAATAGACCATCCGGTCATAGCGTTTTCGTTTGAGGTCGTCTTGCAGCGCAGAGAAGCTCGGGTGTCCTTTGGCGTCTGCTGAAATGACTTCGCCATCAATGACGAGCTTGCCCGCCGGGAGGCGCGCTGCATCGGCCCGAGCGGGTGTAGAGCGTCACGCGGCCATCGTGTAGGTGGACTTGCACACGGTAGCCATCGAGCTTCAGTTCATGCACGAAGCCCCGACCGCTCGGCACGCTGGTTCGCAGGGACGCGAGGCAGGGTTCGATGAAGCCGGGGAACGGCGCCGGTTTTGCGCCTGGAAGAACGCGGGCGAGGAAGCGAGAGGATGAACGCTGGCGTACGGATGCTGCGGGGGACATCAGGCTACTCAAGGTTCTAAGGCGGCTAGCGCACGATAAATCTAATCGGCTTCACAGCATCACCGGCATAGGGACTTGGCTCTCCGGCGGCGATATTTCCTCGATCAGCGACGCATCATCATCACTTGCCCGAGAGCTATTTACCCGCTTTGATACCGGCCAGCGTTGCAGCACATCGTTCGCTGTGGGCTTTAGCAATTCCCGTCCCGCTCTCGCGGTGAGCCACGGCTCGAATTGATCGGCTTCAAGAATTATCGGCATTCGGTCGTGGACTTCGCGACAAGTTCGCGGCCTCGCGTAAGAAGGGCATCTGGATGGGCGGATGGGCGCCGCTCGGCTACGACATCCGCGACCGCAAGCTGATCGCTCGTTCCGGTTCTGGCCAAGGAGGGCATTACTGCCAAGAGCGGCAAGCCTATCGACAAGGGCTATCTCTACCGGGTGATCAACAACCGGGTCTACATCGGGGAAGCCGTGCACAAGGGGAAATCCTATCCCGGGGAGCATGAGGCCATCATCGACCGGAAACTCTGGGACAGGGTCCATGAAATTCTAACCGAGAGCCCCCGAAAGAGGGCGTTACGGACCCGGGCTCAGACCCCGGCCCTCCTTAAGGGGCTCCTGTTCGGACCCGACGGTGCCGCCATGACGCCCACCCATACTCGGCGTAAGGGCAAGCTTTATCGCTACTACGTCTCGACCCGCGTCCTGAAGCAAGCGCCTGACGCTTGCTCCCTCAGACGCGTTCCGGCCGGGGAGATTGAGGCTGCGGTCATCCATCAGCTTCGCGCACTCCTGCGCGCACCGGAGATCATCGTGCAGACCTGGCGCACCGCGCGGCGCACAATAGAGGCTCTCACCGAGGCCGACGTACGCGACGCCCTCGAACGG
>WNFL01377920.1_pt6 | contig 13331 bp, 16 predicted proteins | sample 5400361 | NCBI WGS metagenome assembly WNFL01 (sample SAMN13153351, study PRJNA577476) | soil metagenome | isolation source: 40 cm soil on Douglas fir-dominated hillslope | place: USA:California | collected 2013-09-17
GCAGCACCCCGGTCTTCGGCGGCATGTAGCCCGTGCCGAAAAACAGATTGACCGAGATCGTGGCCGCCACGCGATTGCCGTCGGCGTCCAGAACGGAGAAATGCGTGGTTTGCATGCCGACGGGCTCCGATTCGATGCCGGGCAGCAAGCTGGACGGCATGGCCTTGTCGGTGCGGATGCTGCTGCGCTGCCCCGCCGCGTAGTCCTTGCTCGCGAGCTGCGCCAGCGGCATCTTGACGAAATCCGGATCGCCCAAATAAATCGCGCGATCGCGGTAAGCGCGGCGCATGGCCTCGATCACCAAGTGCTTACGCGTCGCGGAATCGTATTTGCCGAGGTCGAAGCCGGCGAGAATATGGAGAGCGTCGATGACCGCGATGCCGCCCGACGAGGGCGGCGAGGCCGACACGATGCGCGCCCCATGGTATTCACCGATCAGCGGTTTGCGCTCGATGACCCGGTACGCCGCAAGATCCTGCAGGGTCCATATGCCGCCGTCCGCATGCACGCCCGCCACCAGATCCGCCGCGACCCGGCCCGCGTAGAAACCTGGGGCGCCTTGATTGGCGATGGCCTCGAGGGTGGCCGCCAAATCCGGCTGCTTGATGATGGCGCCCACGTCCGGAACAGCGCCGTTCGCGGTCAAGAAGGCCTTCGCCGCATCGGGAGAACGAGCCAAGACGTCCCGCTTGTAGCGAATGCCCCCCTGCAGGCGCGCATACAGCGGAAAACCCTCGCGTGCCAGCCGTATGGCGGGTTGCAGGCTTTGCTTCAAGGGGAGCTTGCCGTATTTGCGCGCCAGGTAGTCGAACGCCGCCGGCTCGCCCGGAATGCCCGCGGCCAAAGCCCCGGCAATCGACGCGTTCTCGATCGGGTTGCCGGCCTTGTCCAAGTACATGTCGCGCGACGCCGCGCCCGGCGCCTTCTCGCGCGCATCGAGCATGGTCTCGTAGCCGTCGGATTGCCGGTGCAATAAATAGAAGCCGCCGCCGCCCAAGCCCGAGCTGCTGGGCTCGACCACCGCCAGTGCCGCCGATACCGCCACCGCCGCGTCGAACGCATTGCCGCCCGCCGCGAGAATTTCCTGCCCTGCTTGGCTCGCCAAGGGATAGGCGCTGGCGATGGCCGCCTTGTGCGCAACCGCGGTGCGCGCCGGGGGCGGGCCACCGGCCGGCAACGACGGTTTCGGGCGCTGTACTGCCGCGGAGTCATCGGCGCACGCCGGCGGCGGCGCGGCGATGATCGCGGCCATGAGCGCGGCCATGGGCAGCCAGACGCCGGAATAGTGCCGCGCTCGGCGCGGTTCGGATGAAGGCTCGATCAAAGCTTGCGGTGCCGTTTCAGTTCGATCTCGACGATGGGATGCACGAACTCGGACACGTTGCCGCCCAACACCGCGATTTCGCGCACCAGTGTCGAGGAAATGAACGTGTACTGTTCCTGCGGCGTCATGAACACGGATTCTATTTCGGGAGTCAGGTGGCGGCTCATGTTGGCCAATTGAAATTCGAACTCGAAGTCCGACACCGCGCGCAGACCGCGCACGATCACGGACAAGCCGTTCTGGCGCGCGAAGTCGACCGTCAGGCCCACATAACCCATCACTTCGACATTCTGCACGTCGGCGAGCACCCGGCGCGCCATGTCGACGCGTTGTTCCAGGCTGAACATCGGCGCCTTGTTCGGGTTCGCCGCAATGGCAACCACCAAGCGGTCGAAAATACTGGCCGCGCGCCGCACCAGGTCGCTATGACCATTGGTAATTGGATCGAATGTCCCCGGATAGACGGCTGTTCTTTTATGCATTCGTTTGGGCCCGCGCGTTGACGCGCGCCAAATGATACCCCACCTCGCCCGCCGACTTCGATTTGAGAAGCTCCCAAGAGCCTGGCAGCTTCGGAACGCCATCCGACTTGGCGTTTTCCAGGTAGACCTGCGCGCCCGGTTTGAGCCACTGGCCCGCGTCCAGCAGGGGAGCATATTCCGCCAAGGCGCCCTTCCCGAACGGTGGGTCCAAGAACACGATGTCGAACGCTTGCGGGGGCGAGCGCAGATAGCGCGCGGCGCCCATTTCCACCACCTGTCCCTTGCCGGCCCCGCCCAAGCGGATCAGTTGCTCCTGCAAGGTGCGCGATGCGGCGACCGCCTGCTCGACGAACACGACCTGCTTCGCTCCACGGGAAAGGGCCTCGAGTCCGAGGGCACCGGAACCGGCGAATAAATCGAGGCAGCGAGCACCGGCGATGTCGTGCTGCAGCCAATTGAACAAGGTTTCACGCACCCGGTCCGGAGTGGGCCTGAGCCCTGGAATATCTGGGAAATCGACGCGCCGGCCGCGCCAACCGCCGCCGATGATCCGCACTGAATTGCGGCCGCCCGAGGCGTTCGATTCCGTCTTGAGGGTAGTCACTCCGGTATCATACCCTCCCTTGATATCCTCCCCTCCCTGTTCCTTATGACGAACGAAGCCGATACTCCAAATGTCCGCGGGTTTTTCAAGCGCCTGCGCGCCAAGTTGAACCAAGGTCCGGCCTGGCTCACCGCCGACCTCACCGAACTCCTGCCGGGCCGCAAGATCGATGCCGAGATCCTGGACGATCTCGAGACGCGCCTGATCACCGCCGACGTGGGTGCCGAGGCCACCCGGCGAATTCTCGAGGAATTGCGCACGCGCGTGGCGCGGAAAGAACTGAACGACGTGGACGCCCTGCTCAAGGCCTTGCACGACGCCATGCTCGCGATCCTGCAACCGGTGGAGACGCCGCTCACGATCGACTCAGGCGTGAAGCCCTTCGTCATTCTGGTGGTGGGGATCAACGGCGCCGGCAAGACCACGACCATCGGCAAATTGGCGCGCCGGCTGCTGGCCGACGGGCACAGCGTCATGCTCGCCGCGGGCGACACTTTTCGGGCGGCCGCCCGCGAACAATTGGAGGTTTGGGCCGAGCGCAACCAGGTGCCCATCGTCGCCCAGCAGGGAGGCGCGGAGCCCGCGGCCGTCATCTTCGATGGTCTTCAGGCCGCGCGCGCGCGCAATATCGACGTACTGATCGCCGACACCGCGGGACGTCTGCACACCCAGACGCACCTGATGGACGAACTCAAGAAGGTCAAGCGCGTGCTGGGCCGCCTCGATCCCGGGGCGCCGCACGAAGTGCTTCTGGTGCTCGACGGCACGATTGGCCAGAATGCGGTCGCGCAGGCCGAAGAATTCAACAAGGGACTGGGGGTGACGGGCCTGGTGGTCACCAAACTGGACGGCACGGCCAAGGGCGGCGTGGTGCTCGCCATCGCCCAAAAGCTCAAGATCCCCATCCGCTTCGTCGGCGTGGGGGAGGAGACCCAAGATTTCGGCGTATTCAATGCGTCGGATTTCGTGTCGGCCCTGCTGAAATCGGACTCCGACGAGACACCGGTATGATCCGTTTCGACCAGGTCCACAAGCGCTACGCCAACGGCCGCGAGGCCCTCGCCGGCGTGTCGTTCAAGATCGATCAGGGCGAACTGGCGTTTTTGACGGGCCACTCCGGCGCCGGCAAGAGCAGTATCCTGAAATTGATCGCGCTCATCGAGCGCCCCACCCGCGGCCAGGTATTCATCGGCAGCCAAAATACCTCCGGGATCAAACCGCGCGGTATCCCGCAGTTCCGCAGAGGTCTGGGCGTGGTATTCCAGGATCACAAACTGCTGCATGACCGGCCTGTGGCGGACAACGTGGCGCTGCCGCTGATCATCGCCGGGGTGCCGAAGCGCGAAATCGACCGGCGCGTGCGGGCGGCGCTCGACCAAGTCGGACTGCTCGGCAAGGAGAAAAACCGTCCCTTGGAGCTGTCGACCGGCGAACAACAGCGCGTGGGCATCGCACGTGCGGTGGTGGCGAAGCCGGCGCTGCTCATCGCCGATGAGCCCACCGGCAATCTCGACCCGGAACTCGCCCTCGAGATCATGATGCTGTTCAAGCGCTTCAACGAGGTGGGGGTGACGGTGGTGATCGCGACCCACGACGTGCATCTCATCGAGCACTTCGGCGCGCGGCGCATCGTCTTGGGCGACGGGCGCGTGGCCGACGCGGGCGGCCCACCGTGAACGTCCAAGCCTATTTCGCACGGCACGCGCAAACCCTGGTCGGATCCCTGGGCCGCATCGTCAGCCATCCGTTCGCGACGCTGATGACCATGGGCGTCATCGCCGTGGCGCTGGCGCTGCCGCTGTTCCTCAATTTGCTCCTGACCAACGTGCGCACCGCCACCGGCAATTGGAACGAGGCCTTCGATTTGTCGGTCTATATGGACAAGCGAGCGAGCGCCGTGCGGACCGCGTCGGTGGCGAAGCAGCTGCGCCAGCGCGACGACGTCGCCGCGGTGCGGGTCATCACCGCAGACCAGGCGCTGGCGGAGTTTCGGAACGATTCAGGGTTCGGCAAGGCCCTCGACGCGCTGAGCGACAATCCCCTTCCGGATACCCTCATCGTCACACCCACGGTGGGCAAGAGCACGCCCGAGGGCACGGCTGCGTTGAAAGCCGCGATCGCCGCCATGGCCGATGTCCAAACCGTGCAACTCGACACCGAGTGGGTGAAGCGGCTGCATGCGATGTTGGACATTGTGCGGCGCGTGGTGTTGCTGACCGGGGGGCTGTTGGGCGCCGGTGTGGTACTCATCGTAGGGAATACCATTCGCTTGGATATATTGAACCGGCGCACGGAAATCGAGGTCATGAAATTGGTGGGCGCTTCCGATGGTTTCGCCCGCCGGCCGTTCCTGTACGGCGGCATTTGGTATGGGCTGGGCGGCGGGTTGATGGCCTTGATCCTGATTTCGGTCGCCCGGGCAGTGCTCGATCGCCCCGTCGAGAGCCTGGCGAAGCTGTATGGCAGCCAGCTGCATCTTCAGGGGCTTGGAGTTACCGCCGGGGTTCGGCTGCTGGCCGTGGCTGCGGGTCTGGCCTGGCTCGGTTCCTGGCTTGCTGCGACGCGGCATATCCGCGGCATCGAGCCAACTTAAGTTTATTTTTCAATAGCTTAAGGAAGATGTGAACTATCGGTAACATTAGCACTCAAACTCCAGGAGTGCTATCCTTGCACTCGCGTTGATTGGGAGGTTTGAGCTGATGGCTACTGCTTTAGTCGCTAAACAAACGAGCGGATTGGTGTTGGCAGGCCCCGTGGGGAGCCTGGACTCCTATATCGACCGCGTGTCCCAGATTCCGGTTCTGTCGAAGGAAGATGAGGTCGCGCTGGCCGTCCGCTTTCGCTCCGAGGCTGATTTGGACGCCGCCCGGCAGCTGGTGCTCTCGCACCTGCGGTTCGTCGTGCACATTGCCCGAGGCTATCTGGGCTACANNNAAGAAGGGAACGTGGGCCTGATGAAGGCGGTCAAGCGCTTCGACCCCACGGTGGGGGTGCGCCTGGTGTCGTTCGCGGTGCATTGGATCCGTGCCGAGATTCATGAATACGTGCTCCGCAACTGGCGTCTGGTGAAAGTCGCCACCACCAAGTCGCAGCGCAAGCTGTTCTTCAATCTGCGCAAGATGAAGAAGAATCTGGCGTGGTTGTCCGAAGCGGAGACCGCCGCCGTGGCTCGCGACCTGGGAGTCGATGTGGCCGACGTTCGCGAAATGGAACAACGCCTGTCGGCACGCGACATGTCCTTCGATCCGACGCCCGAGAGCGACGAGGAAGAGGCCTACTCCCCGGCCATGTATCTGCCGGCGAGCAACGCCGACCCCGCCATCGAGGTCGAGAACGAAGAGTGGGAAGAGGACTCGACTGAGCGATTGAGCATGGCCCTCGAGAAGCTCGATGAGCGCAGCCGCAGCATATTGAAGCGGCGTTGGATGACCGACGACAAGGCCACCCTGCACGAACTGGCGGACGAATATGGAATTTCCGCCGAGCGCGTGCGCCAGGTCGAGACGAACGCGATCAACAAGCTCAAGGGGTTGATGGCCGCGGCCTGATGGCCGGATTTGACGGCCGCGTGTTCTATGCGCGGCCGGTCAAGGCTGCCTCACCCGTGCGGCGGCGTCTTCCAGCACTCCACGCCCAGCGTCCATGCCGGGCCCATTTGAATCGCCGCCCGCATCGGCGTAGCGTTGAACCCTATGCGAACGGCCACTCAATGGCTCGACGACTACGGCGACAGCCACCGCAACCGGACCAATAAGGCCCTGCATTGGGTTTGCGTGCCGGTGATTGCGTGGTGCGTCGTTGGCTTTTTGTGGTCGCTGCCGTTTCCCAACGGCGTGAGAGCAATGCACCCGGCGGTTAACTGGGGCAGTCTCGCCGTGGCTCTAGCGCTCCTCTACTACGCGGCGCTGTCCATCCGCTTGGCGCTCGGCGCCCTACCTCTGCTGCTCGCCTTTCTCTGGTCGCTCGATCGACTCGATCACTTGGACGGCGTCCCGCTGTGGAGCATCTGCTTGTTCTTGTTCGTGGTCGCGTGGGTCGGCCAATTCATCGGCCACGCCATCGAAGGCAAGCGCCCGTCATTTTTCAAAGATGTTCAGTTCCTGATGATCGGGCCGCTGTGGCTGCTGGCCGACGTGTATCGGCGGCTGGGCATTCGCTTCTAGCCAGCCGCGTTCATAGGCCGCCGCTTCACGAAAGGCATGCGCATGGAGTTCGGCGGTCCGCGCTCGCGTCGCCGCATACCCGCCGGCCAATACGATACTCAAGGGCAGGCCGCGGCTGCGCACCGCCTCGATCACCCAGCGGTCGCGTCGCCGGATGCCCTCCTCCGTCAGCGCCAGCTTGCCGTAGCGGTCGCCGGCGGCCACATCCACGCCGGCTAGATAGAACACGAGGTCGGCATTCGCCCTGTCGAGCACCGTCGGCAAATGCCGCTGCAGCGCCTCGAGGTATTCGACGTCGCCCACTCCGTCCTCCAAGGGCACGTCTAAACTGGAACGCATCTTCGCCAGCGGATAATTGCGCTCCCCATGCATCGAAAACGTAAACACCTCGTCGTCGGCCGCGAAGATCGCCGCGGTGCCGTTGCCCTGATGGACGTCGAGGTCGATGATGGCGACCCGCTCGATCCGGCGCTCCGCCTGCAGCTTGCGGACGGCGATGGCCACATCGTTGAGCACGCAAAATCCCTCGGCATGATCGGCGAAGGCGTGATGAGTGCCGCCGGCCAGGTTGCCGGCCAGCCCCCGGTCGAGCGCCGCACGAGCCGCCATCAAAGTACCGGCCGAGGCAAGACGCGATCTTTGCCAAAGGGCCTCTGACCAGGGCAGACCGAGCCGCCGTTGCTCGGCCGCGGACAGCCCCGATGACGCGAGCTTGGCCAAGTACTCCCGCGTGTGCACGAGCTCCAGGGTTTCGTCGTCGAGCGGCTCCGGCTGCAGAATGTCGTCCGTCTTTAGTATTCCTTCCGCCAGCAACCGATCCTTGAGCAATAGATACTTGCTCATTGGAAACGGATGACCGGGCGGCAGCGCAACCTGGTATGACGGGTGGTAGACGCACTTCATCGATCAAAAGTATGACTGCCCGCGCCATGCCCGTCGATGATTTGGAAAGGATTACGCCGCCGACATCAATTCATACGGTATTGCCGCAACGGGGCGCCCCACAGGCGGGTCATCCATGGATGCCAACTGATCTCCCAGAGCATCCCGGAGAGCCTCTAAATGGGCAAGCCGCGTGCGGGCCCGCCGCCACGCTTGCTCGGCGAGTTCCAGGCCCGCGAGGAGCGCATCGCATTCGGATTTGAGGTTGTTGATCGCACCCGACGCCGCAAACCAACGGCGTTCCAGGAGTTCTGCGGCGGGCTCTGCATCCAGATCGCGAGCTGTCATAGCGCCAGCTCGCGCAGTACGAACGTTGCTTATCACGGGGTCAATCCTGGCCGAGCAAATTGTCTTCGAGACGCTCTATTTTGGTCATGATCCGTGCCTTTAGCGCCTCAGTTCGATCCAGGCGTTCGCGCGCCATGTCGAGAATGTTGGCGCTAACCTTGGGGCTTGCCGCCAGAATCTGATAGTCAGCACGCGCAACAATGCTGGACTCGTATGCTTGGCGCCATTCCATCTCCAAGTGATTCTTTTGGGTGGTGACATCGAAATCGAGGCTGCTCATGGGTTTCCCTCCGGTCCATGTGTAGTTTCGATCCTGCTCCGCCAATATGACGATTTGCAGACAATCAGGCGGCAATTCGTTTAACGCGTCGGCGGCGACTCGGTCCGATGCCGGGAACGACCCAGCCATGAACTGGCGGCGACGGTCACCCTCTGACCTTTGGCCCCTTGGAGGCTAACGGCGTAGTCCGCCACCGCCTCAGCATGAACGCCTTGAGCGAGATTTCTCTGCAATGCATGCCACGGCTGATTCCATTTTTCGCGATAGTCCATGTCACTCTCGTCTAATCATGCCGCTTGACCGACGGGCAGCGCGATAGGGGCGACTCGGGCTTGCTCGCGCAACTTGGGCCAATCGATCAGGCGCAAATGTCCGTTCATGTCTTCCACCAACGAAGTGCAACTCTCGACCCAATCGCCGTCATTGCAATACAAAATACCGTTGATGTCGCGCATCTCGGGGCGATGGATATGCCCGCAAACCACCGTATCGACGCCGCGCTTGCGCGCGGCCGTTGCGACCGCGTCTTCGAAGCTTCCGATATACTGAACCGCGGTTTTGGCCTTGTTCTTCAGGTACGACGAGAGCGACCAGTGCGGCAAATCGAACTTGCGCCGCACCCAGTTGATGTAAGGATTGGCAGCCAACAGCACGTCGTAGATGTTGCTGCCCAATTTTGCGAGCCAGGGACTGCACTTCACCACACTGTCGAATTCGTCGCCGTGCAGCACCAGCATGCGCCGTCCGTCGGCACCCCGATGGACGTACTCGCGGTGAATTTCCAGATTGCCGAATACGGCGCCGTCGAAATCGCGGAACACTTCGTCGTGATTGCCGGGGACGAAGATCACTTTGGTGCCGCGTTTGGCCTTGCCCAAAATGGTTCGCAAGACGTTGTTGTGCGACTGCGGCCAAAACATGCTCTTCTGCATGCTCCACACATCGATGATGTCGCCGACGAGGAACAGCCAATCCATCTCGACGTGATGCAGGAAATCGAGCAGCAAACCAGCGCTGCAGCCTTTGAAGCCCAGATGAATGTCTGAAATGAACACCGTTCGCAATCGCAGCGGCACGGGAGCGTTACGTTCGAGCATATCTCTTCCTCCAAAGCCTTCGCGTCGCCTGACAGGATCACGATTTGTTGTTACGAAGGCGTTACTCGCGGAAGAAGATTTGTTTACAAAAAAGGTACTTAGGCGTGGAACATCGCGTGGAACGGTAGAAATGTAAGCTAGGGCTCGTTCCATCCCAATGTGTTCGGAGCGGCGAATCGGTAGCCGAAACCGCGCACGGTCTGGATGTAAGCCTCATAGCCAGGCCTCGCGAGGATTTTGCGCAGCCGCTGCACATTGACGTCGACCGTGCGCTCGTCGACTTCGGTGTCGCCACCCCACACCTGAGCAAGCAGTTGGGTTCGATTGAAGGTGCTGCCGGGATGCGACATCAAAAACTCGAGCAACCGATACTCGACCCCGCGCAGGTTCAACGGTCTGCCTTGAGCCGTTACGCGATTGGTCGTCCCGTCGAGCACAAGCTCGCCGCAACAGAGCGCCGAACGCGAATCCCCGCGTTGGTGGGCACGCAATACGGAGCAGACGCGGGCGACGACTTCGCGCAATGAGAACGGCTTTGCAATGTAGTCGTCGGCGCCGAGATTCAAGCCCGTCACCACATCTTGTTCATCCGACAACGCCGACAGAATGATCAACCTGACCGTCTGCGGCAGCCGCGCCCTGCGCACGCCCTGGATCACCTCGAGCGCAGCAAGGCTCGGCATGTTCCAATCGATAATGACCAGATGCGGCGGCCGCTCCGCCACGGCAGCGATAGCCGCGGATCCGTCGGTGATAACGCGCACGGCGAATCCCGCTTCACCGAGTCTCTGACGGAGCGGTTCGACTGCAGCAACATCCCGATCGACGATCAGTATCTGTTTATTGGTTTCGGTGGCAAGCATGCGCCACGCCATTAGAGATAGGGAGCTTTACAGTAAGTTGACGCTTTTGTGACCTTTGCAAAGATATTGTTCGACGATGCGCGTCCCTGCGCGTCGAGCCGCCGCTATCAATTGCTCGATGACGAGCGTAGCTCCACGAAATGCAATGTCGCCGCACGCACGGACACGGATGAATACCCGCGCAGTGCCTGCGGCCGCCGTCGCGCCTGGGCCGCCGCGTCGTTGTCCGATGCATTCCACGCCGCGAGCAGCAGTCCGAGTGCCAACCAATTGAGCGACGCCTCCCGGTGCTGCGACCACCAAGTGTCCTCGCAACCGGTTGGCCGGGCGCTGCCCGATCCGAGTAGGGAACCGCGGGCGGTCGCGGCCGGTGATGTCGACATGGCATGCTCCTCGCTTGGGTTTTCGAGGCTAGTGTCGGGTGCGATTCTCGAACCTTTCGGGCTCGATTCGGGCGAACCGGCGGCCGTTTATGGCAAATCATGGCAGCCGGATTTCGGACCGGCTTCTCAAATAAACGCCCGTCATCGGCTATGATTCGGCAATGAAAAAGCACATCGCAATAGTCGAGGACGAGCCGGCTTTGCGCGAGAATTACTCGGCGGCGCTGGCGCGGCACGGCTACTCGATCAAGACCTACGGCAACCGCAAGACCGCCATGCAGGCGTTCCATACCCGGCTGCCCGATCTGGCCATCATCGACATTTCGCTCGAGGACGAGGCGGAAGGCGGTTTCGATCTGTGCCGCGACCTCCGCGCGCTCTCGGCCGAGCTGCCCATCATCTTTCTCACCGCCCGGGACAGCGAATTGGACGCCGTCTCCGGACTGCGCCTGGGCGCCGATGATTTTCTGACCAAGGATGTAAGCCTGCCGCATCTGGCGGCGCGCGTCGCCGCTCTGTTTCGGCGCATCGATGCGTTGCGGCGGCCGGACAATGCGGCCGAGATCATCCGCCGCGGGCCCCTGTCGATCGACGGCGAGAAGATGCAGACCAGTTGGAACGGCACGCCGGTCACCCTGTCCCTGACCGAGTTCTGGATCGTGCACGCGCTGGCGCGCAACCCGGGCCATGTGAAGAACCGGCAGCAATTGATGGATGCTGCGAACGTGGTCTTGGACGACAATACCATCACCTCTCACATCAAACGCATGCGCCGGAAATTCCAGCAGATCGATCCGGCCTTCGATGCAATCCAGACCGTGTATGGAATGGGCTATCGCTGGGTCGAGTGAGCATTCGTCTGCAATTTCTGATCGTTGCGCTCAGCACGCTGGTGCTGCCGTGGGCCGGCTGTCAATATGCACGGGAACTCGAGACCGCACTGCGCGACTCGCAGGAAAAGACGCTGCTGGCGAGCGCGGACACCATTGCCAACGCCCTGTCGGCGCAGCCGCAACGCGTATTTCGCGATCCTGACGACACGCAGACGTTCGCCGCCGACCGCGGAGATTTGTACGTCCATCCGTTGCGCATTCAGCCCTTGTTGGATGGCTACCGCGACGATTGGGGCGTGGCGGCGAATCCTTTGCCCCTACCCACGACCACAGGGTATGGCGCGCGAGCACAGGCGGGTTCCACCGAGCGATACCTCTACCTCTATATCGAGGCCGACGACACCCACTTCGACCCCGAACCCAGCAACGCGCGTACTGAACGGGGCCGCTTCGATCGAGTGAACCTGACGCTGCAGCGGCCGGACGGCACGCGAGAATTCTATTTTTTCGGCACCAACGCACCCGGTTTGATCGCGGCCCAAAGCATCGTCAACGGGGGCGATGGTCAGGACCGTGCGGTGGAGGAGTCCCGCATTCAAGCGTTCTGGCTGCAGACGTCGGCGGGCTACCGCATCGAGGCGCGCATCCCCTTGAGCTTTGTCGGCTCGCGGCTCTGGATCGAAGCGGAGGACGGCCGCGGCAGCGGCCGAGCCGGCGTTGACGCGGTCGACGCCCCGGACGGCGGCCGATTATTCTTCACCACGGCCGGGCTCGATGACTTGCTGAGCACGTTCATCCGCAGCGGCACCCGGGTCACCGTCATCGACGCCAATGCGTTGAAACTCGGCGCGGCGGGCAACTTGAGCGCGAACACCACGGGCGCAGCCGAGGAGGACGCCGAGCCCTGGTACCGGCGCTTCATGGCCGTCGACACCTCGAGCTTTCCCCGGCAACCGTCGTCCGCGCCCGACCGGCTGGGCGGCAACAGCGTGACCGCGGCGCTCGCGGGACGGTCGCACGCAGAATGGGTGCGCGGCGCCGAAAGTCAGGAGTTGTTGTTGACCGCCGCGGCGCCCATCGTGATCGAGGGTCGGACGCGCGGCGGCGTGTTCCTCGAGCAGGCCGGAGATCAGCTGCTCGCGCTGCGCGACCGTGCCGTGACGCGTTTGTTCAATCTCACCCTGCTGGCCACGGCCGCCTCAGTCATCGTCATGCTCGGCTTCGCCACTTGGATCAGTCTCCGCATAGGACGCTTGCGCAATGCGGCCGATTCGGCGGTGAGCAGCGACGGGAAAATCAGGCTGGAGATGCCGGAATCCGCCAGCGCCGATGAGATCGGCGCCCTGTCGCGGGGGTTCGAGCGCCTCCTGGCGCGCCTCAACGAACACACGCAGTACCTCCGTACCCTGGGCGGGAAGCTCTCGCACGAATTGCGCACGCCGCTGACCATCGTGCGTTCGTCATTGGATAATCTCGAGTCCGAAGGCTTGCGCGAAGACCAGCGGCGCTATGTGACGCGGGCACGGGAGGGTACCCAGCGCCTGCAGTCCATCTTGAGCGCGCTCGGCGCCGCGGCGCGGGTCGAGGAGAGCATCAAACAAGCGGAGTCCGTGAATTTCGATTTGGGCGAGCTCCTGTCCTCGGCGATCGCCGCGTATTGCGACGGATTTCCGCAAGCGCGCATTGCCCTCGAGACGCCCGCCGACCCCTGTTTCATTCGCGGCGCCCCTGACCTCCTCGTGCAGCTGCTCGACAAGCTGGTCGAGAACGCGGTCGACTTCTGTCCGTCTGCCGGAACGATCACCGTGCGCCTGGAGCGGGCGTCGGGCAGCTACCTGCTGCAAGTGCAGAACGATGGTCCGCCGATTCCGCAGGCGCTGCATGGGCGCTTGTTCGAATCGCTGTTCGAGCAGCGCCAGGGGCGCGACGACAAGCCGCACTTCGGTCTGGGTTTGTACATCGTGCGGCTGGTCGCCGAGTTTCACGGCGGAACGGCCGTCGCCGCCAATCGATCGGACGGCGGCGGCGCCCTATTCACCATCACCCTGCCGTTGATCTAGTGCAGTCCCTCG
>WNFL01319059.1_pt6 | contig 13328 bp, 12 predicted proteins | sample 5400361 | NCBI WGS metagenome assembly WNFL01 (sample SAMN13153351, study PRJNA577476) | soil metagenome | isolation source: 40 cm soil on Douglas fir-dominated hillslope | place: USA:California | collected 2013-09-17
TAGGAAAGGATCTGCAGCGCCCGGAATGCATATTGGCGGAGCGCGACGGCACCCTCTGGTCGGCCGACGCGCGCGGCGGTGTAGTGCGCATCCTTCCCGACGGAACGCAGCACATCGTTCAGGAGGATCGTTCCGAGCGCTTCTCCGCGGCTGCATCCGAGGGCGCCCGCTACCTGCAGGGTACGCTTCCGAACGGCATGGCGTTCGCGCGCAACGGTGATTTTCTGATCGCGAATTTCGGCACCGACTGCCTGGAGGTGATGACGCGCGACGGCAAATCCCGCGTCCTGGCCGATAGCATTGACGGGCAGCCGATCGGCAAGGTGAATTTCGTCCTGCGCGATTCGAAGGATCGCATCTGGGTTACCATTTCCACCAAGATCAGGAATTGGATGCACGCCTTGCGAACGGATCTGAAGGACGGATACATCGCCCTCTACCAGGATGGCCGCTTCCGCATCGTCGCCGATGGATTCGGATTCACCAACGAGATTCGCTTCGACGCGCGGGAGGAATTCCTGTACGTGGTCGAAACCACGGGAGGCTGCATCACCCGTTTGCGCGTGAGCGAGAACGGCGAACTGACGCATCGTGAGACCTTCGGGCCGTCGACGCTCGGCAAGGGCGCGTGGCCGGACGGAATCGCGTTCGACAGTTTCGGCAACCTGTGGGGCACCACGGTCTATTCCGATAAGCTGTTCGTGCTGACGCCCGAGGGCGACATGCTGACATTGCTCGACGAAGGCGATCCTGCGAAGGTCGACGCCTTGGAGCGGCAGTTCTTCGAGAATCACGTTACCGAGGATGTTCTTTTCTCGACCGGCAGCGGCATTGCGCCGTGGATGGCCAGCGTCACCTTCGGGGGGCCCGATCTGCAAACCGCCTACATCGGCTCACTCAAAGGCACCAGCATTCCCTACTTTCGAGCCCCCGCGCCCGGACTCCCCATGGTCCATTGGAACGATCGACCCGTATGACCTACATGACCCATCGCATCGGAATCGCCGCAATCATCCTGTTCGTCCCCGTGCTCGGGACCGCGCAGACCGACTGGCCTATGGCGAATCACGACGCCGCGGGAACACGCTTCTCGCCGCTGAAGCAGATCAACACGAAAAACGTGAGTCACCTGAAGCTCGCTTGGGAATTCGACACGCTGGTCGAGGATCCCGCGCCGCCGCCGCAGCCGCCTCCGCCTGCCGAGGTGCATCCCGGCGATCCTGCCCCCGCGACTCCACGGCCCGCCGCGCGCCGCCCGCGCCGCCGCATGTTGATGGTCGACGGCGTAGTGTACATGTCGACGGGCTACAGCCGCCTGGTTGCGTTGAATGCAGAGACCGGACAGAAGATCTGGGAATTCGAAAGCGTGCATCCGCCTGCGCTACGCGGCATTTCCTATTGGCCCGGCGCCAAGGGATTCCCGCCGCGGATCATCTATGGCACGGGCGACGGATTCCTGGTGGCGCTGAATGCCAAGACCGGCAAGCTGGTGCCCGGCTTCGGCGCCGAAGGCATCCTCAACCTGAAGCCCGGCGTGGTCAGCGAGAAGGTTCCGAATGCGAGGCTGGGCGTGTCCTCTCCGCCGGCGATCTATAAGGACCTGGTGATCGTGGGATCGAACACCGGCGAAGCGCCGGCCCGCGGAGCAAAGGGCGACGTTCGGGCCTTCGACGTTCACACCGGCAAGCTGGTGTGGACCGTGCACACCGTTCCGCAGCCGGGCGAGCCCAACCACGAAGCCTGGCAGGGCGACGAGTGGGTGGATCGATCCGGCGTCAATTCGTGGGGATTCACCACCGTCGACGAGAAGCGGGGACTGCTGTTCGTTCCGATCGGCACGCCCAACACCGACTTCTGGGGTGGCGATCGCAAGGGCTCGAATCTGTATGGATCGTCGCTGCTGGCCATCGACGCGGCGACCGGAAAGATCAAATGGTACTTCCAGACCACGCATCACGACAATTGGGACTACGACCTGACTGCCGCGCCCATCCTGTGCACCGTGAAGCGGGACGGCAAGGAGATTCCAGCCGTCGCGCAGATCACTAAGCAAGCCTACCTGTTCATCTTCGATCGCTTGACCGGCACTCCTTTATATGAGGTTAAGGAGACACCGGTCGCGAACGACAACCCCACGCCTGGCGATGAGAACTGGCCCACCCAGCCGATTCCCGTGAAGCCGCCCGCACTGGCGCGCACCAGCTTCGCGCCCGAGGAAATCGCGACGGTCACTCCGGAGCACGAGAAGTACTGCCGGGCACTGCTTGCGCGGGAGGGTGGCGCACTCACCGGCGGTCCTTTCGCGCACTATGGCCCGAAGCTCTCCGTGATCTTTCCCAGTTGGACCGGCGGGACCAATTGGGGCGGTGGATCCTACGATCCTACGCTCGGCTACGTGTTCGTCGATACCAAGACCCGGACGCACCGCCCACCAACATGGGCGAGTACTTCTGGGACGGCACCAAGCAGTGGCCCTGCCAGCAGCCGCCTTGGGGCGAAATGGTCGCCGTGAACATTAACACCGGCGACATCGCCTGGCGCGTTCCGCTGGGATCCTTCGCAGAGCTCGACAAGCTGGGAGTGCCCAAGACCGGGACGCCCACCACCAACGGCGGATCCATCGCAACCGCGGGGGGCCTGGGGTTCGTCGGCGCAACCATCGACGGCAAGTTCCGCGCGTTCGACTCGCGCACCGGCGCCGAGCTGTGGGTGACCGAGGTCGGCATGGACGTCAACTCGGTGCCGATCAGTTGGCAGGGCAAGAACGGCAAACAGTACATCGGCGTATTCGCGTCGGGTGGGTCGCACATCAAGACCCCTTCAAGCGGCCGGCTGTTGGTGTACACGCTGCCGTAACCATTCCCGCGCGGGCGCAGTCCATTTATAAGCAGGCATGAGATCGGTATTGGTAGTCGTGATCGCCGGGGCGGTACTGGCGCAGACCTTTCCCGACGGTCCCGGGAAAGCCGAGACCGAGCGAATGTGCAAGGGCTGTCACACGCTCGAAAACGTGACGCGCGCCCGGCGTACCAAGGACAAGTGGACCGAAGTCGTCGACAACATGGTCTCGCGGGGCGCGAAGGGCACCGACGATGAAATCGAACTGGTGATCGACTATCTCTCGGCGAACTTCGGTCCGCGCGCGACGATGAAGGTCAACGTCAACAAAGCTTCGTCGGCGGAGCTTGCCGCTGGTCTCGAGATCCCGGCGCGCGACGCCGAAGCGATCGTGCGCTACCGCACCGAGAATGGCGCGTTCAAGTCGGTACAGGAACTGAGCAAGGTTCCGGGCATCGACGCGAAGCGCATCGAGAGCGTGCAGGATCGCATCGAGTTCTGATCAATCCCGTGAAGTCGCCGGCTAGAAAGCCGGCGGCAGCCAGGATTGGCTGCCCCACGAGTCCTACTTCTTCTTCGGCTTCATCTGATTCCAGAAGATGAAGGTGCCCCGGTTGGTGGACGTGATGATGTCGACGGAGCCGTCGTGATTCAGATCCACGGCCTGCAGGTGCGAGCCGACGCCGGAACGGTTGTGGATCAGCTCCGGCACAAACTCCGCGCCGCCGGGGGCCTTGGGATTCCTCACGGTGCGATACCAATACAGCACGGCAGGCCCGTACGGATCCGGATCCGTATAGCTCTCCAGGTGCGAGAACACGCGCTTGCCGACGATCACATCCGGGACGCCGTCGCCGTCCAGATCCGCGAACGTCAAGGCGTGCAACTCGGAGAAGGTCACGTTGCCTGCGTTCTGGGTCGAGAAATCGCCCATGATGCGATGCTCGACGAAGGAGATGACGCCTTCCTTATCGCGCTTCTGCTCGAACCACGCGAGGCCCCAGCCGTGCGCCGCAAGCGAGGTCACGACGTCATTCAAGCCGTCGCCATTTACGTCGTAGACGCCCATTTCCGCGCCGCCGCTGCCAAAATTCGCCTCGTGATACTTCCATGGACCGGGAGGCGTTCCTTTGGGCGGCTGCTCCCACCAGCCGCGCGGGCCGACCACATCCATGCGTCCGTCGCCGTTGATATCGCCGATCCCCATGCCGTGCGCATTGACGCCGGTTTTCTCTGAGATCTGGGTGACGATCCAGCGCGCAGTTGGATTCGCCGGATCGGGCTTGGCGTAGTTCAGCGCGCCATCGCCGCCGAACAACACTTCTAGCTTGCCGTCGCCGTCGATGTCCCGCAGCAGCTCGATTTCGGTGGAAGCGTTGGGGACCACATTGAAACGATCCCAGCGCCGCGATTCACCCTTCGGATTCACATACAAATAGATGGGCCGCTGGTCGACCGCCAGAATATCCGCCCAGCCGTCGCCCGTGAAATCGTACGAGAAGTTGACCATCGCCTGCGAAAACTGGTTGCTTGGATTGTAGGTGCGCGCCGCCGTGAACTCATGCCGCTCGGTGAATTTCGGCCCTATGAAATAGAAGGGTCCGGCCACCACGTCCAGTACGCCGTCGTGATTGATATCGCCCGCGGCCGCGCACCAGCCGTAATAGAAATCGCTGATCCGCTGCATTTTGAAGTGCGGCGAAACCTGCTCCTCCGGCTCGAACTTCGCGTTCAGGTCTTTGTAAGCGACCTCGCGGAAGTGCGCTTCGCCTGATCCGCCCGCATGCAGCGCAATCGGGCCGAATCCCATGCTCCGGTCGCTGGTCGAGCCGCTCATGCCGCGGCCTTGATTGATGGCGACCGACAAGACATCGGCGTCCAGTATGATCTGGACGCTGTTCCAATCGGCGGGGCGCAACTCGGGTCCTCCGCGTCCGCCTCGGCCTCGTCCGCCGCCATCGGCTGCCGGCTTCGGCGGCGCAACGGCCTTGGCTTCATCGGGTGTCAGCGCCGGCTTGGAAAAACCAGGCACCAGGTCTTCACCGCCGCTGAACCGCGCCGTCGCCATTCGAATCATCGGACCGGGACCGGGCGCCAGCGGCGTACGGCTGGTCTCCTTGCCTTGCGCGTCGAGCACCACGTTATACGCCGCGATATCGCCCGCGGTGAGCGAAACGTAGACGCCCTTCATACCGTCGGCGGTCTTCTCCGCGCGCAAGAGCACGCCCGACCGGCAGGTGCCCTCACAGCGAAATTCCGCGGCGAAGTGGACGTCCTGATAGCCACGGTCGAGCACCAGCCATCCGCCGTCTTCGCTTTTGGGTTTCGCGGTCAGCTCACCTTTTTCCGCGCGCCAGTCGGCTTGCCCCAGGGTGTGCCAGCCGCTGAGCGACGATCCGGTGAGGGTCGCGTCAGGAACGAAATTCTTGTGCGCCGCGAACACGACGGCTAGCGCTAGGCTGGCCGCGATGAGCCACTTTTTCAACATGGATTTGCTGCTCCTTTTGGGCGTTGCTCAATTATATTGCAATTGCGTTTGCGTATTGTACAATCGCTCCATGCTCACTCGAAGGGCTCTTGCACGCTGGCTGGCGCTGCCGGCAGCGTTGGCCGGCCAAGCACAGTCGCAACAAACGCCGCAAACGGGCGCGACCGATCCCGTCACCGCAATCGATGCCGCAGGAACCGCGCGCATTTCGCGAATCATTCCCGTCCCCGCGAGCCTCTCGCCACAAGCCAAGGAGATGTTAGCCGCGGACCGCGAGTTTGCGCCCAACGGCTGGACCGATGAGTCGAAAGAACTGATACGGCGCGCGCAATCCGTGTATCCGGCCTCAATCGAAGATGCCGTCGTCGGCGGCGTCAAAGTGAAAATTGTCACTCCGCGCAATGCGTCTGCCGCGAAGCGCGACCGGGTGATGATCAACCTGCATGGCGGCGGATTCACCAGCGATTCCGGTTCGCTCCTCGAAAGCATTCCAATCGCCGGCTTGTCGGCCACGCGGGTCATTACCGTGGATTACCGTTTGGCGCCTAAATCACCCTTTCCAGCGGCGGTGGACGATGTCGCCGCCGTGTACAAAGAGATTCTCAAGCAGCGCTCGCCGAGCAAAGTGGCGATGTTCGGCACCTCCGCCGGCGCGATCCTCACCGCGGAAACCGCCGTACAATTGGGGCGGCTGAAGCTTCCGCTGCCCGCGGCGCTGGGGTTCTTTTCGGGACATGCCGATTTCGCCCGCAACGGCGATTCGCGATCCATCTACAGTGTCCGCGGCTTCACCGCATTTCAGTACCGACCCACCGCGGCGATCAGCCCGTATGTTGGCGATCACGATACGAAGGATCCGGTGCTCTCGCCAATCTACGCCGAGCTCAGCAAGTTTCCGCCGACCCTGTGCATGACGGGCACGCGCGATATGCTGCTCAGCGGCACTTGCGATTTTCATCGGGCGCTGCTGCGCGCCGGGGTCGCCGCGCATCTGATGGTCTTCGACGCCATGCCGCACGCGCATTGGTACACTTTCGATCTGCCCGAATCGCGCGAGGCGCTGGAGGCGCAGGCGCGGTTTCTCGACAAACACCTCGGATAGGTGGGCCGCGGGCCGCGCGCTAAATGGTTGAGTCCACGGACTCAAGGGAGAAAATCGGTTCGTCTTGCAAATTTGCATTAAGCGCCAAGGTCGGCCCCGGGGCTGGAGTCGCAGAACGCAAGCAGCACTTAACCAAGCTACAATTCTTTGACGCCGGCTGCCCGTTCGCGGGTATGGGTGAAAGCCGACGCTGCGGGCTAAAGCCCACGCCACAAGAGGAGAATTGGGTTCGTTTTGCATAATTTGGTTTCCGCGGCTAAAGCTGCGGCTGCGGGCTAAAAGCCCACGCCACCTAACTGGCTCATTAGAAGCAGAGTAAGGCACGGGAGCGTTGGAACAGGGCGCGTGGATGGCATCCGGTTGAGGGAGCAGTGGGAATCCCGTCAGCGAAGTTGGTGACTGGGACAAAGCCAGCGGCCCATGCAATGACGCTTGCATAAGATACAATGCTCGGTGATGAATCGCCGAACATTCTTGTATCAGACGAGCGGAGCATTCGCTGGTGCCGTGCTCGCCTCGGCCGCTCCCAAGCGTCGTTTGAAGATCGGCCATACCGGCATTACCTGGGGTTTCAAGCCTGAGGATGCCGCGGTCGCGATCCCCGACGTCGCCTCGCTGGGCTATCAGGGCTACGAGACGTTTGGCGAGGTGCTGGAGGCCTGGGAACCCAAGGGGGGGCTCAAGCGAATTCTCGACGAGAACCAGCTTCCGCTCATTTCCGCGTACTGCAACGTAAATCTCACGGAGCCCGCGAAGCGATCGGCAGAAGTCGAGCGCGCGGTATTGTGGGCGAATCTGATTCGCAAGGCCGGCGGTGTGACGGCAGTGATTGGACCGAATGGTGTGCGTCGATCCAACTTCGACTTCAAGGCCGCGAAGTCCGACATCGTCTCGGCGCTGAATGAGATCTGCAAGGCGGTGCAGGACGCCGGCATCACTCCGGTTCTGCATCAGCACACCGGAACCTGCGTCGAGAGCCGCGACGAGGTTTACTCGGTGCTCGAAGCGGTGGACACGAAGTATGTGAAGTTCGGACCAGACGTGGGTCAGCTCGCCAAGGGAGGCGTCGATCCTGTGAAAGTGGTGCGGGATTTTCTGCCCCTCATTCGCCATGTCCATTTGAAGGATTGGAACGGCGGCCCGCATTGGGCGCAGTATTGTCCGCTGGGAGGAGGTAAGGTCGACCTGCCGGGCGTGCTGGCGCTGCTGGAATCGTCGCGCGAAATGAAAATCATCATGGTGGAACTGGACCCGAGCAAAGATCCGCCGCATCCGCCGCGCGAAACCGCGCGCATCAGCAAGGAGTACCTGCGCAAGCAGGGCTACAAATTTCGAGCCGAAAAGAAGTCATAATTCGAGCGAATCGGAATCATCCCGGAATCGCGTTCACCTTACTCTGGATTCCGCATTACGTCAGCCGAGGTGCTGGTCAAGAAAGGTCGCCTGGGCTTCGAGGGCTTCCTTCGATTCCGGCACGTCGAATCTGTACCAAAAGGCGTGCGGCATTGCGTCGAAGACCATTAGTCGAACGTCCACGCCCGCCCGCAGAAGCGCGCGATGAAAGTCCACCGTGCCGCTGAGGCAGTGATCGCGGGTCGAAGTCATGCACAGAGTCGGTGGGAATCCTTTGAGATTCGCATACATCGGCGAAAGCACGGGATCCTTGCGGTCGTGGTCTCCGACGTAAGGGACCATTCCGAGGCCCTTTAGGGGTTCGATCATCGCGCTGAAATCCTTGAGGCCGCCGGAGCCATAAAGGAATCTTGAATCGCCGTAGCGGGCGAGATCCACGTAACCGGAGAAAAAGCCCATGACAGCCGGCAGCGGCAGGTTGCTTTTTCGTAGATGCACCATGGTTTGGGCCGCTAGAACCGCGCCGGCGGATGTTCCGTAGATGGCGATCTTTTTCGGCGAATGGGTCTTTAGAGCGGCGCTGTAAACCGCGGTACTATCCTCTACCGCGGCCGGAAACGGAAATTGCGGCGCCAGACGGTACTGCACGGAAATCACTTTGGTACCGGTTAAGGCAGCCATCGGAATACTCTCGATCAGCGATCCCGAATCGCTGGTGAAGCCGCCGCCGTGCAGGCAGATGAGAAGGCGGTCGTGCTTGTTCGGCGCAGGGCGCTTGGGGGTGACCATCCAAACCTTCACTCCTGCGAAGGTGGTTGCCTCGACATCCACGGGATAAGTGGCGTTCATCCTTTCCATGAAGGCGGCGGATTCCTTCGTGCCGGCCCGCGGCATCCATCGCTCGCCCGAGACCATGAGGGCCTGGGCCTCTGGAGAAATGGTCTTCGGAACCGGGATCGCGCGTTTGATATGGGCGGTGCCGTCGCTGTCGATCGTCGTGTAGGCATCGGCCGCAGCGGACTGTGACTGGGCCCGCAATGCAAATGCGGCGGGCAGGGCGAATAGCCTGGAGAGCGATCTTCTGGTCATCGTAGTTACACGCGGCTGAAAGACCTAGCTGCCCATGTGGCCTTCATAATTGGAGGCATTCACTTGAACCAGGAATCCATCGGGATCGCGGAACTTAAACGATTCCTTGGTTCCTCCTGGCTCTGGTTTCAGATTGCGGGCCTTCAATTTTGCGGTTACGTCGTCGGCATTGAAACTGGCGATTCCGAAGTCGTAATGGTCCAGGGCCGGGCCGCCGTCTTTCTGCTCAATTCCGAAGAAGCTCTTACCCACACCCAAGATATGCGTTTTTGCGGAATGCTGCTTCAGAGGCATCCCGAAGAACTCCTGATAAAAAAGCGACGTGCGTTGAACGTCGGGGACCCGCACCGTAACGTGATTCAGGCTGACGGCACGAAGACCCGCTTGCTTTGGCGCCGCCTGCGCTCCCGTGACTAACGCGGCGAGAGCGGCGGCGAGCTGACGGCGCGTCAGGCGACCGCTCTCGAAATCCCCGACCAGTCTTTCTATGATGAGCTGCATGCTTCTCCCTCTAGATCCCGGGCATCAGAAATTATACTTGAGCGCGAACTGAATCTGGCGCATGCTCGCCCGAGTCGAAGTGATGGTCCCAAACGTCGCCTGCGGCAGCACATTCGAGCTTCCCCAACCCGTGGCCGGGTTGCCCAGTTCGACGTGATTGGGTGCGTTGAACAGCTCCATTCGGAACTGGAGCGCCTGTTTCTCGGTAATGCGAAAATTCTTAATCACCGAGATATCGAAGTTCACCTGCTTCGGACCAATCAGGTTATTGCGCGCGCAGTTTCCGAACAGCGGCACTACCGTGTTGGTGAAGGCGGCTGGATTGAAATAATGTTGCGCGGTGGGATTCGGAAATACGGGGTCCACGCCGGCGACGCAGTTGAGCCGGTTACTCACGGAGAATCCGGTTCCGGGTGAATCCCATGAACCCGTATCGAGGGCTTGCCCGCTTTGGGCCGTAGCAATGAGACCAAGCTCCCAGCTACCGACCAACTGATTGATAGCGCCTCCGCGGTTCAGCATGCGCTGCCCCTTGCCGAACGGCAGTGTGTAAAGTGTGGACGCCACGAAACGGTGCGGAACATTGAAGGTCGCGATTCCGTAATCGCACGCCCGGCAGCGCGAGTCCTGCGCTGTGAAGTCCAGAGCGCCGCGGATGGCGCTTCCGTCATCCAGCGCTTTGGACCACGTGTAACTGAATAAAGTGGTCAGATTGGTTCCGAACCGCTGGCTAACCTTTCCGCTAATACCGTTATAGTTCCCTACTCCGTCTGCCTTCAGAAACTGAATGCCTGCCGGACCCCATTCCGGATACGGCATGCGCGTCACGATCGGGGCGTTCCCTGGAATGGGCTGGCCGGCATTGAGGAGGTTATTTAAATGGCGGCTCTCGGAACCGTTGTAACCGATCTCTACGGTGGTCGACTTGCCGATCAGCCGCTGGATGTTGAGCACATACTGCATGGTGTATGTGTTAGGCAGATGGTGATCGGCACCCCAGGTCAGTCCGATCGGCAGATTGACTGGCAAGGAAGCGGTATTTAAAAAGTTCGAATAAGTCACGTTTTGTGGAGGCGAATAAGTATTATCCGGATTATAAGATGTCCGCCCTCCCAGCCCCCGGTTCAGATCGAAGATGGAGTTCTTGCTCTCCTGCGAATAAAAGAAGCCGAAGCCGGCGCGGATCGACCAGTTATCCGAGGGGCTCCAGGCGATTCCCAGCCGTGGCGCGAAGCCCTTGTAATCGGGCGCGATCAGCCGGTCGCCCAAGCGTCCGTCTCGGGCGAGTTGGAGAGGAGGGGCACCCGGCGTATTCGCTCCACTGGCCGTGGTGGTCCAGTAGGGCAAGTAGCGGAAGTTGACGCCTTGATAAAAGTCCCCACTGCCAGTGCGTACGTAAACAGGATGTTGGCTCTTATCGGGCAGGTCCGCAACGGAGGGGATTCCGTTGAAGTTGAGCTGCACATTCACACTGTGACCAGATACATCGAGAAGCGGCAGGGCAACCTCCCACCGCAGACCTGCGGTAATGGTCACACGCGGATGTATCTTCCAGGTATCGTCGATGTAAGCCGCCCACTCGTGGTTGCGGAAATCTGCCGACACAAGCGAGACGGCAATGATCGTCTGAGTGATATAGTCCTGCAGAAAGTCCGCGCCCGCGTAGCCTGTGCTCTGTGTATTTGGGTTGCCGGTGAATGCACCAGTGAAGAAGAACTGGCCGCGCGGGAACTCATTTCCGATCTGTGGAAACTTGTTGTATCGGTACTCACCTCCGAAGCGTAGGGCGTGCTTTCCTATGACCCAGGAGAAATTGTCAATCGCCTGATAGACCTTGTCGTTGATTTGAAATGGGCTGCTGGTTGGGTTACCGAAGCTGCTGAGACTGTTGCCCAACACAATGTTGGGGATGCCCCAGGAATTCTTGTCCGTAATCTTCACTGGTACGCCCAGCTCCGCATCCACATCCTCAACGCCCGCCAATTGCTGTGTGATGTTGTTAAAAAGCGAGCTGTAGCCGAAACGCGCCTCATTCACTTTGGTCGGTGAGAGTATGCGTACGTTGGACAACACCCACTGGCTGGCCCTGGTATAAAGTGTCTGTCCATCGGTCGTGAGACCCGGCATTACGGTAAGCTCGTCGGTCCAGCTATAGCGGCCGAACCACTGCGAGTTCGAGCTTTGGTTGAAGTCGATCCGCTGATTGAACTGGTCCTTATCGACCGGGGTGTTCACGGTGTATTGGTAGTTTCGGTTAGGCGCACCGGGTAACACGGGCTGATTCGGCAACGGAAAGAATTTCATCAGAAGGAGGGACGTCTTGTCGATGCGATCCGGTGAAATCTGATTCCCCGAGTAGGGCAGTGTGGTGACATTGGGAGGAGTTCCCTTTCGGGTAAGCGGGTCTTGGAGGACGGTGGGGATGGCGGAGAAATCGCCGGTCCGCATGGCCGCGGTCATGGTCGTCGCAAAGGCAGTAGTTGCCTTGCGGGACTTGAATCCCTCAAAGTTCGACATAAAGAACAGCCGATTCTTTCCGTTGAACACTTTTGGAATCTGGATCGGCCCTCCCAGAGTGAATCCGTATTGATTTTGGCGATATGGCTGGCTACGCGGCGAGGGATTGGCGGCACTGCGCGTGCTGGAATTGAAGTCGTAGTCCCTCGCGTCGAGCACGTTATTGCGTAGGAACTCGAACAACGTTCCATGATAAGTGTTCGTTCCGGGCTTGGTTGAGACGTTAACTTGCCCGGCTTCCCGGCCGAACTCCGCCGGGTAGACGCCGGACTGAACCTTGAATTCCTGCAATGCTTCCACGGAGGGCAGAAGAATGTAAGTGTTGAAGTCGATATCGGTGTTGGTGATGCCGTCAAGAGTGTAATTCGCCCATGTCGCGCGCGTGCCGGACAAGGAGACCGTGAGCGCGGAGCGTGACCCACCGAGACGTCCGCTGGCCTGCTGAGCCGGCAGGAAGCCGAATGCCACGTTGGGAGCCAGGGCGACCAGACTGAAAAAGTTTCGGCCGTTCAAGGGCAGCTCGCTGATACGCTTTTCCTCGATTACGGTGCCGACTGTCGCATTGTCGGTGCTGAGCATAGCGCCCGAGGCGCTCACCTCGATGGTCTGGCTCGCCTGGCCTAGCGAAAGGCTGAAGTCGACGCGGGCCGTCTGCTGCACCTGGAGTTCGATATTGGACTTCACGACGGTTGCAAAGCCCGCCGCCGCGACCTTCACTTGGTATATACCGGGAGTCAGGTCGGGGAAACTGTAAATCCCGGCCGAATTCGTAACCGTCGAGCGGGCCACGTTGGTTTGGGAATTGGTCACGGTGACTGCAGCGTTGGGAGCCACCGCACCGCTTTGATCCGTTACTTCGCCGCTGATGGAGCCGGCGGTTTGTGCAAATGCCGTTCCTAACCCGAGAGTTAACGCTATTGCCAACAGAGAGTTTCGCATGGAGGTTCTCCTCATCCGAAGTTGTAGGCCGTCACACTAGCAACGGCTAAAAAACATACTTGAGAGCAAATTGCATTTGCCGCATGCTCCCGTTGGTCGAGGTAATGTGACCGAACAGTGGGCTGGTAAGGCTGGTGTTCGGCAGGCCCCAGGCGGGGTGGTTCAGGACGTTGAACGCCTCCCAACGGAATTGCAGCAGGTGCTGCTCATTCGGCAGACGGAAGTCCTTGTGCGTGGAAAAGTCCCAATAAAAGCCGGGCGGTCCGATGACTGCGTTTCGCCCGACATTGCCGAAGGTATATAGGGGCTGCAGCGTAAATGCGGCGGTATTGAACCATTCCCCGGTATTCGGATGGGCCAAGGACTGACTAATGCCGGTGGCATCTGGTCTGTCAACTCCAATGTTCGTATTGGCTCGGTTCACGCCGTCCGTCGCGTTCACCGGGAATCCGGATCTCCAGGTAATAATGGACCCGAGCTGCCAGTCGCCCAGCACAGCAT
>WNFL01260708.1_pt2 | contig 13327 bp, 12 predicted proteins | sample 5400361 | NCBI WGS metagenome assembly WNFL01 (sample SAMN13153351, study PRJNA577476) | soil metagenome | isolation source: 40 cm soil on Douglas fir-dominated hillslope | place: USA:California | collected 2013-09-17
CCGGTCCCCGGGTGCACCGCGAACTGGATGTTCGAGCCGCCGGTCTCGACGCCGATCTTGCGGATGATCGCGATCGCCGCGTCGCGCATGCGCTGGTATTCCTTGTCCGTCAGCGTCTGCGCGGGGGCGACGGTGATCGAGTCACCGGTGTGCACGCCCATCGGGTCGAAGTTCTCGATCGAGCAGATGATGACCACGTTGTCCGCGCGGTCGCGCATCACCTCGAGCTCGTACTCCTTCCAGCCCAGCACCGACTGCTCGACCAGCACCTCGGCGCGCGGCGAGAGGTGCAAGCCCCACTTGAGCTTCTGCTCGAAGTCCTCCGCCGTCTCTGCGATCGAGGCGCCCGAGCCGCCGAGCGTGAAGCTCGGCCGGATGATCGCCGGCAGGCCGATCTCCGCGAGCGCCGCCTGCGCCTGCCGGAGGTCGGTGACGTACACCGATTTGGGTACCTCGAGCCCGATCTCGCGCATCGCGGTGCGGAAGCGCAGGCGGTCCTCCGCCATCAGGATCGAGTCCAGCTGCGCGCCGATCAGGCGGATGCCGAGGCGCTCGAGCACGCCGCTCTCGGCGAGCGCGATCGCGCAGTTCAGCGCCGTCTGCCCGCCGAGCGTGGGCAGCACCGCATCGGGCCGCTCGATCTCGAGGATCCGCGCGACCGTGTCCGGCGTGATCGGCTCGATGTAGGTGCGCGAGGCGAACTCGGGATCGGTCATGATCGTGGCCGGGTTCGAGTTCACGAGCACGACCTCGATGCCCTCTTCGCGCAGCGCCTTGCACGCCTGGGTCCCCGAGTAGTCGAACTCGCACGCCTGGCCGATCACGATCGGGCCCGCGCCGATCAGCAGTACACGCCGAAGTGTCATGTCCCTAGGCATGCTGCGCCTCGATCAGCTCGCGGAAGCGGTCGAACAGATATGCGAGATCGTGCGGACCCGGCGAAGCTTCGGGGTGGTACTGGACCGAGAACACCGGCAGCGTGCGGTGGCGCAGTCCCTCGACGGTGTCGTCGTTCAGGTTCACGTGCGTGATCTCGACGTCGCCCGCGCGCCGCAGCGCCTCGGCGTCGACCGCGAAGCCGTGGTTCTCGGAGGCGATCATCACGCGGCCGGACTGCTCGTCGCGCGCCGGCTGATTCGCGCCGTGGTGACCGAAGCGCAGCTTCCGTGTCGTCCCGCCGAGCGCGAGCCCGAGGATCTGGTGCCCGAGACAGATGCCGAACGTGGGCAGCTTCGCCGCGACGAGGTCTTTCACGATCGGAATCGCGTAGGTCACCGCCGCCGGATCGCCGGGGCCGTTGCCGAGGAAGATCCCGTCGGGCTTCAGCGCCAGCGTCTCGCGCGCGGAGGTGTTCGCCGGGACGACGGTGACGTCGAAGCCGGCGTCGACGAGCTCGCGCAGGATGTTCCACTTCACGCCGTAGTCGTAGGCGACGATGCGGTGGCGCTTCTTCCCGGAGCGGCGCGGGCGGACGCGCCACGCGTTCCCCTCGCGCCACTCGTAGCGCCGGTTCTCGGTGACTCCGTCGACCAGGTTCAGCCCGGACATCGACGGGATCGCGGCGGCGCGGGCGCGCAGCGCCGCGGGATCGTGCTCGCCGTGCGCGAGCACGCCGTTCGACGCGCCCAGCGTGCGCAGGCGTCGAACCAGCGCGCGCGTGTCGATGCCGCTGATGCCGGGCACTTCGTGCCGCACCAGGTAGTCGTGCAGAGTCTCTCGGCTGCGCCAGCTCGACGGCCGCTCGTTGTAGCTGCGCACCACGAAGCCGCGCAGGAAGAGGCCGCGTGACTCCTCGTCCTCGGGGTTGCAGCCGGTATTGCCGATCTCCGGATAGGTCATGCACACGATCTGCCCGGCGTACGAGGGATCGGTCAGAATCTCCTGGTAGCCCGTCATGCCGGTGTGGAAGACGACCTCGCCCTCGCCCGCGGCGTCGGCGCCGAACGCCTCACCCCGGTAGAGGGTGCCGTCGCCGAGCGCGAGGTACGCGGGGCGCTTCACGCGGGGCCTTCCTCGCCCAGTGCGAACGCGAGCCGCCCCCCGACCCAGGTGCGCAGCGCGCGGCCGCGCAGCTCGCGGCCGAGGAACGAGGAGTTCTTCGAGCGCGAAGTGAGTCGCGCCGACTCGACCTTCCAGACGCGCTCGGGATCGACGAGCACGAGATCCGCAGGCCCCCCCGGCTCGAGCGTTCCGCCGGGAATGCCGAGCACGCGCGCCGGCCGCGTCGCGAGGCGGTCGACGAGCTCGAGCGGCGTCATGCGCTCCTCGCGCACCAGCTCGAGCGCGATCGACAGCGCGGTCTCGAAGCCCACGACGCCGAACGGCGCCGCGGTGAACTCGACGTCTTTCTCGTAGAGCGCGTGCGGCGCGTGATCCGTCGCGACGCAGTCGATCGTGCCGTCCGCGAGCCCCTCGCGCAGCGCCTCGCGATCGCGCGCGCTGCGCAGCGGCGGAGCCATCTTGAAGTTGGTGTCGTAGCTGCGCACGGTCTCGTCGGTGAGCGAGAGGTGGTGCGGAGTGACTTCCGCCGTGACTCGCACGCCCGCGGCCTTGGCCTCGCGGATCAGCTCGACCGAGCGCAGCGCGGACACGTGTGCGACGTGCAGGTGCGCGCCCGTCAGGCGCGCGAGCTCGAGGTCGCGCGCGACCATCGCGGTCTCCGCCTCCGCGGGCGAGCCGGGCAAGCCGCAGCAGGTGGCGTGCGCGCCCTCGTGCACGACCCCGGAGCCGCGCAGGTTCAGGTCCTCGCAATGGGCGATCACCGGCCGGCCGATGCCGCGCGCGTACTCGAGCACGCGGCGCATGACGGCGGCGTTCATGATCACCGAGCCGTCGTCGCTGAACGCGACGGCGCCCGCCGCGGCCAAGCTCGCCATCTCGGACATGATCTCGCCGCGCAGCCCCTGGGTCGCGGCGGCGATCACGCGCACGCGCACCGCGCCCGACTCGCGCGCGCGGCGCTGGATGTACTCGGTCACGGCCGGCGTGTCGTTCACCGGGTCGGTGTTCGCCATGCAACACACCGTGGTGTAGCCGCCGGCCGCGGCGGCGCGCGTGCCGGTTTCGATGTCCTCCTTGTACTCCTGGCCGGGCTCGCGCAGGTGCGCGTGCAGATCCACGAAGCCGGGCGCGAGCCAGAGGCCCGCATTCCCGGCCCACGGACTCGATCCGCTCGTCGACCACGTCGACCACGCCGATCTCGTCGCGCCCGGAGAGCGGATCCAGGATACGCGCGCCCTGGATGCGGGTGCGGGTCAAGTCTGGCCTCCTGTCAGCAGGTAGAGCACGGCCATGCGCACCGCGACGCCGTTGGTGACTTGATCGAGGATGCGCGACGGCTCCGCGTCGGCGACGTCGCTCGCGATCTCGACCCCGCGGTTGATCGGACCGGGGTGCAGCACGATGGCCTCGGGTTTGGCCAGCGCGAGCGTGCGCTGCGTGAGTCCGAACGTGCGGGAGTACTCGCGCACGGAGGGAAACAGCGCGCCGTCGAGCCGCTCCTGCTGGATGCGCAGCATCACGATCACGTCCGCGCCGGCCAGGGCCTGCTCCATCGAGAAGCAGGGCTTGACGCCGAGCGCCTCGATGCCCGCGGGCATCATCGTCGGTGGCCCGGCGACGCGAACCTCCGCCCCGAGCTTGGTGAAGCAGTGGATGTCGGAGCGCGCCACGCGGCTGTGAGAGATGTCGCCCACGATCGAGATCACACGCCCCTCGAGCGAGCCGAGTGACTGGCGCAGGGTGAACGCGTCGAGCAGCGCCTGCGTCGGGTGCTCGTGGCAGCCGTCTCCCGCGTTCACGACCGGCACACGCACGCGCTCGGCGAGCATGTGCGGCACGCCGGCCACCGAGTCGCGCACCACGAGCACGTCGGCGCTCATCGCCGCCAGGTTCCGCGCCATGTCCGCCAGGGTCTCGGCCTTCGAGAGACTCGACCCGGCGCGAGTCACGTTGATCGCGTCGGCGGAGAGCCGCTTCGCCGCGATCTCGAAGCTGACCCGTGTCCGTGTCGAGGACTCGAGGAAGACGTTGATCACAGTTCGGCCGCGCAGCGTCGGCACGCGCTTGATCTCGCGCTGCGAGATCTCCAGCATCGCCTCCGAAGTCTCGAGCACGAGCTCGATCTCCGCGCGCGTCATCCCCTCGATCCCGAGCAGGTGCTTCATACGACCGCCACCTCGAGCTCGCCGTCCGGCCGCGCGCGCAGCACCACCCTTTCCGCGCGCGAGGTCGGGATGTTCTTGCCCACGAAATCCACCTTGATCGGCAGCTCGCGGTGCCCGCGGTCGACGAGCACCGCGACCTGGATCGCGGCCGGGCGCCCGAAGTCGAGCACCGCGTCCATCGCCGCGCGCACCGTGCGCCCCGTGAAGCTCACGTCGTCGACGAGGACCACACGCTTCGCCTCGACCGAGAACGGCATCCGCGTCGGGCGGGGCATCGGCCGCACGCCGCGCGCGACCACGTCGTCGCGGTACAGGGTGATGTCGAGCGCGCCGAGCGGGATCGCGCGGCCGGCGAGCGCCGCGAGCTGCGCGGCGATCAGCTCCGCGACCGGCTGCCCACCGCGCACGATCGCGACCAGACACAGGTCGTCGGCGCCGGGGTTCCGCTCCATGATCTCGTGCGCGATCCGCGTGGTGGCGCGCTGGATGCCCGCGGCATCGAGAACCACGCGTCCCCCGCTGTCGGGGTGGGGTTCCGCGGGATGCAGATCGGATGAGGACATCGCGCACCTTTGCCCACCTCTCGGGATGAGCTTAAAAGGAGTCAGGAGTCGCGCCGCAGCCTATCCAACGACCCTCGCGCCGTCAATCTTTCAGTCGGCCTGCCCCGCGACCCAGTGGCCGATGCGGTGCCAGCGGATCTCCTCCACCTGGAACGTGATCACGCGCCAGACGGTGAAGAGCAGATCGCCGAGGAAGCTGCGCTGCTCGCGGTCGTTCGGGGCGATCACCCACGACCAGTGAATCAGGAACGCGCGGCCCTTGATCGCCTCGGGTGACACGAAAGAGTGTCGCCAGCGGCGGCTGTCGGCGGAGTTGTCACGGTTGTCGCCCATCATGAAGTACTCGCCCTCGGGCACGATCCAGGGGCCGGTCGGCTCCATACGGGGCGCGCCCTCGGGCGTGAAGCGCAGCACCGTGTACTCGACGCCCTCGGGATTCTTTTCGAGGAAGCGCTGCGCGACGCGGGGCTCGCTGTTGTCGCCGGACGGGTAGACGTACTCGCCCTGCGGAGTGTCCTCGACGAGCGCTCCGTTGATGTAGAGCAGGCGGTCGCGGATCTCGATCCGGTCCCCGGGCATGCCGATCACCCGCTTTATGAAGTCCTGGCTCGGATCGTCGGGGAAGCGGAACACCATCACGTCGCCGCGCTTCGGCGCGCCGACGGGGATGAGCAGCTGGCCCGTGAACGGCAGCCGCAGGCCGTAGGCGAACTTGTTCACCAGCACGTAGTCGCCGACGAGCAGGGTCGGGATCATCGAGCCCGATGGAATCTTGAACGGCTCGACCACGAACGAGCGGATCGCCAGCGCGATCAGCGCCGCCCAGAACACCGCGCGCAGTGTCTCGAAGCGCGGGCGTGTCTTCTCGACGCTCGCTTCCGCTTCCGGAGCCTTGGCCACTCGCTCCTCCTAGTCGTCGCTCGACAGAACCGCGAGGAAGGCGGCCTGCGGGATCTCGACGCGCCCGATCTGCTTCATGCGCTTCTTGCCTTCCTTCTGCTTCTCGAGGAGCTTCTTCTTGCGCGTGATGTCGCCGCCGTAGCACTTCGCGGTCACGTTCTTGCGCAGCGCCTTCACGTTGACCCGCGCCACCACGCGCGACCCGATCGCCGCCTGCAGCGCGACCTCGTACATCTGCCGGGGAATGTGCTCCTTCATGCGCGCGATCAGCGCCAGACCGCGGTGGTGCGCGTTCTCGGCGTGCACGATCACGGACAGCGCATCCACGGGGTCTCCGTTCACGAGCACGTCGAGCTTCACGAGCTTCTCGCTCTTGAAGCCGATCAGATCGTAGTTCATCGACGCGTAGCCGCGACTCACCGACTTCAGGCGGTCGTAGAAGTCGACCGCGACCTCCGCCAGAGGCAGGTCGTAGCGCACCACGGCGCGCCGGTCGCTGTGCACCGCCAGGTCGCGCTGCACGCCGCGCCGGTCCTGACACAGCTGGAGGATGGCGCCGATGTACGGGGTCGGCATGTGGATCTGCGCCAGGATTCGCGGCTCCAGGATCTCCTCGATCTCGTTCAGGTCGGGCAGGTCGCTCGGCCGGTGCAGCTCGAGCGTGCTGCCGTCGGTTTTCACCACGCGATAGACGACCGTGGGGGCCGTGATGATCAGATCGAGGCCGAACTCGCGCTCGAGGCGCTCCTGGGCGATCTCCATGTGGAGCAGGCCCAGGTAGCCACAGCGGAAGCCGAAGCCCAGAGCGCCGCTGGTCTCGGGCTCCGCGGTGAAGGACGAGTCGTTGAGCTGCAGCTTCTCGATCGCGGCCCGCAGCGCGTCGTAGCCGCCCGGGTCGGCGGGATAGAGACCGCTCCAGACCATGGGCTGCATCGGCTTGAAGCCGGGCAGCGGCGCGTCCGCCGCGCGTGCGGCGTCGGTGAGCGTGTCGCCGATGCGCACCGCCTTGGGGTCGCGGATGCTGGCGGCGATCACGCCGACCTCACCGGTGGCGATGGAATCGACCGGCTTCACCCGCAGCTGCGGGACACCGAGCAGTGTCACGTCCCACTCGCTCTTGTCGGACAAGAGCTGGATGCGCGCGCGCTTGCCGAGCTGGCCGTCGACCACGCGCACCAGCATCGTCGCGCCCAGGAACGGGTCGTACCAGCTGTCGAAGATCAGCGCGCGCAGCGGCGCGTCCGGATCGCCCTTCGGCGCCGGAACGCGCGCGACGATCGCCTCGAGAATCGCCTCGACGTTCTGCCCGGTCTTCGCCGAGACGAGCAGCGCCCCCTCGGCCGAGATCCCGACGATGTCCTCGACCTCGCGCAGCGCCCGCTCGGGATCGGCGCTGGGCAAGTCGATCTTGTTCACGACGGGAATGATCTCGAGTCCGCCAGCGATCGCGAGCTCCGCGTTTGCCACGGTCTGGGCCTCGACGCCCTGTGCCGCGTCGACGACCAGCAGCGCGCCTTCGCAGGCCGCGAGCGAGCGAGACACTTCGTAGTGGAAATCGACGTGACCCGGCGTGTCGATCAGGTTCAGGAGATAGTCCTGGCCGTCCTGCGCGCGGTAGACCATGCGCACCGTCTGCGCCTTGATCGTGATGCCGCGCTCGCGCTCGAGGTCCATGTTGTCGAGCATCTGGTCGGTGCGGTCGCGCAGGCTCACGGTACCTGTGAGCTCGATCAGCCGATCCGCGAGCGTCGACTTGCCGTGGTCGATGTGCGCGATGATCGCGAAGTTGCGCACGCGTTCGCGCGGAAAGCCACTCACGAGCGGCCTTGTTCGAGCTGCGCCACAAAATACGGGTGGGTGCGGCGCAGGCCGTCCTCGGGAGCGACCGCCGGCTCCCAGCCGAGCACGCGCCTTGCCAACGCGATGTCCGGCCGGCGCACCTTCGGGTCGTCGGGCGGAAGTTCGCGGTGCACGAGTCGGCTCCTTCCGCCGGTGATTTCGAGGATCAGCTTCGCGACCTGGACGACCGTCAGCTCCTGCGGATTGCCGATGTTCACCGGGCCGACGTGGTCGGAGCCGAGCAAGCGCACGATTCCTTCGACCAGATCCGACACGAACTGGATGCTGCGCGTCTGCCCGCCGTCGCCGAACACGGTGAGGTCTTCCCCGCGCTGCGCCTGCATGAAGAACGACGGGATCATGCGGCCGTCGTCGGGGCGCATCCCCGGGCCGTAGGTGTTGAAGATGCGCACGATGCGCGCCTCCACGGCGTGGTAGCGGTAGTACGCCATCGTCATCGCCTCGGCGAAGCGTTTCGCCTCGTCGTAAACGCCGCGGATGCCGACGGGATTCACGTTGCCCCAATACGTCTCGGGCTGCGGGTTCACCTCCGGATCGCCGTAACACTCGGAGGTGGAGGCCAGCAGGAAGCGTGCGCGCTTCGCCTTCGCCACGCCCAGCGCGTTGTGAGTCCCGAGCGCGCCGACCTTCAGGATCTGGATCGGCAGGCGCTCGAAGTCGGCGGGGCTCGCGGGCGAGGCGAAGTGCAACACGGCGTCGAGCGGTTCGGGCACGTGGATGAAGCTCGTGACGTCGTGCTTCACGAAGCGGAAGCCCTCTTGACCGAACAGGTCGGCGATGTTCTCGAGCCGGCCGGTGAGCAGGTTGTCCATGCACACGACGCTCCAGCCGTCGGCGAGAAATCGCCGGCACAGATGGGAGCCGATGAACCCCGAGCCGCCGGTGATCAGCGCTCTAGGCATCGCGGCCATCTCTCTCGGCGTCGAGATACCGTGTGAGTGCCTCGCGCCAGTGCGGCGGCGCGATGCCCAGCGAGCGGGCGCGAGTGAGTCCGAGCACGCCATACGCCGGCCGCGTGGCGGGGCGCGGCATCTCGGACGTCGGGATCGGCCGCACTGCGACCGCCGGGCACAGGCCGCGCTGCGCGCCCTGCTCCGCGATCTCGCGCGCGAAGTCGAACCACGAGGCGACGCCCTCGTTCGCGAGGTGCAGCGTCCCGCGCGCGCCGGCGTCCACGGCGGCGAAGATCCCGCGCGCGAGCGACGCGCTCCAGGTGGGCCGGCCGATCTGATCTTCGACCACGCGGAGCTCGCCCTTCGCGGCGGCGCCCAGGATCGTGCGCACGAAGTTCGCGCCCGCGCCGAACAGCCACTGCGTGCGTACGATCAGGTGCTCGCCCGCCGCGGCGCGCACCGCTTCCTCGCCGCGCAGCTTCGTGCGGCCGTACACCGAAAGCGGTCGGGTCGGCGCGTCCTCGCCGACCGGCTGCGAGGCGCCGCCGTCGAACACGTAGTCCGTCGAGAGATGCACGAGCAGCGGCCCGCCGCGACATGCCTGCGCCAGCAGCGCGGGCGCGAGCGCATTCGCGCGCTCGGCCTCCGCGGCCTCGCTCTCGCAGCGGTCGACCGCGGTGAACGCGGCGCAGTTCAGCACCACGTCGGGCTGGCGTTCGTCGAGCGCGCGCTTCACGGCGCCCGCGTCCCCGACGTCGAGCTCGGCGCGCGTGACGCCGATCGGTGTCACGCCCTGCGCGGGCGCGAGCGCCAGCACGGCGCGGCCGAGCTGTCCGCCCGCACCGGTCACGAGCCAGCGAGACGGGGCCACCCCTCGACTCACTCCGCCGTGGCCCAGGTCTTGAGGCCCAGGGTCTTCAGCTTCTGCTCGAGCTCGGCGACGTTCTGGCCGGCGCGGGGGCGCACGCGCACCCGGAAGCGGCCGCTCTTGTCCGGCATCGGAGTGACGTACGGGTCGAAGCCCTGCGTCTTCAGCTTCGCGACCAGCGCGTCCGCTTGTTTGCGCTCCGCGAGCGAGAGCACCTGCACGACCGTCTTCGCGGTCGGGTCCGTCTTCTTCTCGAGCGCGCGCACGAGCTCCTCGGCGGACTTTGCCGGCGGCGGCGCCGCGCCGGCCGGCGGCGGGCTCGAAACCTGGGCCGGTGCGGGCGCGGCGACGTGCGCCGCGGGCGGTGCCGGCGGAGCGGCGACGCGCGCCGGGGCCGGCACGGGCGCGGCGGGTGCCGGCACTGCGTTCGCGACGGCGCGCTTGGGCTCCGGCTTCGCGGGCGCGGCCTGCAGCTCGTCGAACGCCTCGAGCGGCGGGGCCGCCTCCGCCGTGGGCGCGGGCAGGTCGACGGTCTCGACGGGGCCGCGCATGCGCTCGAGGAAGATGCGCGGCGTGTCCGACAGCGAGCCGATCACGATGCCGATGCACGCGCCGATCGCCACGAGCAGCGCGCCGTACACGTAGCGCGCCGGCCCCAGTCCGCGCCCGCGCGCCCTCGAGCCCCGAGACCCCGTCTCCCGTTCCGTCATGTCACATCCGTTTCGGCGCATCGACGCCGAGCAAGGCGAGCCCGTTTGCGAGCGCGGTGCGCACAGTGCCGACCAGCGCGAGGCGCGCCAGCGAGAGCGCGCGGTCGTCCGACACCACGCGGTGTCGCTTCCCGTCGGAGATGTACGCGTTGAAGGCGTTCGCGAGCTCGAGCAGATAGCGCGCCAGCTCCTGCGGCTCGCGCGCCTGGGCGGCGTGCAGGACCGTGTCGGGGAAACGCTCGACGAGCTTCGCGAGCTCGATCTCCTCCGGCGCGTCGATGCGCTCGAGCGAGAGCGACTTCGGATCGTCGCCGAGCTCGAGCCCCGCCTCGGCGGCCTTGCGCGCGATGCTGCACAGCCGCGCGTGCGCGTACTGGATCTTGAACACGGGATTCCGCTCGGAGCGCTCGACCGCGAGCTCGACGTCGAAGTCGAGGTGCGTGTCCGCGCGCCGCTCGATCATGAAGTAGCGGAACACGTCGCGGCCGACCCCGGCGAGGATGTCGTCCACGGTGACGAACGACGCCTTGCGCGTCGACATCTTCACCAGCTCGCCGCCGCGGCGCAGGTTCACCCACTGGTACATCACGAGCTCGATGCGCTCCGCGGGAACGCCGAGCGCCGCGACCGCCGCGCGCACGTACGGGAACTGCGCGATGTGATCGGGCCCGAGCACGTCGATGATGCGGTGCAGCCCCCGCGAGAGCGACTCGCGGTGGTAAGCGACGTCGGGCAGCAGGTAGGTCGCCTCGCCCGTCGACTTCACCAGCACGCGATCCCGCTCCAGGCCGAAGCTCGTCGAGCGCAGCCAGACGGCCCCGTCCTGCTCGAACACGAGCCCGGCGGCGCGCAAGTCCGCGAGCGTCTGGTCGACGAGCTTGCGCTCGTAGAGCGTGTGCTCGTTGAAGTAGGAGTCGAAGCGCACGCCCAGCGCCGCGAGCGTGCGCTCGATGTCGCCGAAGATCGCCTCGGTCGCGCGGGCTCTGAAGCGCGCCTCGTCCGCTTCGCGCCAACCCTCGCCCGCCTCCGCGACGAGCGCGCGCGCGATCTCGACGAGATACTCGCCCTGGTAGCCCTCTTCCGGCAGCTCCGCGGCGTCGCCGAGCTCTTGCAGGTAGCGCGCGCGGAGTGACTGCGCGAGCACGCGCATCTGGCGCCCGGCGTCGTTGAAGTAGTACTCGCGCACGACCTTGTGACCCGTCGCTTCGAGCAGACTCGCGATGCAGTCGCCGAGCACGGCGTTGCGCCCGTGGCCGATCGTGAGCGGACCCGTGGGATTTGCGGACACGAACTCGACCATGACTTCGCTGCCCGCGCCGGCGGCGCTGCGGCCGAAGCTCGCGCCTTCGCGCAGGACGCGCGCGATCGCGTCGCGCCAGCGGGAGCGCGAGAGAAACACGTTCAGGAAGCCCGGGCCGGCGATCTCGCTGCGCTCGAGCGCGCCGCCGCCGTCGCCCAGCTCGGCCTGCAACAGCTCCGCGACCTCGCGCGGGGGCCGGCCGAGCGCCTTCGCCATCAAGAGCGCCGCGTTGCTCGCGAAGTCACCGTGCTCGGGTGTCTTGGCCGGAACCAAAGAGAGGTTCGAGACGAGGTCGAGCGCGTGCGGCGCATGCTTCTCGAGCACGCGCGAGGCGGCCGCGCGCAGCAGTTTGTCGACCTCGTCCCTCATGGAACTTCCTATGATCGCGTGGGCACCCTACCCACGCTCCGCCCATGATCGCGTGGGCACCCTACCCACGCTCCGCCTATGATCGCGTGGGCACCCTATTCACGCTCCGCGTCGTCGCGTGGCCACCCTGACCACGCTCCGGTAGCTTGCCCGCGCCTGCGGGTCAATCGCCCTGCGGCGCGCCGCGCAGCCGCACGACGATCTCGCCCGGGCGCACCATGCCAAGCGACTCGCGCGCCACGCTCTCGATCTCGAACGGATCGGTGCGCAGCCGCTCGGCCCGTTCGACCAGCTCGGTCCGCTCGGACCAGAGCACCGCGACCCGTTCATCAGCGTGCTCGAGCTCGGCATTCACGTTGAACACGGCGCGCAGCCCGTTGTCGGCGTCGTACAGCAGCGCGCAGGCCGCCCCCGCGAGCGCAGCCAACGGCCCGATCCACAGCCATCCGCGGCGCGGCGAGAGAGCAGCCGCTTCGGATTCACCCACCTGGACTCCCCCCCGAATCATCCTTGGCCGCGGCCAGGGCGCGGCGGATCGCCCGAGAGTAGCGCGGGTCTTCCCAATTCTGAGGGCCGACGAAGTGCTCGACCACCCGCCCGGCCGGATCGATCAAGTAGGTCTCCGGAACGCCGGACACCTGGTAGGCGTCGTACACCCGCTTCCTGGGGTCCAGGGGGACGGGGAAGGAGAGCGAGAAGTCGCGCCGGAACTGGTCGATCGCCGCGCTCGCCTCGGGCTTGTCGATCGAGATCGCCACGACCTCGAACCCGTCGCCGCGCAGTCGCTGGTAGAGCGTCTCCAGCGAGGGCGCTTCCGCGCGACAGGGCGCGCACCAGGTCGCCCAGAAGTTCACGAACACGACCTTGCCGCGGAGCGCCGCGAGCGAGACGTTCGGACCGCCGCCCTGCACCGGCAGCGAGAAGTCAGGCGCGGGGGATCCGTCGCGCAGCGCGAGCAGCGGCGTGCGCAGAACGACCCACGCGCCGACCCCGACCGCGAAGATCGCGGCGACGAACAGGAGGGAAAGCGTTCCTCTCCCGGGTCGGTTCAAGTGGCGGCGTTCGCCTCCCCGGCGTCCGGCTTCCGCGCGTCGACGAGCTGGATGAGCGTAATCTCGGCGTTGTCACCGTGTCGCGGGCCCAGCTTGAACTGCCGCGTGTATCCGCCGGGCCGCTTCGCGTAGCGCTTCGCCAGCTCGTCGAAGACTTTGGCGGCCACGTCCTTCGAGCGAATCGTCGCCAGCGCGCGGCGCCGCGCGGCGAGCGTGCCCTGCTTCCCGAGCGTGATCATGCGCTCCGCGACGCGGCGCAGCTCCTTCGCCTTCGCGGTCGTGGTGCGGATCTCTTCGTGCTCGAAGAGAGACGTCACCATGTTCCGCAGCATGGCGGTCCGGTGCGCGCCGTTGCGCGAGAGCTTTCGGTGGTCTTTGCGATGTCGCATTTCGCTGGTTCCTACAGAGCCCTTATGGTCGCGTGGGCACCCTACCCACGCTCAGGACTCCTTATGGTCGCGTGGGCACCCTACCCACGCTCAAGCGTCGGCGTCCTCGCGCAAGCGGTCGAGCTCTTTGCGCGAGGGGAAGCTCTCGAGCTTCATGCCGAATTCGAGGCCGAGGCCGGCGAGGATCTCCTTGATCTCGTTCAGTGACTTGCGGCCGAAGTTCTTGGTCTTGAGCATCTCGGCTTCGCTGCGCTGCA
>WNFL01309129.1_pt2 | contig 13327 bp, 13 predicted proteins | sample 5400361 | NCBI WGS metagenome assembly WNFL01 (sample SAMN13153351, study PRJNA577476) | soil metagenome | isolation source: 40 cm soil on Douglas fir-dominated hillslope | place: USA:California | collected 2013-09-17
ACTTCACCGCCGTCGCCACCCGCGCGATCGTCTTCATCGACGCGGACAACCCCGCCATTGGGCTCATGGCCTTCATCGCCGTCGGTATGGTCGAGGTCAGCACGTGTGAGATCACCGTCCGCGCGGGGCAGCGTGTCACCAAGGGCGAACAGCTCGGCATGTTTCATTTTGGGGGATCGACGCATTGTTTGCTGTTCCGCAAGGCGGCTAATGTGCGCGGGTTCCCGCAACCCGGCGGGAAGGAGAATGTACCCGTTAGATCGAAGCTTGCTGAGGTACAGGTGCAGGGAGCGTAGCGGGCGTAACGGGCGTAACGAGCGCGAGTGGAAATTGGGACGCCAGATAACTGAAAGTAGTTTTTCTTTTACTCCACATCCTGGCAATTCTAAGCCAATTTCAAACGAGATTTTGTATTGTACTAATCACAAATCATACGCCCAAATCCAATTGGGGTTCGCTTCGCGAATTATCCATACTGGCACTATTGTCCTCAGACTAAGATGATGGTGGCCGTTAACGAGGTTTTTACTGTCCAGGTCGGGTCTCCTGGAGGCTCCTCAAATAAACACTACGCAAAGTGGATAAAGAGAGTCGAATGTCTCCCGAGATTTTAATTTCAATCCAACGCAAAGGAGCACCTAGATACAAACAGTCGTGTAAATTGACGTAAGGTAAAAAGCAAAGGATCAATGTTCGTCGATACAGTTTGCGGACAGAGCCAGTTATTCCATACCCCCATGCAGAAGAGGAGTCATAGAGTTGTAAACATCAACGGCTCATCAGCTCCTCGATATCCTTTTCCGAGAGCCCATCGAGGCGCTGTAGGAGGTAATGGACCTGCAGAGCAAGCTAAGGCGTCAATTTCTCGATCCCCACAAGGACTAGTAATACAAAAATAGTACTCACCTCTACCTCCTTTGTTAGAGGAATGATCCAATCCTCGTAGAGCCGCTCTACTTCCGCGACCTCGATCTTAAATTTGTGCCTCTTAACGCTTGTAAACCCCAACGCCGGCGGGTCAACGACGTCACTACCCGTTTCGTTTTCATTTTCATTTTCACTTCCATTTTTAATTTGATTCGTCGTCTTCGTCGTCTTCGTCGTCCCGTTGATGTTGATGCCGGAGGGCCGCTTGGGCTTGACATTTGTTCTCCCCTCCTCGCCATCACCATTGCCGTTGCGACCGGATGGCGAATGCGGTGGAAGCCCGGAAGCGGAAACGACGACGATCGGCTCGCCGTCCATCCCTAGTTCGCGCGCATAGAGCGTCGCCTTTTTGCGTAAGCGCGCGAGGAGTGCACGTTCGACTTCGGGCTTGGTGATGAGTGCTGCGAGGGCCGGCGTATCGCGGTTCTTGATGAGGGGGATGAACGTCGCTGGGTGGGCTTGGAATTTCGATTCGGAGACGAACATGCCTGTTTGGGACGAAGAATAACAATATATATATATATATATGTGTGTGTGTGTGTCAGTTGTTTAGTCGATAGGGGAGATGCGTATAGGGAGAACTGAAAGGCTAACTCAAAAACTGACCGTAATGCACCCGCTTGCTGATTCCTTGCAAGATTTCGACGTCTATAATTGCTGCGCTTCCGTAGTTTCCATCGTCATCAAAAACATCGTCCCCCGCTATCCCCCGTGCCCGCTTCCATGCTGCCAGGGCCAAAGTTGCGCGATGGGTGATGCGGGGGACGATTGAGTGCACGTAAAAGGAGAAGATCGTCGAGTTGAGGTTGACTTTGTTCGGGTGGAGGATCTTGGGGTACTCCAGCGGTGGGAGGAGAGGTTTCGGTAATTCGGAAATGCTAGTGAAGGGGTGTTCGTCGGGGCTTGGGAATAGGAGAACAACATTAATCCATTATCCTTGGTAGTTGATGCTTGACAACAGTTCCCACCTAGCGTACCGTCTGGCTTTTGCTGTGGGGCGCCAATTTTGTCACTGGATCGGAATGAAAACGCTCCGAACAACCTTTTACATACCATGAAAGGTCTCAGTTTCCTTCAGGAACCACTGTAGCCAGCTCCCATGGAAGCCGGTGTCTGACAAATCTGGGAATGCGCCCTTTTCGTAAATCTTTGGGTTATGCGCGAATTGTGACCTTTCAATAAGAGCTATCGGACCGTACGGTGAATGAGTGGCGGCGTTCTCCGCCTCACGGGGGATATAACAACAAGTACGGACAGAATATGATCGTCTCTTCGAGCCGGACGAGCACAGAGCGGATCCGATCCAGGGAGAGCGGGTCATCACCCCCTGTTATAAAATTCTGCATAACGAAGGACGTCATCCTTATGTTCGAAGGTATATGAGGGTCCAACTGGTAGCGGATGTGTAAGACGTCCGGAGGCAACTGTCCAAGCCGGCGGTCCAAGCCGGCCACTGACGCCGGCACTGAGAGGCTGTTCGAAGAAGGAAATATAGCGCCCGCGGATTACGTCCAGGACGTCTAGAATTACATGACTAAGTAAATGACACATTATCTACACGGTGCCGAAGACTGCATTTACGAGGCATTTGGGGACCACGTCCCGCAAAGAACATGAATCTTCAACGCGATCTGCACCTCCTTCCCAATCGATTTATCCTCTTTTACTATGCTCTTCCATGCCTGTAACCCGAAACTAACGGGTAGGATTGCGTTCGACGATTTGTGCTGAGAGCCCTGCCTGACCTCTTGGTTCGTTTCCATATACATTGGGTTGAACGGCTCGTCAATACGCGCCATCACAGGGATGTAATCGAAGGACATATACGACGATCGAGCTTTGTCTTGGAATTTGATGGCATCCATAAGTATGTCTGACATCGTCGCACCAAAAGTCTCTTTGAGCGCATCGAAGGAAACGTGCTCTGCGCCGCAAAGGGGTCCAAGAGAGTCTGCGAGTTGCGAGAGGATTTCGCTTCCAGCAATCTCACAGAATTTTTGGTCATCGCGGTCAGGCAAGGCATGAGAGTAGGTGATCGCCCGCCAACGCGCGCTTCGTTCCTGGTAACATATTAGCAAAATACACTAGAGCACAATATTGACACCTACTTGTGCTTCCTTACGATGAACGAGGGTATAAATATCATGAAAGATCTGGCTTGTTTCTCTTGCCATTCCAGGGACCCAAGGAGCGAAAACGACTTCGGACAAGTGGATGCAGAGTGCAAATTGAACAAAGGGCTGAATGAAATCACCAACACTAACGCTATTCTTGTATGCCAGGTTTAGGAACGACACGATCTTGCGCGAGGACTCGAACGCTTTGGCCAGCCCCTCAAGTCCAGCTCGAGACACTCTTCGTGTCAATGTAGCTTCAGGGACGACCTGCAGGAGCTGGTATGCAAAGTCATCGATAGAGCCATTGAGGTCGCGCATCATCTTGATGAGGAATTGAGCGTCGACACTCCCTTCACTGGATACAAAGGCGCGGCTTGCACTAAGATCCTGACGGGTGGAATGGAGAGCGTGTTCCGTGTCGGAAAGAACGGTGTTAAGTGCCGTGATCTCGCTTTCCATACTCGTGATTCGTTCAACAAGTTTTTCAATGTGATGGAGCATTCGGAGTCTTTCCTCTTCACGGGCTGATATTTCTGTGAACAAGTCTTCAACACTTCTGTGTTGCTCCTTGTGATTTCGTGGCGAATGAGGCCTGGTGCGCACAGGCTCAGTGCTGTTCGATCGTGCGCGAGCCTGGCGCGGAGGAGGGACTGGGGAACTTGTGGGTACATCTTTTCCCTTTGGTGGAGGAAGGACGGCTTGAGGCGGTGTGACCATCACATAGTCGAATTGGCGTATCTCTGAGTCGGCGCCTGACGAATTGGCTTGAGAGTTCTGCTCGTCTTGGGACGCATTGGCACTTTTTGGATTAGGAGGGGCCCCTTTCGCTGGTAATGGACTATGGAGCTGTTTAGATCTTGCAAGATCGAAGCAGGCTTGGAGCTTACGATTCCGCCTTTGGGGAGACAACAGGAACAGACGTTTCTGTAGCCCTCTGTGACTCGTGACTAGTCGACTTTGCATCCTTTACAGGAGCCTGGTGGTCTTGAGGTGTAGACATGTGGTTATGGTTGGGAACGAGCTGCAAGACCAGAGGCTGGCGGTTAATAGACGAGGCCAAACAGCTCCAGGTTTCCTAGGTTTCCAAAGAGATACAATCTGGAACAATGAACGTACAATTTTGGCCAGCGTCTTCCACTGGCAACTGCGCGCCTATCTCCCTTAGACCAAGACTTCGACTATGGATGCCTCTCCAAAGGAAAGATACCAAGGCGAGGAGAAGCTCCTCATCTCCATTGATCTCGGAACTACGATGAGTCCGTACACCCCGCGTGCCAGGCTCCCGATCCGCGCCTTGGCTGACCCTTCTCGCAGGTGCGGTGGCCTACACGCATTTGTTCCCAGGTTCAATACCTCAAGTTAGGTAAGGGCCATCTCGTTATCTTCGTACTTAAACTCAGAGCATGTTCCAGGATTGTAAACAAGTGGCCTGGACAAGAAGAGGCTGCGGGAGATTCCAAGGTCGATCCTATAATCATACGAGGTGAACACAATCTTAATTTGGTGCCTTCAGATTCCGTCCTTGGTGGCCTATGAAGGTGGTCGCCCGCTTGGGTTTGGCGCGGATGCCCTTGAGTATGCTGGAGCAGATGGTGTAGACCTTGCAAAGTGGTTCAAACTCCAGTAAGTTTATTGGACATGTATTGCGCAACCGTCTCCGACCACCCCGTCGCCTCATGCAGTTTACACCCTGATTCGATGAAGGTCAGCAATGAGCCCCCAAGTAATTACATCCGCTCTCCAGTCGTGAAACCATCTAATAAGTTTTATAGCCTATGGAAGCACAACCGGTGTCGCTCCAACTTTCGAGATCCCGCCGTTACCTGCCATGGTGTCGTTGAAGAAGATATACGCCGACCTGCTTGGATACCTCTTTGACCACGGTACGCCAGCTCTTTCTATCATTAGCCTAATACTGACCTTAGCTAAAGCGCGAGAGTTTTTCAAGAATAACACTGTCGATGGTGGCCGGATTTGGACTCGTCTCGGCCACCAAGTGACCATTTGCCTTGCAACCCCAAACGGATGGGAAACCTCCCAACAAGTGCGCCTATATCGTCCTTCTCTGACCATCATCTGAAGTGATAATGACACCTGACATAGGCCTTCCTTCGTGAAGCGTGCATCCTCGGTGGACTACTGCCAGAGATCCACGAGGAGTCTCGCTTACGCTTCGTTACTGAGGGTGAAGCTTCGGTACATTACGCCCTCGATTATACCCAATCTTCCCAATGGCTTCGCAACGGGGTTGTGTTCGCTGTTGTCGATGCTGGAGGGTCTACCGTCGACTCGACCTTGTACGAGTGCAAGGAAACTACTCCCAAGCTTATCCTCGAGGAAGTCTGCGCGAGCGAGTGCGTACAGGCAGGGAGTGTGTTTATTGATCGGGCAGCTCAGCAAATGCTCGAGGCCAAGTTGCAAGGCGGTCTGTTCGGCGACGACGCGTACATCCAAGATATTTTGGGAGAGTTTGAGAAGAAGACTAAACGTAAGTTTGATGGGACCCAGGTGTCGTCGATCATCAAGTTTGGCAAGGTCAGCTGAAATGCCCACCTTTATGTCACGGCCAAATCCTGACCTTCGAATTTAGGACTGGGATAACGACCGTGAACACGGTGTCTACAAGGGGCGTGTCACTCTTACCAAGGAGGACGTGGAAAACACGTTCATCGAGGTCGTACCGCGGATTGTATCCAGCTGCTCAAACTTGATCAGTGGCAGGAAGGTCGAGGTAAGCGTGTTCAAACGCTCAAGCGTTGGGATTGGCCAAGTAAATGTCATAATCAGCACTTGCTCCTCGTCGGTGGATTTGGCGAGTCGCCGTATCTCCGTCGCCAACTGAAGGAGACGTTTGCAAACAAAGGTTGCGAGGTTGTTACTGTTGACGAGTCTACGTGAGTAAAACTCTTCGTTGTGTTGCAAATTGCTCTACTGACGCGTTAACCTCGCCACGGTAGCAAAAAGGCTGCGGCAGAGGGAGCTGCAATCTGGTTTATAAAGCAGCTCGTCGTTGCGCGTGCTGCGAGAAGCACATTTGGTGGGCGTCTCTGCTCGTCGTACCCCAGCTGCAGACCAACGACCCATAGGTATCATTATCTGGCGACCTTTCGATCCCAAGAACCCAGTCCACTTTGCAAGGAGGCACAAATGCTACGTCGACGATGACGGTTAGTCAAGAGTGTTCCCTATACCATGTGAGAAGGACTCACTTCTAAATTGTCAGGTGTGAACAAGGTCACTGGTTTCTTTGACACCTGGGTCAAGAAAAGCTCTGTCATTGGAGAAGAGTTGAGTAAGACCTTCAACTATCAGCGCATTTACAAGACTCTCGACAACGGCCTTGGCACTTTCTCTGTCGACATCTACGCATACGATGGGGTGGGCGATACCGATTGGGGCCGGGACGAATCAGGCAACCTGTTGCCAAATATGCGTCGTGTTTGCACGCTCAAGGCCGACTTGTCGGGTCTCCAGAGGTCTTTGAAAGTTCAGAAAGGGCCAAGGGGCCAAGATTTCTGGAGGGTAGAGCACAGCATAAACGTACATTTCGGTGGTACAGCCTTGAAGTCAAGGCTGACGTGGTACGAAGGAGTGAGTATTTCACATTCCCATCCATAAGGTGCTGACTTTTGGTCGTGCCTTCCAGGATATCTTGCGCGAAGGCCCTGTCAGCGTCATACCAAACTCCGTCTACTAGATCAGGCCTGCTTTCCATCATAAAATGATGGGCAGCTAGTCCTCCTGTAAGAACACTTTATCATCCGTTTTTTCTAAGCAGTTTTCGAGAAGATTGTTGCCCGTTACGTACATAGTCTTACGAATGCTTGTAGTATTGAATATGAAAATCCTAGGTTACACTGAGGTGGGCCGTACACCTAATTGGCAGAAGAACTCGCAGGTGAAAGCGAGATATGAATTGAAAGACAAAGGTTCCATACACAGCCATCGAGAGTGTAAATAACTAACATTCGAAATTGGAACTGTAACGCGGTTTGTCCCTCATGCAAGATGAGGATTATACTTGAGTATCCACGGATGCTGCAGGACCTCGTCGAGGGTGAGCCGATCCTGAGGTTTTTTCTGGAGAAGCTGTATAGCACAGTCAGGAAAGGAGGAAACGGAGGCTATATACGATCTTACATCACGAATGAGCGAGTGCGCCTCCTTCGAAATCCAGTTCGGTAAGTGAAGGTCAACCTTTGCGATCCGTTTGAATGTGCCTATGGGAGTGGGAGAAAGCATCGGCCTTGCGTTCGCTTACTAACTCGCCCCCGCTACTTACCTTGTTGGCCGTCGCCTCCTCGGTCTTCGAACGGAGCGGCTCCACAGACAAACTCATAGCAGAGGACGCCAAGAGCCCAGTTATCCACGAGCTTGTTGTGTGCTCGGCCTTCTACCATCTCAGGTGGGAGATAGTCCAGCGTGCCGCACATAGTCGTGCGACGGTCAGAAGGGGCGTGAACAGACCACCCGAAATCACCGATCTTGACTTCTCCGGAGAGACCGAGAAGAAGGTTCTCCGGCTTGATATCACGATGCATGATGTTTTTCGAGTGCAAATATCGTAGAGCATCTGCGACTTGTGCGATGTACTATATCCTATTAGTATAATTGGTCCAAGAAGATGCTAAAGAAACTGACTCTACTCGCTCGACTTTCAGAGAATCGTCCACGCTTGGCGAGTTGCTTGTAAAGTTCGCCTTTGCTCGCATATTCTAGCATCAAAAAAATGCGTTTCTCGTCATGGAAGTACCCATAAAGACGTAAAATATGAGGGTGTCTTGGCAGCGAGGTTAGCATCTACATTGCTGAAACAAATATTCCTTACCTGAGATTGGACTGGATCTCGATCTCACGTCGTGTTTGCTTCTCGACACCAGATGCCACAATCTCTGATTTATACATGGTCTTGAGGGCCAAGATGAACGGTGGGTCGGTTCGAGTTCTGACCATATATACTCGACCAAATTTTCCTTTCCCCAGTGGACGTCCCAAATCAAATGAAGACAACCGCCACGTTCTGGTGTGCGGCCTAGGGGTGGGAATCAGAATGAAATGTGCAGTGGGGATGGATTGCAACCAACCGTGAAATAGAAGAATCAAGGGCAAGCTCTTCAGCAGCTTCTCCGTAAACAATCTCTCCTCTCGATACGTTTTCCAATTCCAGACCGCCGTCATAAGCGCCGAGTTGAACCGCCTTCATCGACCGCAACTCGGCTGCAGTCGGGGGTGCACTCGCTGAGTTCACCCTTGACATTCCCCTTCCTCCAGAAGACCCAGGTACGGCTGATTGTACCAGGATACCGCGAAATCCAGAAGGGTTTGCCGCAACCTCCGCAGGTCTCTTTGGATGTTGTTCTAAATATCGCGCAGCCGGCTTCTGAGGAGGCTGTGCGTATCCATTTGTGGGCCCAATCGAGTCAATTTCCATCGCCGACATCTTTGTGAAATGCGGCGAAGGGACGGGGTTGAAGGAGCGCACAAAACAGCAGTCACGTGCGGTACTGCCGCTTAACGACACCATCACCGGGGAGTCCCAGTAGTCTGAAGCACTTGACCTTATTGAAACAGACGGTCCTTACCTTCCAGTTGACCACCGTCCGCTCCCAGACTTGTCAGCCAAGCCACCCAAAGCCAACCATAAGTACATATATTCGTCTCGTCGCCATACATAGTCTTCACTTGTACGTAGAGGCTTTAAATAGAGGTTGCAAATCGGTTTCCGCGCCCTTGGCTGCTTCGCGCATGTCGCGCGCGTTAAGAAGAGTCTGTCGAATTTGGGTCGGTTCTGCGGCTACTCACCAGGGGTGGAGCACATTTTGAGAGGCGACTTGTGAGAGAATATGGGCCTTTTTCTTTGGCTCAGGAGTGGTGGCGGCTGGCTTTGTAGCAAGCCGCTGCCGGCAGCTGCCTTTCTGTTGTTGCCATGCTCCAGAACAACTTCAGTGTTTACGATTTGATAGGGAAATAATTGTTGTGTCCACATTTGTATGCGAACAACGTTCTTTGCGGCGTGCTTTCAGTCCTACGAGGTCAACCACCCAATAACGAAGGACTTTTTGGGTTCGAGGTCGAATGAATCTTTTTCCTTTTTCACATCTCCCAATGATTGTTTCCATATATTTTGTCCCTATTTTTTATATGCCCATTGCCTTGATATTCTCTACATCTCCCCACGTCTTCGAGCCGAGGAGCCGTCTCCTGACCATGTACCAATCGGTTCGGTCCACATGCCGTTTCTTAATAGGTCATGTAATTATTGGGACGAGTCTCCAGTCTGAATCGACTATTGCAGGTTGACATCTGCGGTAAATAATAATAATAAGGCTCGGGGCTCAGAAGAACGTACGACGGGAGCTCAGTGGGACCCTATTCCATGCCATTTGGAATACCTCACTGTCTACAAATCAGTTTCCGATTCTCTGTAACCATACTGCTAGAGCCCACCGCATTTACATCAGTCAAGGTATCCTAGCACCTGCGTGATCTGTCAGAGGACTTATTCAATTCTTCCGGTTTCCCCGCGTTCTGTCCCCGCCCACGCGTCCCTGACATTGGGATCATGGCAAGGTAATCAAAATACCAGACAGTCGTCTCTAGGAGGAGCCCGTTGCTAGCGCTGAAACTATTTGCCACCTTACCCTGGGTTGCGCCCTTCGATCTAGTTTATTTTCGCAGGCCCCTTAAGTCATGTGGCAATTTTCGCAGGTTCCTACATCGCTACTTTACGTTGTAAATAGGATTCAGACCCTCCTCTTTTCCTCATCCCTTTTCGCAAGATAGATCAATAGATTTTGCAAATACTCCGCCCGCCCTTCATTCTCCTACGAATGTCCTACCTCCTCGTCATTTACACCCTTCTCATACCTGGGACTCTCAGACTCCTCAACCTGCGCACGTTAGGCGATAGTATATTGTGCCAAATTAAACTCGCTTGTGGGAATCTCCACTCGCGTCGTCACCTGTCCCCGTCCTCACGGCTCTTTCACCCTAAGCATCCGACACGGTGACCGTTATCAATGATCGTCGAAATTTTCTCTATTGGGTTCCTTCACTAGATATGAGTGCACGGCCCAGAAGCGAAACTGCCAGGGCAAACACCAATGATTTCAGTCTTGACATCGATATCTCTCTGTCCTTCTTTGGACGTGCCATAATGGAACAACCAATTGGTCTCAACCAAAGTCAAACATATCAGCTGTGTTCCCTATTTCCAACTTGCGTGCCCGATTGAGGGCCCGAGTCTCCAGAGAAAAAGGAGCTTTTAAGAAAGTAGACTGGGACGGCGTACAAGAGAGATAAAGCACCGAGGCAATGATTACCAGTTGGTTTAAGACCACTTCGGAGTCGCACAGTGGGGATATGTCAAGCCATACCCTGTAAAATGGCCGTAGAGTTATAATGGTGCATTCTTCTACCGGATGTCCTGGGCTCTCATTATCACGCCAATACTCTGTTGGAGGAAGCCAGATACTCGTTCTAATTCCATGTGAAGTGTACGTTATTCCGCTTCTGTCACAACAATCAATGAGTGATACCACCTTCGAAGAAGTACATTGTTTTTAAAGCTTTGTGCGCCACCTCCATATCCAGTGAACAGTGACTATCCTGGAACTTCATACAGAACATGATCGGGTCATGCAAGTCGCCATAGAGGATGGCTTCCGGGCCTGAGAGTAAATCGAAGAAACGCGTATCCGAGAGAAACGAGAAGTCGGGCATCTGGACTGATCCAAGTGCAAGTTTTAGGGCTGTTGGGTATGATGTAGAGTCGGATTGGGGTTTGGGTTCGAAAACATGAGTTAAAACGGCCATCGGAGGACTGAGGTTGGCTGAAACGTCAGGCCGGTGAAATTTGGATATACCTGTTTGTAGAACGGGTGCAGGCGCTTCCCCTTGTTCAGCCCGGATACACTTCTCCACCGAACTGGGGATATTCACACTGAGGCGCCACTCCGCTTCGACTTGGGGGTCTATATCGGGCTCCTGTTTGACTAGGATTTGTTTGGATCTGTCCCTAAGATACCGGCAGTACCTATGCACAGCTTCGCCCTTCAAGTTATTGGCAGCGGCCCATGCACTGCGTGAAGCCAGACTTGGAACGGAAGTGTGACCTGTAAAAGCTAAGCGAAGGGCATCCTTTTGTGCGACCGTGAGTTTGTTCGATAGGGCGCTCGGTTGGAAAGACGATGCACCCGGTTTAGGGGCAGTTTTCGTGGCCTTTTTCGGTACATTCGCAGCGGCAGTTTTCTTCTCAGGACTTGCACGTTTCCTTTTCTTTCCAGGATTACCGGCTTTCACGATTGGGGAAGAACCAGAGAGGGAGCTGAGGGATATCTCAAGGATTTCTTGCTTGATCGCCACTTCCTCATTGATTGGTACCATGTTTTTGCAATCTATTCGATATAATTGAGTAATATGATTATGAAACTGGTCAAGCAATCAGGAAACCTTTCACTGGGGCTGCAAAAATCGGCAGCCCAGACTAAAAGGCAGTAACACACAGGAGTCCCCTTTGCACGACTAGACATATATAAGTTGTTCAAGCCCTCTGATATCCCTTTGGCAGCTCACCCGTTTCTTCGGCTCGTCGCGCCGTCTTTTGATCAGCGGGAAAGGACCCACGCGTCCGTTATAAATTAACAATATCTGGTGGGTACGTAGGACTAGCTGATGGGCGAAAAGGGCCAATAAACGCGTCGGTCGTGAATATGGAGGGGTTTGAGCCTCGATGCGTCTGCGTTAAGAGGCATTCGTATTAGCTCGCACTTTTCTTGCTTAATTTCTTCTTCTTCTTATATTATCTCTAGGCCTTTGCTACATCGAATTCACCGATCTCCCTGTTCCGGGACAGATATCTTAGAGAAAACGTTCTCAAGACTCATTTTAGCATGGTTATACACGGATCGGGTGCGCCGTAGTACATGCTGAGTGTCTCAGGGGATCGGGGGTAGTGTTTTTCGAGCCTTGAATGAGCTACTTGAGCTCAGCCTTGGTTTCGATATCCGCGTGGTTCATTATATCTATTAGGACGTAGTGTGCATAGACAAGACAAGACATGTACCACCCGCATATCGTTCACTACGCGAGGACAGGAGACGGGAAGAGAAGCATACGACCCGCTCCAATTTGCAAGATGGCGAGAAGGTATCCCAAATAATCCCAAAAGGCTTATGGTGAAGTAGAGGGTATCATGTTACATCGATATGTGCATCGTGATTTGGTCATGAGGAGAGTGGCGCAGCGGTTGGCCGGATTATTGTCCGAAGCACGGAAATAGGAAAGACAACAAGGCGCCGGTATCTAATGGTGGTAAAAGGAGAGTGAAGCGAATCCGCGATCATCTAAGGATTGTTTCCGAAACTATAGCTGGCCGCGTGCTGAGAGTTGGATTGTGGCCGAGAAAATATCACCGCACAGGTGATAACTGGCACGTATATCACTGTGCTGACAACAGATGCGACGATGCATCGTATGCGCCAGTTTCGTGCCCGCCATCGGGCTTCATATGCCACCGAATCCGGTTCGACACTTGCATCTGATGATGGCAGGGGGAGTAGAGCCCCAACCCACCAGAAGGTGGGGAGGATGAATCTGGCGAGAAACAACCACCCATGGATGGACAAATCGCCCCAGCTGACATGCCAGCTTTCCTCCCAGCTGAGTTCCTGGTACTTGTTTTTCAGCGGAGTGTGCCCTTTGGCCGTTGAGGACGAGCTCTGTTGGTGCCTTGACGGCGGTCGAGGTGAGAAGATAGCAGAGATCGGAATGGAGGTCTGTGAGGCATTCCGCATGCGCGCGCTTCTGCTTCCCGCTCCAAGAGTCGATGGAGGACCTGACTCAGATCTAACTGACGTCGGTCGCCCACCACGTATCGGCGTAGAGGGAAACCGGTGCGGGCTCGATTCGTTCGATTCCGAAAGGCGCATTTTCTTGCGAGGAAAAGCGGACGGGACTGTACAACCTCATCAGGGTGATGACAGTCGGCAGCTAAATCATGCACTCACCATCAGTCAAACGGCGACGAGCACCTTCGTTGTCGGTCTCAGAATCGTCCTCCGCCTTACGCTTCCCAGTAACAGCGTGGGACACATGCTTATCGAGCTTCGGAGGAACATGGAGTGCGCCCAGCTCTGTTGCAGGTAATCCGTTGTTGCGTACTCTGGATGCGGATGGAGAAGGGCTGGGAGTGGGGGCAGTGACTGATAAAACAGGCGGAGAAAGCTGATCGTTGTCCGGGTTCGCGGCGTCCGTGGCAATAGGCTGGGTACTGGTGCTTGCTA
>WNFL01399640.1_pt1 | contig 13326 bp, 18 predicted proteins | sample 5400361 | NCBI WGS metagenome assembly WNFL01 (sample SAMN13153351, study PRJNA577476) | soil metagenome | isolation source: 40 cm soil on Douglas fir-dominated hillslope | place: USA:California | collected 2013-09-17
TCATTTCAATCATGTTCTCGGCTTACCCGCAAGACGTTCAAGCAATCCTGACTGTCCCAATCTCCCTATATCAAGGTATAATAACACCAGCTGCTCACAGAACATTTGGTCTGATACTTTGTAGGCACACAAATCATGTTAGCACAATTCAGCACTAGAGCCGTCAAAGCGTGGATTCGGAGGGGTGAATTAATAAAATCAAATGAAGAAACAAATGGGCAACACGTTCCATAATGACATTATCATATATCGTACATTTTCAGTGCATGGCCGCAAAGGGTCCTATTCGCGTAGTTGTCTCAGACAATGACTTCTTTTAAACCCCCCTAACTTCGTCAGCGTCTCCTCGCAGGTATTCTGTATCCTCATCATCGTCAAACCCCTCGCCACTGCGGGCAAGCGCTTGACTGAACGCTAATAGGTCTGGCTCATCGTCCTCATCAGAATCGTGGTTAAACAGAGGAACTGGAGGAATAGTTTTCCCTAATAGACCGGTGTTCGATGCAGGTGTACGCTCTCGCTCGTCATCAGCGGGCAGGAAGAGAGGAGTGGCGGACCTGAACCTCGTTGCTGGAGTCATGCTTCCCCCCCTATCTGAGGCTAGAAGAGGACTTGGTGTGGCATTAGTTTCCTTTAGCTGAGGAACTGCAGGCGGAGCACGGAATCGAATGTCGGGAGGCTCTAGGGTCCTCGCACGGTTGAGCGCCTCTTTGGGAAGTGGTGGGTACGGCTCTACGATGACACATAGATACCTTCCGGGGATCTCGAAGCCTGAATAGGAGAGAGAAACCATCTTTGGTTTGTCCTCGAAATCATCTTCAATCATTTCATCAATCGTTTGAGGCGCAGGGGTTAAGGGTATGACAGGTTCCTCTGGTTCGGCTTTGACTTGAAGTTCCCTTGCATCCATACCCATCTCGTCTAGGAAGTCGTCATCTATCTCGATGAGCGGGTCTTTAGAGGCGGTTTGAGAATCGTCAGAAGGATCATAGTCATCTTCGTCAACTCCCCTTGCATCTGGAATGTCGCCGTCGCTATTTTCGACGTAAACCACCTGTGCCGAACGGGGTGCTCGATTCGAACGCCGTGAGGCGGGAAGGACGGGCGAGCCAGGGGCAGACACCTCCATTTCGATACTCTCTTCATCTCTTTTTCGTTTTTGGCCGAGTCTTCTAATAGGCGCCTTTCGTGCTGGAGGCCATGATTGCGGAGGAGAGACGGACGGTTGTTCGATGGGCTGCCTCCTTGAAACCAAGCCAAAGTTCCGCTCCTGAGCATTCTTGAGTCAACAGGGCTTAGTATAAAGTGTGATTGAGGACTGACTTTGATGAGAACCGAATGAGGCTCCATTTTGCGAAAGAAATAGGCGAATTGATATCCATCTGAAGCGCGTTTGCATTAGTATATGGAGGTATGCTATAGATGAGCAAATCACCTCCGCGTTCCACTTCCACTGTCGCCGCTGGGTTCTTCGAGCCGGTGGCAAAAAGCCCCTCTCCTTCCAGGGCGAGCTTAGGGCCTATTCTTCTAGAATATAAGGTAATACCCTTCCCGTATCACAAATATTTCACCTACAGAGGATGCAGATCACGTAAAACGCATTGGAGGACCATATCGGACATCCAATTGACGTGTTGCTGATCCAAGTACAAGTAGAATGGCAATACCGTAGTTCTCGAGATTCGAAGATAATATAGATTTCTTGTTGTAAAGACCATGGTTAAATGTGCCTGTTGCCCAAAGGTTAAACCTGTGGAGCTTTGTTCCGCTAGGCGGGTAGGTGGTGTGCGGTATTCAGGAAGAGTCAGGAGAAGTAGAAAGATGTGTGATAGACATAAATAATAGATGTAACACAAACGCAAATACAATTGCCGAACTCTGAGGACGAGAAGCTGACCGTAACTCATACAACGAAAGAAGTCCATCACTCGGCAATATCTACTTCCACGTAGGCAATGACCGTTTACCACCCGCAGGCCCTAAACTTGCGCTCGAAGCCGACTCACCAATTGCACCGCTTCCAGTCGCTGATGCAGGAGAGAAGAACAACGTTGATCCAGTTCCTTTAAGCGTCGAAGGTCTAAGTGTGTTCATCAGCGAAATCTTTTTCGTTTTGATCTTCATAGGTGTCAGTGACAGCTTGGTTTTCCGTGCTGGATCGCTAGGTCGTCTGTACGATCCCTTCGCACCATCAGGAGGTGAAAGCTGAGGGATCAAACTTGATCGCCGACGACCCGACCTTTCTTTTCGCATACCACCCGAATGGCGCCTGCCCTTGGAGGAGGTAGAGAGACGAAGTATGTTGGTGGAGGTGCTGGAGCCTTTAGCGGTGCTAGCGGTGCTGTTTGCAGGGCTGGGGGCGCGTCGAGGGCCATTTTGCCCCGCCAGGGGAGAGCGGGAGAGAGCTGGAAGTTTGGAGGGCGATGTACGGTCAATGGTCTCTCCATGCTCTGAGAGACTACCAAGTGCCGATGGCTTGGCACTGAGAGTGCCAAAGATCCTACTCGCTTTTATCTTTCCGATCGAGTTTTGACTCCAGTCGGAGATACTGCCATTAAGGTAACTGTCGACGGCAACTTCATCCTCCCAATCGTCACTCTCAGATGGTGTCAGCAGCTGGCTGCTGTTGCCTTCACCACTGGTCGAGGTGGAAGTATTTACACCACTACCACTGCCCGTGGCTGCTGCTGCTGCAAGTGCTTTCGCAATACCAGCATCATCGAGGGATCCTTCTCCCGCTTCGTCCTTCCATCGCAAAGATTTCTTGTCTGCCGGCTTGCGGGGACCGAACGATAGGGTCTGACGAAGGGCAGATACGGGCTTGCGAGGGGTCTTCCCATTTCGTCTGGGCGAGCCGAGTCCACCGAGTCCACCAAACGAACTACGTCTTCCGCTTGATGATCTGCCTCCTGAGAGTCGTGGACGTACACTAACTGTTGACGTTCGCTGCTTTGGTTGAATCCGTTGAGGCGCGGTCTGGGGCACTTGGGAGAGTTGAGCAGCTACGCTCGAAAGGCCAGAAGATCCACCTGCAACGCAAGCCTTTGATGACTCGTCAATGATTTGTATGAACGCTTTGTCATTGAGTCCGACAAGTGTTTGCAGGTTCCTGGCAATGCCCATGACATCAACACTCTCCACCTGCAGGGAATTTGCGTCGTCCAAAACCATCGTGTTCGTCCTCGCCAACACCCCCACAAGCCGGGTGATTGCTTCAGCCTGGGCTCCAGCCGCCTGTCGTAGAGCATCCCGTTCAGCCTCTGCACGAATGGCTCGCACCTCCGCCAATGTAGCGGCACCCTCGAGTCGCAACATCTCCGTAGCACACTCGTCCCACTCATCACTCTTCCTCCTCTGCGCGAGTCGGATATTATTGGTGCACATCGCCTCTGCTTTGGCCGCCTTGGCCAACATGGCACTTTCCTTTTGGAAACGCAGCTCCTCAGTAGCAGCAAGTGTCACCAGTAGTCCCCTCTCCGTCTCTAATTGAGACGTGCGTTGCGGCATCTGGTCGAGCTCCTTCAGCCTCGCGCGGACATACTCGAGCTTCGCTTGTGAGCCAACAATGCCACCAGCCGCAGTTGCACCAGTACGAATAGTCCCATGGCTATTCTCGAGGAAACCGCGCATCTCAGCCCTGATGGCTTCCACGCCTTTGAGTGCATTGGCCTTGCGCCTCTTGACCGCCTCGTTCTCCACTGCCATTTCGCCAGCAAGCTTCGATTTGAGCTCACGGACTTCTTCATTAAGCCTGGAGATAGCTTCGACGTACTGGCCAACATGCCGATCAACGTCCATAACGTTCTTCGAGATCTTAGTCTTTATCTCTTTAGCCCGATTGGCGTATGCTAGGGTGTTGCCTGTATCCTCGAGGTGGCGCGACGTAGGTGCTACACAGACGATCATGACTGTCCTGCAGTTACCACCGAGGGAGAACTTGAGGAGACGGGTAAGTTTCGAGTTGCGGTAGGGTATGTGTGCGCGGCCCCGGGCCTCGCACAAGGCGTTGATACAATTTCCGAGGGCGAGGAGAGACTTGTTGATATTAGCGCCTTCGATCATGCGTTTGCCCATGTTTTTCGTTGCGCTCGCGCGTTCGCTACCAGCCAAGTCGATAATGGAAAGAGTTGCCATGGTACGTTCTTCGGTCACATCAGCGATACGTGGACTTTGGGTGACGTTAATTTGAAGGATGGCATGTGAGCGGGAGGATGTAGCGTTTGCGTGAGTTGGGGATTGAGTGCGTCGTTCGTTGCCGGCCATGACGATAGACTTCACTTCTTCGACATCTTTGGGCATGACCTCGTTTAGGCCAGCTACGGTGATGCGCCTCTTTTCGTCTTCGCGCATGGCCAAACCACCTTTAGGCCGATACGAGTCTGGTAGCGCAAGGAGATCGCGAATTTCTTCGTTATATATCTCGAGGAAGGATAATGACACGTCCACCACGTAGTCGGCGCGTCGTTCCTCGATGCGTTGGAAGAGCTCCGCCATGGTGGCGTAGATGATGCCTGGATCGTCCTCTGTACCACTAATTGTATGGGTTTTGCCGCACCCAGTAGCCTGCGGCTGGTTGAGAGGCGCCATGTACATCATTACGGTCGATCACTTACGCCATATGCAAAGACGGTTGCGTTGTAGCCATCTAGAACTCCTTCGAGAAGAGGCTTCGTAGTCTTCTCAAAGACTTCTAGTTGAGTCACCTGAGGACCAAAGACATAGTCGTATTGGTACTTCTTGTGCTTGTAGCGGTAGGTCCCAGGTGGATAATAACCCTTGGTACGAAACCTTTGCTCGGTTTCCTGATCCATAGGGTCATATATGAGGCAGCCATCCTCTTCAAATTTAATCATGTTTCTCAATTGACCCGGGCATATTGGTTTGGCTGCGACAGTCAGATGGCCATCGCCATGGAATGTGCGGATGTTCTCGAGAGGGTCGGGGAGACGAGATTGCTCCCATTCGTCGGGTGGTCTGATACGGACTAGATGACAGTGAGATTGACGTTAGCCTAGTTGTATTGGACGGAAAACGTGGTCAACACGACCCACCGGCAACGTTGATGCTGGCTACGTTGTCCATGACTGGAGCGGCGAGCAAGAGATGTAGGCTGTGAAGGTCGTACGAGTTCTTTCAGTCGACGTGTCCTCTCAATCGACGTGTCTACTGTGTGGCCTTCGTGTTTTCGACCGGAAAGGTCGGTTCCAGGCTTGAGTCTTGAGTTTGAGTAAACAAGGTCACATGATGAGCTGAAGGAAATAATCCGCAAAAATTCGAAGAGAGAACATAACAAATACTCTTGAGTACCTCATCCATCAAATGCTACTCTTTGGTCTATTCCCGCAATCCCTTCCCCCATCCCAGCCTCCACAACGTTGGATCAGTTTCTTCCCGCCGGCTCCCTAGCGCTCCCTAATCAGTGGCGAAGCCCTGGGCATGCTGCTCGCATGTCACAATATGTCTTCAAGATATTTCCACACAGGCCCATCATGATGGCTCTTTCCCCTGCAGTCCAGCGACGAGCTTTATCTGGTGCAGCCCCGACTGCTCTCCATTTTTACACAAATCGCCAGCTCGAACGGTACTATGAACGCAAGGCTAACAAGCTTTCTCTGCGTCAGCTAGTTGGTGGAGCCTTTAGGCCTCCGGTCCTCGTTCTCATCAGTTATTTCCTTAGGTATTCTTCGGCCGAGCGATGAACGAGGAGCGTCTCATCAAGGTAGGGAAAATTGGTTATTTCATACTCTTTCTAATCGTCATGATTTAGTCTGCCAACTACGTCAGGACCGAGCTTCCCGTTCGGTAGGAATGCAATCACTACCACCCGAGTCAGATCCTGAATTTCCAACAGAATGGCGCATCGAATACGGGACCTGCAATCCCTGCCTTATGTAGTCGTTACTGAGAAGAATATGTGGGGGGTGTACGAGGTCCGTGCGATCAATGATAGTGTTCCAGAGCATTCATCCCAAGTCAGGCGTATCGGTCGGCCTTCGAAAGGTGAGGGGGATGAAGGAGTTTGAAATTTGCCATTCTGAAACGGCCTCAACAGATTTCGGAGCTACCCTGAGGTTCACAACATGGAAGAGAACAAGCAATTTTGTCAATTCCTTAGCGGCCTTCTCAAAGAACAGTGAGTACCAGTATCCTTTACTCTCGTGCCCCGATCTTATTCTCGTTTCTCGCAGCCTCCCCATGATCCCCCAACTTTCTCTTGCGCTCTCCATTTCCTCACCGCATCTCGCTCCGGACGAACTTGACGCCTTCATGCGGCGCATGCTCATATCCCGTATATCACGTCGAGTACTGGTGGAGCATCACGTTGCTCTCACTCAAGGATTATGCGAACGCAAGGACGATCCGGATGCTCCCAAGCATGTGGGTATCATCTATACAGACCTCAGTGTCAAGGACAGTATCAACAAGTGTATTTGTTTTCTCAAAAGTGAGGAGGGAATGTACGGGCTGAGGAGATTAGAGGAACCAACTTTGAGGGGTACAGGCATCTGGCCAGAAATTATTGTTGATGGCCACTTGGATGCCAAGTTCCCTTATATCAAAGAGCACCTTGAGTACATCATCTTCGCACTTTTGAAGAACGTGCGTACCGTCTAAGGCACCTTATCTGACTCCTGATATTCTGGATTGTAGGCAATCCGAATGACTGCATTACGGATGAAGGATGACCCTGAACATGTACCTGGAGTGATCACGGCAACTATCGCGGCAGATGAGGACAGTGTCAATGTTCGGATCACAGACCAAGGTCAGCTCATTCACCTCAATCTGACGGACCCACAGCAACCCCTAACGTCACTTCCCTTAACACTTTAGGCGGTGGTCTCCTACTTCCAGAAAATCAGCACCCCTCAAATCTCTTCTCATTCTCCCATTTGCGCAACGCAACCCGAATGAACGAAGACCGTTTGAGCGCTCTACACCGAATGACTGAAGCCGGTTTTCCTATCACCATTGATGATCAGGTGACACGTTGGAAAGCTCGACAACAACAACTGCTTGAGAAGCAGAAGAACCTGTCTCAAGGTGCCAACGCGTCGAATGAGGAAGAAAATGGCATAAACCGGATGGGATTGGGATTACCACTGAGTAATACATATGCGAGATATTTCGGTGGTTCGTTGGATTTGATGTCTTTGGATGGATGGGGTTAGTCGCACGCTTTTCCTTTTCCTATCCCGCGTTTCCTGGACACAATGGAACTTTATATTGCTTACCTGTCCTTACTCACTTATTTGGTTTCAGGCGTTGATGTATATTTACGACTTCCGCGTCTCGGGACAAATCTCGAGAACATCGAAATTTGAATGCTTTTTCCGACGTCTGCTTCTTGTCGCTATCCGATTGCACGTGTTTCGAAATTTATAGGGGCCAATATGGAATTTTATGTGAAAGTTGCATTGCGATGCCAGTCTGGTCGAGCAAATCACGCCTGAACGAGCAAGGTCATTGTTGGACATCAGTGAGTGATGCTTAGTGCAGGAAATGAGTTTCTTTTGCTCACAGAACACGTGATGTGATGTGATATGGCCAGGCTCCCGCTGCCCCCCGATCTCCCACCCAACTACACGCCCTCTAACCTTCCACCTCCCCTCTTCAACGCGTCGAGGTTGACAGCAGCCTATGAGCCAAGACGATTCAAGGCTGTAAGATGGCACACCATCACAGACAGGCACCAACGCAACCGCACCGTTGTGGATGCCAGCACGCGCCAGACATCCAAGTACACGTACCATGACCATCAGTGCACATGTCGCCGCCTCGAGGATACCTGAAAACTCAACCCGCTCCGGCCACCAAAAAACTCAAACTCGAACTTTTTTATTTATTTATCTTTTCCTTCTGATCTATCCTTTAAAATGGCCTTTGCACTCTAACCTCAAGCTCACGTCACCCCCGGATCTTCCTCGATGTGGACAAAAAATATAAGACTTGATGAATGATTACTACTTTTTTTCTCGCTTTTGCGAAGCCCCATCCCACGGGCCCGTACACAAGCGTACAAGGGGTGGGGCCAGGAACTGGTGTACAGCTCGTGGGTCCCAATCAAATTGTGAGTGATCGCCACCCTTCCTTGATCTAATGCTCCCTTCTGACATCTACCGACCCCGTAGTGGACCTTGACTTGAGGACATAGGGGACTGACTTCTCGCCCCTGGACAAGGGGGGATATGCACGTCACATATCCCCTAGCCAAACCTGTGTACAGCCTACTGCCTTCACAAACTTAGTAAGTTCACCACGGTTTGTCACAGTGTAAGCAGGCTGGGGCTGACGCTATTCTCCAGAAAGTCCCTTACGAGGGCCCAGCCATAACCAAGGTAAGAAAGTAAGCCAAACGTAAACAATTAAATTGCATCTCCCTTCTGTGACAACCGATCGCCATGAGCCTGTGAGGTGCCACCGCTTTTCTGCCTGTCGCCGACCTTGCTCACTGACGCGGCGGTAGCGTCAAGATAAGACCTTACGTCAACTTCAACAGCAACGCTTCTTCAACTTCACGAAGCATGTCTCAGGGCGTCCACTCCAACAATCACCACCGATATTTTCTGGGCATGGATCGACCCCTCGATCCTGCGGTTGCCTCCTCGCGGCGCCTGGCGGGTACTTCAGTTGTGGCTGATGCTAAAACTGCGAACACTCTTCCTGTCCTTTGTCCTCTGTTTCCAATAGAACGAATATTTTCTTTATCTTTGATCTCGCATATTCCTCTAAGTTACACAACGGCCACAACGGGCAAGGCCTTGTAAACTGGCGTGAGGCGACACCGACGACTTGAACCTGAACAGCCTGGTGATGCGGATCGTATGTCCGCTTCCTCGCATGAGACACCCATCGAGCTTGGGGTTGAACGAGACCTTACTCAAATCATACCAACCTCAGCCCCCAACCAGCCTTCCTACTCCTCTGCAACATCGTTCGAGGCTCTGACATTGCTTATTCCTGGCACGATTCTCGGGTTACTTGCCAGGCTCGGTATCGAACACCTAGGTAGTTATCCTAATGCCGCAATATTCTCTCTTGCGTGGGTACAGGGCCTAGGATGCCTTGCTATGGGTGCCGCACTCGGTCAGAAGGTTACACTCACGAAGTTGTGAGTAGAGAGCGGGCTAACGAGTGGTATTCTGCAACTGAATTACCTTTATAACATAGTTATAACCCATTATACCTCGCTATGACCACTGGTACGCCCTAACCTGAGCATCCGATTGGTTGGAGGAAGCGATCGTCGCCTTTAGGTTTCTGCGGGTCCTTGACAACTTTCTCAAGCTGGCAACTGGACGTTTTCCTCGCCTGGGCGGGTGCTCCTGCTGGGCGTTCTCAATGGCACACCGTGAGTGCACTTGTTCTCATCCTTCCTGTGTTCCAATGTCCTATCACAGTTTTTGGATGGCTGCAGTCGCCTTATCTTCACCCAAGCTATATCTATGGGATTTTTCGCCTTCGGGTTCTCGCTCACTAAGACAGAGCGACCTACTTTTATCACCTCTCCTGGCCCGGCTATGCGAGTCCCAGGATTGGTAATATCTTGGATACTATTTGTCCTCATATACTTCGCATTCGGCATCGTTCAACCACGCCAGCGGGTCGCCATCCTTGGACCTATGGCATTCTCAGTCTTCGGGACTTGGACACGCCACCTTCTTGGTGTCCAACTTAATCTCCGCTTCCCACACTTCCCTCTGGGGACATTCATATCCAACATGCTCGCTACTGCAATAATTGGTGGGATGTATTCTGTGAGATGCGCCTACCCAGGGCTCGATTACACTCAAATGGCGGTCGTTCAAGGAATTGTGGATGGACTTTGTGGATGCCTTAGCACCGTCAGTACGTATGCGGCGGAAGTAAGGGCAATGAAGGGGTGGCATGCGTGGGTGTACGTCCTCGCGAGCTGGATGGGTGCACAGGCACTACTTGTATGCACTCTTGGTTTAGTGAGCTGGAGCGGAAGGACACTTCCTATCCAGCAGTGTTCCGCATAGCCCGCCAGGGTCGGTCGGCAGAGCCTCAATTTCTGTTCAAGGCATCGGTCCGCTCTTGGGCTTTCAGATGACCCACGGGGATATTAAAGTCCAGGAGAGCTGACTTGAAGAAGGACATGCCCATCCACGACATCATTGTATTCTGGCCATCGACTTGTGCTCCATCGCGCGATCTCCATTCGAGCACGCAACCCGCCAAACTTTCCTATACCACAGTTCATCTAGTGTGATTATTCAAGTAGAATCTACTGTATTGTTCGGCGCAGGGCGAGGGCCTGTCATCGAGGATGGCACGACCTGCCATGCTCTCATGTTAGTCTCCGCCGCCTCCGCCCATTCGGAGACGCGGATCTTACGCGTACCTCGGCCTATAAAACCCATTTGACGGTCTTTCATAGTCTCTGAACCCATTCGAGAATCATCTCTGACATCTTCGATTTACCCGACTCCTTTGCCTAAATGTTTTCTTCCACCATGGTGCCACGCATGAGTACCAGTGTGAGTTGTGACCGTCCCTCGCTATTCACGCCATTACATTTCTTGATGAACCGGGGAGGCTGACGAAGGCCCTAGGTCAGAGTCTCCCACAATGAACGCCCGTCGCTCGACAATCGATTGGCTCGATTTACCTTTTGTGTCACCGGTAACACGTTCGCTGGTTGGAGGTGGAGGGTTGCTTGTATGAGCAGTTGGTGCGCCACATTTGCGATTCAATTCATTTTTGGCAGGACCAGTTTGCAAAGGTGATGGTTGTTCTTCCCCTCCTATTTGTGATGGTAACTAACTTTTCTTTGGGCCTCCTGTAGTGATGAGTTTGTGTCCAGGGCCATTGCCTTTCATGTGGGCGTCGGGGTCGAACCTGGTCCTGCGATTTACGGGCTGTGGCTTCTACATAGAATCACAGAAGGTGACAATGCTCATGTAATGACGGAAGCTTTGAATAAAGTCTGGTACGAGCACTCCAAGACCAATCCAGGCCTTGATTATATCCCGTGGAGATTTTGGACGCTTTACAGCCTTTCTATGTGTATCGCTCGCAAGTTCATTCAAGACGAGAGCAATCGCGGATGGTACATGTTCTTCCCTGTCCACCTACCATTTTAAAACTCACCGTTTGACTTATAGGTCTTCTTGGATCGAGCTTGACAGCACGCTTATCCGCCAACTTGAAATATCCGTACTACAAAACTTTCCTCTCTGGGTCCCACGGGTTGTCGAAGGAGGACATGGATGGATCCGTTATCCGAATTATTGGCAACTCGAACTCGCGAAAATTCATCGCAAGGCTGAGTTACTCAAGGCATATATTACCCCGGATGAGCATTCTGTAGCGCTCGCGACTTTCGGGGAGGCGTTCGAAAGTGTAGGGTCGGAGCCCTTGGTGGATGGCCAGGATGCAGACTTCTTGGGGATATCAGAACCTCATCGCTCATCTCATTGCTCTCCTTTGTTTGAGCAATCTCTATCATCCTTCGGCTCTCCTTCTTCAGTAGAGAATAGCGACTGGGGTGCAAAAGCTCCACCTCCAGGCCACATCGACTCTTTCAAGATGCCCTTGACTTCCCTTCCCTCCTCTGGCTTTGTGCCCTCCCCTTGCGAAAATCATATCTTCTTTGGGTCACCCGAAATGGGTGATGAGTACCAAGGACTTACCCATAGCCATTACTCCCCAGCACTGACGCAGTCACCGAAGAGCACCCTTGGTGTATGGGACGTACCCGGCTTCTACAAGCCGCCGTCTACTATTCATCTGACTGAGCCTGGCTTATCAAGAAAGGATCCTATCTTCATCTCTGATTTCCCCGTGCAGTCAGAGCCACCAACTATCATCTTTGGTCCACCTCTACCCCACTCCTTCACTAGGTGGTCCTCTTCTATTTCAAGGACAGCACCTGGAATAACGCTCCGCACACACGGCTATAGTCACGTTCCCGAGCTCAATTGGAATGGCGGGACTATGGATATAAACAATCCGTATTGCAGTCTCCCTACGTTGCCACGAATCTGGGCTCATGGATGGGTAGATACGACAAAGCCCTCTCCACATCGACATTCTTAGATGGGAATTTCTGCCTGTGCAGGAAATGGTCATAATGAAACTCAACTCGACAGCTAAAGCACCGTGGAGCTCGTTTTAGTCCAAGTCACTTCTCAAGATTCAATCGGCTTTTATCAGTACAATAGCGTACCCTTAACAATAGTCCCTTTGTTTATCGTGGAGGCCAGGGGTTTATTTTTGATTGATCTCCGCAAACTCGAATTTCTGAAATCGTACTCTCCATTCGAGTTGCTCCACATTTTTCGTGTTGTACTCACGCCATAGACTAGATTCATTTGCTTTCCATCTCTTGCACCGGACTCGGTCACAATCTTGTTCTTATCAGAAATGAATGGAAGGCATTCGTAGTCACTTCGACGTCGAAAGCAAGGTTTAGTACTAGCGGGATACGAGTGAATCTGACAATTAACCCCGGTCCTTGGAGGTTGGTAATGCTTATTCAATGACTATAAATCAATGCCCCCATCCACGGCGTGGGTGCTCGCTGGGAGGTGTGAATCATGGGAATTATTTCCAGGAGGCTTTGTAAGTATCCCATAGTGAGGATTCGACAACACTGGAACTCCTTGCTCCTCGAGCGCGAGACAGATGATGTAGATTCGCTCCTCTTGCGAGGCACTGTGACGGCACTGTTAAAGCTCTACTACTAGTACCTAGAAGATACGCCTACATTGTAAGTTTATTATCTTCAAACGCTTCCACAAAGTCTGGATCGGGGCTTGAGTTTGCGTCGATTTCCGCCTGAAGCTGCGCCTGAGTTTCATTGAGGAGGTTTATTGACCCTTGAAGACGGGATATCTCTATGTTGAAGACCCGTGGTTCAAGTCATCAATGAACTGTTTACTTGATCACGTTGTTCGTAGCATACCTGCTGTGAGAGTGGGTATTTCCATTTGGATAGCTTCTTCAAGTGTGAACGGTTGTTTATACATCGGTACGAAGGTCCGACCGGCCATGTGTGGTTCGAGCTGAGTGTGGAGAGGGTGAAGTTGTTTGTTTCGCGATCTTGAACCTGAACACATCAATAGTCGAATCTTCGGTGGTGTAGATTCTGCGGCGAATATTTGAGCAGCTGCATTTCGTCGGCTCCATGCTCGGTGAGGATCGAGTCGTAAACTGGTCTTTCGGAAACTCACCTACTGCTACTGTGTTGCCTCGCTTTCCATCCTTACGGCATTTCCGTGTACATATTGTTTAAATTGATGATAACTTTTGGAGGAATACTTTTACGTCTCGGGGGCAAATGGAACACGTCGCAGTGCG
>WNFL01029298.1_pt1 | contig 13325 bp, 8 predicted proteins | sample 5400361 | NCBI WGS metagenome assembly WNFL01 (sample SAMN13153351, study PRJNA577476) | soil metagenome | isolation source: 40 cm soil on Douglas fir-dominated hillslope | place: USA:California | collected 2013-09-17
AAGGACGAGAGCGGCAAGCCGAGGAAGGACTTGCTCGACACGCGCTGGAACAATCGCCAGGACATCCATTACGACGCTCCGAAGACGGGGCTCGATCTGGACGCCGCGACGCCGGCGCCGACCGCGGCGGCGGTGCGTCTGCCGTGGTTCGAGGAGATCCTTCCTCACTATTCCGAGGATTCGGTGAATACGCGCGAGCTGCTGCACGACCGGTCGGCGGACGATCGCTGGGGGTGGACGCGCGAGGGATCGATGCTCCATCTGACCATGCGCGACGGCGATCCCGTTCCGAGCGTCACCATCACGTCGGTGCTTCCGTCGCCGTTCCCGGCGCTCGGAGGCGATTCGTACCGCACCGCGGCCGTGGTCGTGTCGCTGCTGTTGATCCTGGCGCTTGCACTTGCCATCGCCCAGTTCATCGCCCGCCGGGTCTTTCTCGTCGACGTCGTTCATCCACTCTGGCTCTCGCGCGGGTTTCTCGGCCTGCGCCACGTGATCTGCTACCCGTGCGATGAAGCGTCGTCTCTGCGCCTCTTCCGCAACTTCACGACCGTCGATCTTGCGAATCAGGCCGATTTAGAGCTCGCGCGGACCGCGCCGCAATCGTTCTCGCACTACGCCGCCTCGGTGTTCATCGATCACCTCGGATACGAATGCGCCACCGGCGAAAACGCGGAGATCGTCCGCGGATTGCTGGAACGGCTGATGCGCAACCCCGACCGCACGGTCGTGATTCGCCCGCAGGCGATGGGAGCAATCGCGTACGCAATCCTGCAGGGACCGGAACGTGAGGCGTGGTCGCGCTATCTGTCGACCTTCGTCTGGGTCAACGGCTCGCAGGTCAATGCCGACGTGCGCGGGGTGACGCTCAGCGGTTCGCTGCGCGCGTTCGAGGATTCCACTCCGTTGCCCGTCGGGCGGAAGCGCTGGCTGAAGCGTCTGCTCCAGCGCGTCTATCGCGCCACCGGCTTCGGCAACTACTTCGAGCAGATGGCGGACACGCGGATCGTGGACCGCACCATCGCCGCGGAGATCCAGGGTGATCCGTACCTGGAGACGATCATCACCGGCTTGGGGTTGGCGGCCAGCGGACGCGATCAGGTGCTCGATGAGATCGGCGAGCGTGCCGAGGAATACTACACGGCGCTGTGGAACCCATGCAGCGCGGGCGAGAAGCTCGTGCTCATGCAGATCGCGCAGACCGGCCTGGTGAACGGAAAGGCGCGCAAGGACGTGCGGCGCCTGCTGGCGCGCGGCCTCCTGCGGCGCGACCCGCAGTTGCGTGTGATGAATGAGACCTTCCGCCGCTTTGTCTGCGTGCAGGCGTCGACCTCTTCGCTGGCCCGCCAGCTCGAAGAAGATCTCGGCAAGGACGCCTGGAGCCGTTTCCGCGTCCCGTTCTTTGCCGCGGTCATGGTGGTGCTGCTCTTCTTCTTCGGCACCCAGCGCGAGCTGTTCGACTCCACGTTCGCCGTCGTCGGCGGCCTGACCGCAACGATCCCGGCCATCCTGAAGATGCTGTCGTCGTTTGGGGAAAGGGGGGCGGCGAAGCCGGCGTAGGAGGGCTGCGCGTTGTCGGTTGTCGGTTGTCGGTTATCGGTTATCGGTTATCGGTTGTCGGTATCGGTTGTCGGTTATCGGTTATCGGTTATCGGTTATCGGTTTCGCGTGTGGCCGGGCCTCCCCGACCCGACAACCGACAACTGACAACCGACAACCGACAACTGACAACTGACAACCGACAACCGACAACCGACAACTGACAACCGACAACTGACAACCGACAACCGACAACCGACAACTGACAACGGCGAAGCCGGCGTAGGAGGGCTTCAGAGCGATCCTCTGCATAGCGTTGCTGACCGACCGAGTAAGATGTTTGCGACGAGGCCAGAGTGCCCCTGGTATCTCCGGTGCCGACCCGAGCCTGCGAACTACATTCATGTCGCCGTCGCGCGGGGCGAGCGACCCGAGCGCTCGTCATCGCTCTGCTTCTAACACTGCTCTCGAGCTGGTCTTTGCTCGCTCAACGTCTGAATATCCACAGCTATACGCCGGAGGAGGGACTGGCCGGCGCGCCGGTATGGCGGATCTTTCAGGACGAGCGCGGCGTGATGTGGTTCGCCACCGAGGGAGGAGTCAGCGCATACGACGGTGTGAGCTTTCAGAGCATCGCGGTCGAGAACGGCCTGCCGAGCGCCGGCGTGGAGTTGATCGCGCGAGCACGCGACGGAAGTTTGTGGTTTGGCACGCGCGCAGGACTCGTTCGCTACGACGGAACGTCCCTCAGGCAGATCTCCGGCGAGCAAGGCCGATGGGCCGGATCGCTCGACAGCCTGGGAAACGCCTGGTCCGGAAATGTCGGAGGCATCTTCGTGTTCGACGGACGATCGACGAAGCTGTTCGGCGCGTCCGCCGGACTGGCCGGCGAGGAAGTCTATTCCGTGACGCCGATCGACGGCTCCGTCTGGATCGGCAGACGGAATAGTGGCGTCGTGCAGATGCTCGTCCACGGAACGCAGCTCGACGGTGTCCGGCGCTACGGCCCTTCCGACGGACTTGTCTATCCTACCGTTCGCGCTATTGTGCGGGACCGCGACGGCCGGATGTATTTCGGAACGCGAGGCGGTGGTATCTCGCGGTTCGACGGGAAGTCCTTCGCAACGTTCGACAAGCGCAACGGTCTGCCGAGCAATGACGTCTACGCGATGCTCATTACTCGCCGCGGTGAGCTCGTCGTAGGAACGATCGACAACGGTCTGGCCATCTGTGATCTGCCCGACTTTCATCGATGTCGCGCCATCAGTGTCGGAAATGGCCTCCATTCCCGCTCCGTATTCAGCCTCTTCGAAGATCGCGAAGGAAACCTCTGGATAGGACTCGTCAACGGCGTGAGCAAGTTGATGTCTCTGCACGCCGAAAGCTTTACGGAACAGGAGGGCCTGCCCTCCGACAATGTCTACGCCATCCTGCCGGAGGCAAACGGCGAGGTCTGGGTGGGGACCCTCGGCGGACTGGCGCACAGGAAGGACGGCGGGCCATGGGAGGTCTTCGGACGGGCGAACGGCCTGCCGAGTCCGGAGGTGCGCGACATCCTTCGCGATGGCGCGGGGAGGCTGTGGATCGGAACGGCCGGTGGTCTATGCGTGACCGAAGATCCCTCCAAGGGATTTCGATGTTTCACGCATGCTGACGGCCTGCTCGGTGACTACGTCCTCGATCTTGCGCTGAGTCGGACGGGTGAGCTGCTGGTTGGTACGAGCGGTGCGGGTTACTCGCGAGTTTCGTACTCGCCAGGTAAGGCGTTGCGCGTCGGAGGGCGTCTGGTAGGAGCCTCCGTCAACAGCGTGGCCGAGGATGAGGCCGGCCGAGTCTGGCTTGGAACCGCTGGCTCAGGCGTCTACCGAGTCGAGGGAGATACGCTTCGGCAGTTCGTCAAGGCCGACGGGCTCGGCGACGACGACGTGCTGGCTCTGTATTTCGACAAGCATGGCGGGCTGTGGGCCGGTCTTCACGGTGGTGGGCTCTCGTACCTGCCGCCCGGCGGAAGCCGGTTTCGGACGTTTGGAAACGCAAGAGGTATTCACGCCACTTCGGTTGCCGCCATCACGGCCGACGACGACGGGCGCCTTTGGCTCGGTACGAATCGCGGCCTCTATCAGATCGACCCACTGGCCGCGGACGTATCGTCGAAGCCTTTTGTTCTTCAAACGCTCAATGAACGCGACGGCTTGATCAGCCGTGAGGTGATCAGTACCAACACGCTCGTCATCGACCACGACAAGACGTTGTGGGCCGGCTTCCTTCGAGGTCTCACGCACTACGATGCTCGCCTCCGCGAGCGCAATCCCATCGCTCCGCCGGTGAGAATCGTCGGCGCCTCCGTCAATGGTCGTGCCATGCATGCCCCATTTACAACCGTTGCAGACGGGAAAGAGGCCTTCCCCTGGCCGGTTTCGGCATCGCTTGACCTCGATCACCGGCAGAACAACATTCGCTTCGAGTTTCGCGGTCTCTCGTTTCGCGACGAGCGCGACGTACGCTTCCGCTACAAGCTCGAGGGATTCGATGGCGACTGGTCGCCGATCACCGATCTGCCGTTCAAGGAGTACACGAATCTAGACCCGGGACAGTATCGCTTCCTCGTGATTGCCGCGAACGCCGATGGCGTTTGGAGCCGCGCGCCGGCGACATTCGCCTTCGATATTCGCCCGCCCCTGTGGAAGACAACATGGTTTCGTCTCTCCGCGCTGGCGCTCCTGCTTGCTCTTGGCGCAGCGGCCCACAACCTGCGTGTGTGGCAGATGGAGCGTCGCACGCGAGAGCTGGAAGTCACCGTGGCCACGCGCACCGATGAGTTGCGCCAGCACTCCGTCGAGCTCGAAGAGCGCGTGCAAAATCGAACTGCCGAGTTGGCGCATCAGGCGCTGCACGACGTTCTGACCGGACTTCCAAACCGGAACTTGCTGATGGACCGTCTGGAGCAGGCCATTGCCCGCGGAAAGCGCCGCTCCGAGCTCTTCGCCGTCCTCTTCCTGGATCTCGATCGCTTCAAAGTGATCAACGACAGCCTCGGCCACTTCGCTGGAGATCAGCTCCTCATCGGCACGGCCCGGAGATTGGAAGGGGCGATCCGGCCCGGCGATACCGCCACGCGGCTGGGCGGCGACGAGTTCGTGATTTTTCTCGACGAGATCGCCAGCCACGACGACGCCCTGAGTATCGTGAAACGAATTCAGAGCCGGCTGGCCGAACCGTTCCTCGTTGGTGGCCACGAGATCTACGTCACGGCGAGCATCGGTGTGACCATGAGCTCGGTCGGGTACGAGCGCGCCGAGGCCATCCTTCGCGATGCCGATATCGCCATGTATCGGGCCAAGGTGCAGGGTCGGGCCCGTTATGAGACCTTTGATGAATGGATGCGATCCGACGCTCGTGCGCTCATGGAGCTGGAAACGGATCTGCGCCGCGCGGTGGAGCGCAACGAGTTCTCCGTGCTGTATCAGCCGGTGGTCGCGCTCGATCGCGGAAATCTCACCGGATTCGAAGCGCTGGTGCGATGGGAGCATCCGACGCGCGGTCGCACGCTCCCGGCAGAGTTTCTTCCCCTGGCCGAGGAGACGGGGTTGATCGTGGCCATCGACCGCCTCGTGCTATCCGAAACGTGCGACCAGTTGCATCGCTGGCGCGAGCAATTCCCGTCACGGTCGCTGCACGTGAGCGTGAATCTGTCGAGCAGTCAGTTCCGGGGTGACGATCTCGTCGATGCGGTGAGCGAGAACCTCGATCGTGCTGCGATTCGCGAGAGCGAGCTTGGGCTCGAGATCACCGAGGGAACGATCATGGAGAATGCCGACCGAGCCGTCGAGATCCTCTCAGCGCTCCGCAAACGGGGAGTGCAATGGTCGATCGACGACTTCGGAACCGGATACTCGTCGCTGAGCTATCTCCACCGGTTTCCGGTGGACATCCTCAAGATCGATCAGTCATTCGTGCGCCGGCTGGGCCCGGGCGAGGAGAACACGGAAATCATTCGCACGATCATGTCGCTGGCCAACTCTCTCGGGATGCGCGTCGTGGCCGAAGGCATCGAGACCGCCGACCAGCTTGCCCATCTACGCGCCCGCGGTTGTGAATTCGGACAGGGTTACTACTTCTCGCACCCTCTCGATGCTGACGACGCAACGAAGCTGATCCTCAGCGACCCGAACTGGGGCGGGGAGGGGGTGATGTGAGGGGAGTTGCCCGCGGGGTTCGAGCAGGCCTCCTCGATTTTAGAGGTGCATCGGTTCGTCCGAGTGTGGAAATTCGCAAGCGGTAAGCACCTGCTTCTCAGTAGTTTAGCCTTGAGCGAAAAACGAAGGCCTAGCCCCGCATCACCGCTCAGTCGGCGGCTGCGAAGAGTTAGGCGGCTGTACTTTATCTACACAGGTGCAGCGCGCTCGAGGTTCTTGGCCTCCGCGAGCTGCTCGAGTGGCCGACTACAACAGTGACAGCGAGTTCAGCGACGCGCAAATCGCGGCGGCTGATCTCGTTTGGCCCATCGAAGCTCTGTCCAAATGCGCAATTTGACGGCAGCCTCCTTAAATAGCGTGATGTGACGGCTTTAACACGGTGCGGTTCTCGATAGACAAGCATTTGCTTCTGCTAGATCGCACTTAGTGTTGACATCGGCACGAGCGTTCGCTACCGCCCCGTCCCAGGCCTGTCTGGCACTTGCTTTGGACGCAAGGTCGGCCTCTGCGGAGTTCAGTTGGCCTCCGAGGAAAGCCACTGTGGCCATCACGGCCAACACTGCGGCCCACAATATTGCTGCTGTCACCGCCAATAGAACTACAACCCAGGGGAGAACCGCTACCGTTGCCGCGATTGTTACTGTAACTGCTATGCCCGTGGCTGTAGCTTGGGCAGCAATTGCAGATGTGAGTTCGCCACGGATGCCATCCGCACGACTCCTTGCGGCGACCTCATCTGCTTTCGCGCCACACAATCTCTGTCGCGCGTTGTCCCAGGCGCTACAGGCTTGTCTGCAATCACTGGAGTCAGTCCCAACCGGCAGAGACACTGTTTGTGGACTATCTGCACCGCCACTTCGTGGCCCCCAGAAAAAGAACACACTAAACCCGGTAAGTATATCTAGCACTACTTCGCCTGGACTAGCCATAACTCGCCTCCTTTGCTAAGCAAAAACACGCCGACATACGTGGAATGCACTCGCTGCTTGACGTGTCGCTCGATCGCCAATCTACGTCGAGTCATACCTCCGCGAGTACGGCATGATGTCGTGATCAGTCGGGTGATGGTGGGTCTCACCTCAGTAGTGATCTCTGGGATCAAGTCGTTTCACTCGAGCGAAACCGATCTCCTCCGGCGAGCACGTGCGCTCTGGGCGATTGGCGCGGCGTCGATGCCCTTCGTTAGCGTTTCGGGGACTTGGGTCCGCCTAACTCCTGTCTCGGGTCGCTGATTCTGCCCGCGTACGAAGCGATCGTGATGATGAATATCCAGGGACCGTTCGGAGAAGTGGCACAGTTCCCATGAAGATAGGTCGGCGCTGTATCCGTTCGTGATCGGTTCAGACATGGCGAATATGCCGCAACTGGCGCAATAAGATGCTGACGCGGTTTCGCTGGGGCCAGGCACCGCGCCGGAATCGATCGGTCTCGCGAGGCCCCTCGCCCGTTCGCCGCTTCCCCAGTCCCATTCGCTGCAAAGCGGGTGACGTACGGCGAAGAGAGACCCATCTTCATCATCGAAGGAGAAACTCGATGAAAACCAGACTGCTGTTGATTCTCACGTTCCTGATCGCCTGCGCCGTACAGGCCAGTCCGCGCCAGGCGCTCGTCGTCGATGCCGCGTGGCTCAAGGCGCATCTCAACGATCCCGATCTCGTCCTTCTTCATGTCGGCGACAAGGCCGGGTACGAGGCCGGGCACATCCCCGGGGCGCGCCTGGTGTCGCTGAACGACATCTCCATCTCCGACCACAGCGGGCATGGGTTGATGCTGGAGATGCCGCCGGCTGAAGATCTGCGTCACCGGCTTGAAGCGATCGGGATCTCCGATACGTCGCGGGTCGTTGTCTATTACGGCAAGGATCAAGTGTCGCCGGCGACGCGTGTGATCTTCACACTCGACTACGCCGGGCTGGGGAGCCGGGAATCGCTGCTCGACGGAGGGCAGGAGGCGTGGGTCCGGAACGGGGGTTCAATAACCAATGCTGTTCCGGCCGCGAAGACGGGCACGCTTTCGCCGTTGAAACTGCGGCCGATCGTGGTCGATGCCGCTACCGTTCACGCGCGTATCGGGACGCCGGGCGTCTCGGTGGTCGACGGTCGCGACGCCGCGTATTACGACGGTGTCGATACCGGCGGCGCGCATGGGGAGATGCATCGCACGGGACACGTCCATGGTGCGCTGAGCATTCCCTTCACGTCGATCACCGATGACAAATTGATGATCAAGTCCGACGCCGAGCTGGCGGCGCTGTTCACCAAGGCCGGCGTGAAGCCTGGCGATACGGTCATCGGTTACTGCCACATCGGGATGCAGACGACGGCGATGCTGTTCGCCGCACGAACCCTCGGTCACCCAGTCCTGCTGTACGACGGCTCGTTCGAGGATTGGTCGCGGCACAAGGAATACGCGGTCGACAATCCGTCGGAGAAGGCGGGGAAATGAGGGGGTTTCGCGGTCGCGCGGTTTCGGGGTCTCGCGGTGAAAAGACCTCGGGGCCGCATACGTGGTTTCGCGGTTTCGGAGTCGCGCAGTCTCGCGGCGAAAACACCGCGCGACCGCGTAACCGTGCGACCCCGCGACCCCGCCCCTACGCCGATCCCTACGTCGCCGGCACCGGCCTCGGCCTCGTGCTTCTGGCGGCGTTCGTGATCGCCGGCCGCGGGCTCGGCGCGTCAGGGGCATTCGCCAGCGGCGTCGCCGGTGTGGTCGCCGCGGCGTCGCCCACGCGCGCGGCGGCCAATCCGTACTTCGCGCGGTATCTGACGGGAGACGGTCCGTGGCACGAGTGGCTGCTGCTCGAGATCGCCGGCGTCGTGATCGGCGGGTTCCTCTCCGCGCTGGCGGCGGGACGCTTGCGGGCCGCCATCGAGCGCGGACCGGGCATCGGCCGCGGATCGAGGCTTGCCAACGCCTTCGCCGGCGGATCGGCCATGGGAGTGGGCGCGGTGCTGGCGCGCGGATGTACCAGCGGCCTGGCGCTCACCGGCGGCGCGCTGCTCAGCGCCGGGAGCTGGCTGTTCATGATGGCCGCGTTCGTCGGCGCGTATCTCGTCGCGCCGATCGTGAAGAGGGCCTGGCGATGACCGACTCTCTCGCCGTCGCGCTCGTCATCGGCATCGCCTTCGGCTGGACGCTGGAGCGGGCCGGCCTGGGAAGCGCTCCCAAACTGGCCGGGCAGTTCTATCTGACCGACTTCACGGTGTTCAAAGTGATGTTCAGCGCCATCGTCACAGCCATGCTCGGCGCCTTCTGGCTGGCACGCCTCGGCGTCCTCGATCTCGCGCGCGTGTACATGCCGGAGACGTATCTCGCTCCGCAGCTCGCCGGCGGCCTGCTCTTCGGCGCCGGCTTCGTCATCGCCGGCTTGTGTCCGGGAACGTCGTGTGTGGCCGCGGCGACAGGACGCGGTGACGGCGCGCTGGTCATGCTGGGCATGTTCTGCGGCGTGCTGGCGACCGGCCTGGCCTTCGCGCCGCTGCGCCGCTTCTACGAGAGCACGGCGCGCGGATCGCTCACGCTGCCGGATCTGCTGCATCTTCCCTATGGGGTCGTCGTCGCGGCGGTCGTGGCGATGGCGTTGACCGCATTTCAGCTCGCTGGGCGATTGGAGAGACGGGCGTGATCCGCCGCCTGCTTGCCTGCGCCGCCGCGCTCCTCGGCGTAGCGGCGTTGTTCGCCGGCAGCCCGTATCGCGCGCGGCGTGCGGTCGCCGAGGTGAGTCCGATCGAGCTGGCGGAGTGGATTCGCGACCGCAAGCCGGAGCTGCGCGTCATCGATCCACGTCCGGCGACGGAGTTCGATGACTATCACCTCCCGCGTGCCGAGAACGTCGTGTCGCCGGCGTCGGCCGCATTCAAACCGACGGAGACGATCGTCCTCGTTGCCGGCGACGGGCAGGGGATCGATCATCAGGTTTACGTTCTCCGCGGTGGAATTCGTGGATGGATCGATGAGGTGATGAGCCCCACCATCACGGCGAACGCCTCGCCTGCGGCGAACAGGGCTTATCAGCGGGCCAGCATCGTCAGCCGCTACTTCGGCGGTGTTCCGCGCGGGGTCGACAAACCGCAGGCAAAGAGCAGCAACACCGCCGCGGCGGTGAAGGCGGTGCGGAGGCGGGGATGTTGAGCGCGGCCTTAATCGAAACAGTGACGTTTTTCGATGCGTTGCGCGACCGCGAATTCGGCCGGCTCGACGCGCAGCATCACGCCTACCTCGACTACACCGGCAGCGCGCTGTTCGGCGACTCGCAGCTTCGCGCCCATCACGCGCTGCTGCGGGATGGGCTGTTCGGCAACCCGCACTCCGACTCGGCGCCGTCGCGTGCCAGCACCGAGTCCATCGAGTCGGCGCGGAGGATGGTGCTGCGATTTTTCGACGTCGACGAGACAACGCACGACGTCTGCTTCGTCGCCAACACGAGCGCGGCCATCAAGCTCGTCGCGGAGTCGTATCCGTTCTCGCCGGAATCGAACTGCATCCTCTCGGCCGACAATCACAACTCCGTGAACGGCATCCGCGAATACGCACGTCGTGCCGGAGCGCGCGTCCGCTATCTCCCGCTCGACGGCGAGCTCCGCCTGTTCGATGCGGAGCTGTTTTTGTGCGAAGAATCGCTGCATGGCGGCGGCCTGGTGGCCTTTCCCGCGCAATCGAACTTCTCCGGCGTGCAGCATCCGCTCGATCTGGTGATGAAAGCGCGCGCCCTCGGCTTCGACGTCCTGCTCGACGTGGCCGCCTTCGTCCCCAGCCACGCCTTCAGTCTTCGCCGATGCCCGGCCGACTTCGTGGCGCTGTCGTTCTACAAACTCTTCGGCTACCCGACCGGCATCGGAGCGCTCGTGGCGCGGCACGACGCGCTGGCGCGCCTCCGGCGCCCCTGGTTCGCCGGCGGGACGGTGTTGTACGCGTCGGTGNNCGACGAGCATCGCCTCCGCCCCCGCCACGAGGCCTTCGAAGACGGCACTCCCAACTTCCTCGGCATCGCCGCGCTCGACGCCGGTTTTGAGCTGCTGGCCGAGGTGGGAATGCCACGCCTGACCGCACACGTCGCGCAACTCACGGGCGACCTCCTCGACGATCTCCGCTCCCTTCGCCACGGCAACGGCACTCCGCTCGTCCGCATCTACGGCCCGCGCGACGCCACCGACCGAGGGGGCGCCGTCGCCTTCAACGTTTGCGACCGCGAGGGTGCGTCGATCCCGTACTCGCTCGTCGAAGCGCGCGCTCGGCGCGCCGGCGTATCCCTCCGCGGCGGATGCTTCTGCAACCCCGGCGCATCGGAGGCGGCCTTCGGCCTCGATGCGCCGCGCATCGCCGCCTGCTTCGATTCGCTCGGGGAGGGTTTCACGCCGGAACGCTTCGCCGCATGCAGCAACACCGCCGTCGGCGCCGTGCGGGCATCGATCGGTCTGGCGAACAATGCAGACGACATCCGGCGGGCGGTGGGGGTGGTGGCGTCGTTTCGAGAGTGAGTCGGGACGGACGACGACCACGCGGACCGTCACACCGGTAACGATTACGCCTCCCTGGGACCGCGGGCGTCTCGCCCGCGCTTCTTTTCAGCATCCTGCCGGACGCGCGCGCGAGACGCGCGCGGTCCCAGGGACGCTACCTCGCGACGGCACAGAGACGCGAAGGTCTCCTCGACCTCTGCGTCTCTGCGGTGATCCTGATGCGAGTACGGCGACACGGTTTACGGTCGGAGCGCCGGCGTCTCGCCGGCTGACCCTGAACAGGAGAGCCATCGCCGCACGATTTCCCTACCCGGCGTGCGCATACTTGCGCGGGTCGCTGCCAGTCCGTCATGATGTCCGCAAATCCCAAAAAACACGGCGGAGGTCTTCATGAGTCTGTTCGACTATCCCCGCATCAACATCAAGGGCACGGTCACGTTGAATCCCGGTACGGCGAACAACGACGACTACGCCGGCAGCGTCTCGCTCACCGAGGGACCGTGCGCGGGGGAGACGCTGGCGCTGATCAACTCCAAGCTCGTGCAGCCGCGCACCTACATGATGTCGGACGCCGATTTCATCCAGTGGGTGCAGAAGGAGCACCTCTTCAAAGCTGAGCCGAGCGGTCCGCCGCAGAAGATCATCCCTGCGGAATGGAACTACTACGGCGACATGACCTCGGCTGTGAACGACGGCGACGCCACCGTGATCGGCGTGCAGACCGGACCCGGCCAGCTTTATACCGCCGCCGATCCTTCAGTGCCGGTCACGGCGCTGATCGGCGCGCCGCTCACGTACAACGGGGGCATCACCGACGTGAACTCCGAGGGATCGCCTCCGGCCACGCAGTTCTTCATCGACCAGTTAACGCTGATGAACGGTTCAGCGATCGCCCTGCAGGGTCCGGCCTCCAAGGGCGCCTGTCAGTGGATCAACTTCTACCGCAATGTGAACCAGATCGGGGATGCCGGCGCAGGCGGTTACATGTACCACGTCATCCTGAAGTCGCAATGCGGCGGGAACTTCAACATCCCCGGCTTCGAGGATGCGTCGATCATCGGCGCGATCTTCCGCTACTACCTCTACAACATCGTCCAGCCGGTGCAGGGGAACCCTGCCATCGAGAAGATGTACGAGAGCAAGGGGCAGAATCGGGCCTCGCTGCAGTTCGTGGCCACGATCGCGCCGTTGTACGAGGAGGAAGAGATCACCACCGGCCCGATCGGACGGCTCCTGGTCGCGCCGCCGCCGTCGATCTCGACGCTTCCGCTGACGAACAACAACGGCGGGGGGAACGATCGCGCTGGCGCCGGCGGTGCTGTGGCAGGATGGAAACCGGATCTCCGTTGAGCTCATCGGCACGTTTCCGGACAACAGCCAGGGATCATCGAACGACAAATACGACTTCCGCCCGGTGACGCTCCTCGTCGACGGCAACGGCACGACCGCGCCGATCGGCAACGTCGATTACGCCGATACGGCCGCGGGTGATCAGCGGGGCTGGCTCTTCGATTTCGACATCTCCGGCAATGCGGACGCGCGGAACGTGCTCACCGATCCGAAGGCGACCTTCCGGCTCGCCAGCGTGGAGTGGGGCAATGTCCTGGGCGAGAGCGAGTACTACATCGTCTCGAACCAGCAGGCGATCTACGCGGAGCAGCACGGTCCCGGCGATTCGTTCATGAATCAGGGGACGACGGAGCCGGCCGCGATCAGCGTCTACCAATATGGCCAGCCGCTGGCGGCAGGCGTTTGTCCGCCGATCACGGTCTGGAGCTACAGCACCGTGCCGCTGCAGGTGCCCGGCGCTGTGATGCAGGTGGCGGCGAACTTCCAACCCGGGCAGCCGCTGGCGGTCGACACATCGTGGCCCGGCAATTTCACCTTTACCTTCACCGTCGGCAATCAGCCACCGCCGCCGCCGAGCTACAGCGCCTTCCTGAATCCTCCCTTCACGACCCTGACGAACGCGCCGCAGATCAGCCTGCGCATCCTGCCGAACGATGAAGATTTCTCGCGGTATTACGTCGATCCCTCGGCGCCCGAACCGGTGGGGAACGAGATGCTGACGTTCGACGTCGTCTACGCGAAGGTACTGCGTACGTATTACCTGCTGTATCCGATCATGAAC